>Ga0307518_10002885_pt1 | contig 12478 bp, 15 predicted proteins | sample 25_EM_MG_FD_203889 | JGI IMG/M metagenome (GOLD analysis project Ga0307518, IMG submission 203889) | Populus trichocarpa ectomycorrhiza microbial communities from riparian zone in the Pacific Northwest, United States - 25_EM | ecosystem: Host-associated > Plants > Roots > Unclassified | place... | reverse complement strand
GACGCAGACAAGCTTATCGCGTTCATCCTCTCCGCGCAAGATCCCGAGTTGGGCGGGATAGCAGACCGTCCGGGTGACATGGCCGATGTGTTCCACACCCAGTTCGGTGTAGCTGGTAGGGACGATGTTTTACGCCTGTTCGTCCAGTCGGTGGTGCTGAACGTGTGCTTGTGTTGATACTATTAGGTCTTTCGCTGTTGGGATATCCTGGGTTGGTGGACTTGGATCCGGTGTATTGCATGCCTGCAAGCATTATCGAGGCGAGGGGACTTAGGAAGGGGTGGGAGGCTCTTCCTCGCAGGTCGAGCTGAGCAACACCGTATGGGTGGTATGACATCGACTCTGTCCGTATGACGATAATCATTTCCAGTGCTTCCTGCAATGAAGGTACAGTTTCTGCTAGGCTGGTGAGCACACGATACCGAAGACTGTCAAGTTTGACTGTATCACGATGAGAAGGACTTCGACGTCATATGTAAATTGCCTCGAGTGGTAAGATAAACAAACAGACCCATTTTCCGGTACAAACATCACCTCGCATCTAACATTTGGGATGAAACATTCAGTCCTTTAGAATGACACTCGGATGGCTGGAATGCAGTGCGATGATAGTCTGACCTTCTCCACCAGTGCATCGAAGTAGTTGCCCAGGGCTAAGGATTACCACAAGTTTAGGTCGAGTACTGTGGGTAGCATGGGTATCCTCAGTAGATATGATATACATGCAAGAATACAATCTACATATGTAGACGGACAGCCAAATTACCCATAGGGACCCCATCGTTAACTCTCACTTGGTCACCCTGCGCTCACGACTTTCCCAACCACAGCGTCAGCGTCTTGATTTCGGTGCCAAACAAATGGCTTTGCAATGTTGTACAGATATGTTGTACTTGAGTCAGACCAGTCATCAGGGTCAGGACATTCTACGACGCATGTGACGAGATATCTGTTGGTGAGTCGAGCAGAGAAGAAAACCAACAATGATTTGAACTCGTCGTTAATTGGAAGCGACAGACCAAGTAGTTTGCATTCCCTCCGACGCAAAGAAGACCAACAAGACATTATCGTAATGTCGCTCTTACTGTCCTGCTGACCCTTTTGACATATTTTGGGCTGCCTGGGGGTGATGTCCGCCTCTAAAGAAAGTGACCTGAGGTCAGCAAAGAGGTTTCCTTCGCAGCAGAAGTGCTCGGAGTCGTTAAAGTGTCCATAGTCCCCCAGCTGTTCGCGTAAGGCTCGAACAGTGTATGAAAGGTATCCGTACTCACCTTTATGTCATTGGATGCATATCGTAAGAATGTCATGGAGACCCCATCCACGAGTAGCTCACGATTATTCAGCTTTCTCGAATAATAGCGTATCATGAGACCCCGCCAGTCACGGTCAGGATCATCTATTCCCTGTATCAACAGTGAGAAATGAGATAACAAGGTGCATGCACAAAAAAGAATATACTTACATCAACATCGAAGCCTATCCATTTGTCTGACACAATACCGAGTCTGGAAGTCCGAAATACCCCAAGCTTAACTCCACATACCCTTGAGCTCTTCCACATGACGCGAGAAGTCTGCAGGATCATTGATTCAGGTCCCAGAGGGGTTTCCATAACCCAGACTCGACAGCTTGCAGCTCCAGAACATGCCTTATTCATGGTCTGCGCATGCTCTGGCGCCGTCTCCAGTAAGTAATCATAGGAGGTCTGGATATCACAGTAAAATCTCTCGCAATCGACACGTATCCAGTGCTGGCCAAAGCATTGTCCAAACGCCACTTCGAAATCATACTGTTGACTGCAAGAATAGCGTTTGAGGCAAAGGGGATCTGTGGTGCTCAGAGTGACCGTGTTCCCCGTGATTATTTTCTCTGGGTATGTATCAGTGACACACTCGTTGTGGACTGCACTGTCATCGATTTCGAATGTAGAGCTGCAATGCAGTGTGCCTTGATACCTGAGATAGACCTGTCGTAATTGTGGACGCCCTGCCACCCCCACGATACTAAGAGGCTTTGCGTTTCCATGTCGATAGTAATTGGATTCCCACAAAGCCACCTCAATGTCCACTGGTGGACTCGATGGATCAGGGCGGCATGGCAGCATGGCGTTGAAGACTGAGTCAGAGGAATGATGGGGATAAAGGAGCAGCCAAATCTGGATGCCGCGATTCGTGACGGGGAATGTGCCAAGCTTTCGATCGACCTCAATCAACTTTTCTGCTGGAATGTGCGGTTTGACATATTCGAGGAAGTCGTCTCGATTCGTCAGTTCCATCCTATCACATTTCCTGAAGAAGCTCGGGTCATCCGCAAGGATACTGCAAGTCCGCACCATTTTTTCATTGCAATCCCACGCAAAGATGCTTTGGTCGTTCGACGCACGGATGATCTCCAGCTGAAGACGGTGAAAAGCCTTCTTCCCCTCCCCATACAACATCGGCATATTCACGTCCAGAAGACCCATCAGAGAATAGGCCCTGTCCTCTACTCGAGTCGTCGTCCGATTGGCAGCCCATGACATGATTTGCGCAACGCACGGACGGTTCGACGCAAAGCCATCCTTCAGTATATCCTGTGGAACTCGAGTGATGTCTTGTAAGATACGTGAAAGCGCCCTCTTGTTACCGATGGGATTCCAATGCTTGTTGAAAAACTGGAGATCCTTCGGCGCTATCATCTCTTGCAGTGTCCACCCACGTGAGAACCACTCCGGCCAGCCGTCCGAATTGGCATACCTCTCCATGTTGCACGCAGTGGGAAGGGATGAACCGGAGACATCATGGAGGTACGTATAGCATACTATCGCGTTTTCATACCACCGATACATGGAGTTGATGGCCTCGGATAGCTCTGCGCTGCTTCGCTTGTCGATACAGCAAGTGTCGACCCACAACCACTTGTACTCGTCCTTCTTCGCCTGCTTGCAGCTCTGGATTATCTTTCGATAGCCATCGCGCTGGCGAATTTCAGTTCTCTCCTCCTCGTCCATCTTCGCGAGCTTGACTACCTCATTATAATCCACTTCTTGCTGGATCCACCGATGGGATAAGATCGCATACTCTGTTACTTCATCATCACCGAACTCGAGCACTTTGGCTCGGCGGTCAACTTGCTTTCCCTGACTAAACAATTGCTCCCTTTGAAGAAAGGCGTCTACGTCGATCAAGCGCATGCTGCACAAGTGCATGTCAATCTCGACCGTGATCATCAACTATAGACGGTATCCATACCTCTAAACGAATTGGTAACAATATGTTCAGGTTGGTTGGTTATGTATGCCAGTGCGGACAACTGATGGTGATGATAAGGGCGCAAGAGTAGCACGTGGCTTTTCGGCGTCAGAGAAGCAGCAGCTTTCTCCGTTCGAGTCTTTGGTCTCCTTGGGGGGGATTACTGACTCCTGGTCCGAAGGTGCATGAACACGGCCGACTCTGAGACATGCGCCTTGCAACCACCGACTCGACTTCATAAATGCAGTGCGACTATAGTCTGACCTTCTCCACCGTGCAATACAGATCTTGACCATGCAGCATGCGCTCGACAGGGTGGATATCGACCGCGTCATTAAATGTGAGGACATTCCGTGATGCCAGTCAGTCACCTGACGTATTCATCGAGCAAATATCCCCTCTTTGCAGTGGCCCTCACGAGTATTTGCAGGAGACGCATTTGGCGAAATAGACACCCGCTTTCTCTACTATGCCATCAATGCCCTGTCTCTCCTAGGCCGCCTTTCCGAGCTAGACGTCGAACGCACGGTATCTTACATCCGCCAGTGCAGAAATTTCGACGGCGGGTTCGGAGCCACGGCAGGTGCAGAAAGCCACTCTACACAAGGTAAGAACATGTGAACCGTCGACAGACACCGCTCAGCCCCCCCACCTCCACGCTAGTCTTCGTCTGCGTAGCTGCCCTCGCGATCCTGGATCGGCTGGACGAAATCAATCATCCGACGTTGTGCTGGTGGCTGTCCGAACGACAGCTGCCCAGCGGCGGTCTGAATGGCCGTCCAGAGAAACTCGAGGGTGTAGGCTACCTCCTCCTTCCTCAGACCTTGACTTGTGATGCCGACTCGCCACGCAGGTATGCTACTCGTTCTGGGTGCTTTCGGCGCTGTCGATCCTGAACAAGATGGAGTGGATCAACCCAGACAAGCTTATCGCGTTCATCCTCTCCGCGCAGGATCCCGAGTTGGGCGGGATCGCGGATCGTCCAGGTGACATGGCCGATGTATTCCACACCCAGTTCGGCGTAGCTGGTAGGAGCGATGTTCTACGTCTGTTCGTCCAGTGGGTGGCGCTGAACGTGTGCTTCTGTTGATACTATTAGGTCTTTCGCTGCTGGGATATCCTGGGTTGGTGGATTTGGATCCGGTGTATTGCATGCCTGCGAGCAGTATCGAGGCGAGGGGACTTAGGAAGGGATGGAAGGCTCCTCCTCGCAGGTCGAGCTGAGCCGCACCCTATTGGTGGTATGACATCGACTTTGTGTCTGTCCGTGCGACGATAATCATTTCCGGTGCTTCCTACAATGGAGGTACGGTTTCAGCCAGGCTGGTGAGCATACGACACCGAAGACTGTTAAGTTTGACCGGATCCGAGAAGGTCGTCGACGTCATATGCAAATTGCTTCGAGTGGTAAGATAAACAATCAGACTCTTCTTCCGGTACAACATCATCTCCATCTAACATCTGGGATGAAACATACAGTCCCAACCGCCCTTGCATGCCTCACCCCCAGGACATGCTCTGTTCCTTCTAATTGCAGATAACACAGTGCCCTGTTGCATCGGCCCCACACAGACACTCCCGATCCCGAACCCACGGTGCATCCACACGGATGTAGTGCGTATATGCACACCACTTCTCCGTTCGTCGCTCAATACAGCCCGATTTATTTATAGGCCACTGGCGACAGTTCGCACCCACAGATACTGCATAGCCATGCATACAGTGCTCTGCAAGGCTGAGCCTCAACACTTCTAACTAGACGATCTCATGTGCTCACTGTCGTCTGCAGGCGGCACCAGTTCTTCGGGCACAACGAACCCCCCAACATTCTGCGCTCGCGCATTCCCAGCGCATTGTACGCACGCTGGAACTCCACTGTACTCCAGCGAGCGAGTTTTGTTCTTACGACATCATTCTGTAAGGCTTATCTCTGTACCTCAGTCCATTGAGTCGTGAGTGTGAATAAGAAGTGAGCGACAAAACGAGTGGTTGAGTGCTTTGGGTAGCATGCGTATCCTCAATAGATATGATACACGTGCAAGAATGCATAGACGGACACAAGACGGACGCTACCCTTGAAATAACGGACGAAAGAATGGCACATCACAACCCCATCATTAACTCTCACTTGGTTACCCTGTGTCTCACCTCACAACTTTCCCTACCACAGAGTCAGCATCTTGATTTCGGTGCCAAACAAACGGCTTTGCAATGTTGTACCAAAATGTTGTACTTGAGCCACCCAGATGAGGGTCAGGGGGACATTCTATGACGCATGTGACAAGATATCTGTTGGTGAGTCGAGCAGAGAAGGAAACCAACAATGATTTGAACTCGTCGTTACTATCACTTACACCGTTGTCGGCACCCCCACCCATTCGGCAGTCACAGAAATGTCACCATATGTCACTGGTGTCACATGGATTCTATGGTGAGAATTATGACTCCACTTCGGCAGTTGTGACAACTTGGGTGACAAATGAGCGTGACTGCCGTTCAACCCAGCATTTTTTGCGATCTCAACAACTACTGCACGTATATCGATGCTTCGAGCTATCAGAGTAGCCGAATGGGTGGGGGTGCCGACAACGGTGTAAGTGATAGTACTTGGAAGCGACAGACCAAGCGCTTCGTATAATCTGCTCCGATGCAAACGAAACCCGCGGGACACTATCGTAATGTCGCTCTCACTGTCCCACTGACCCCTTTCAGATATTTTGGGCTGCCTGGGGGTGATGTTCGCCTTTAAAGAAAGTGAGTCAGAAAAGAGGTTTCCTTCGCAGCAGAAGTGCTCGGAGTCGTTAAAGTGTCCATAGTCCCCCAGCTATTCTCATAAGACTCGAATAGTGTATGAAAGGTGTGTGTACGTACCTTTATGTCATTGGGTACATCTCGTAAGAATGTCATGGAGACCCCATCTACGAATAGCTCACAACTATACAGCTTTCTCGAATCATAGCGTATCATGAGACCCCGCCAGTCATGGTCGGGATCATCTGTTCCCTGTATAAACAGTGAGCAATGAGATAGCAATGTGCATGCACGACAAAGAATGTACTTACATCAACATCGAAACCTATCCATTGACCTGACGCAACACCAAGTCTGGGAGTCCGAAATACCCCAAGCTTAACTCCACATACCCTTGAGCTCTTCCACATGACGCGAGAAGTTTGCAGGATCATTGATTCGGGTCCCAGAGGGGTTTCCATAACCCAGACTCGACAGCTTGCAGCTCTAGAACATGCCTTATTCATGGTCTGCGCATGCTCTGGCGCTGTCTCCAGTAAGTAATCATAGGAGGTCTGTATATCACAGTAAAATCTCTCGCAATCGACACGTATCCAGTGCTGGCCAAAGCATTGTCCAAACGCCACTTCGAAATCATACTGTTGACTGCAAGAATAGCGTTTGAGGCAAAGGGGATCTGTGGTGCTCAGAGTGACCATGTTCCCCGTGATTATTTTCTCTGGGTATGTATCGGTGACACACTCGTTGTGGACTGCACTGTCATTGATTTCGAATGTAGAGCTGCAATGTTGCGGTGTGCCTTGATATCTGAGATAGACCTGACGTAAATATTGTGAAGGTCCCGCCCAGGAAGTAAGAGGGTTTGTGTTTCTATATCGATAGTAATTGGATTCCCACAAAGCCACCTGAATGGCTAATGGTGGACTCGATGGATCACGGCGGCATGGCAGCACAGCGTTGAAGACTAAGTCAGAGTAAAGTTGGGGATAGAGGAGCAGCCAAATCTGGATGCCGCGATTCGTGACGGGGAATGTGCCAAGTCGATCGTCTTCAATCAAACGGAGTTCTTCTGCTGGGATGCGTGGTTTGAGATATTCGATGAATTCGTCACGATGCATAAGTTCCATCCTATCACATTTCCTGAAGAAGCTCGGGTCATCCGCAAGGATACTGCAAGTCCGCACCATTTTTTCATTGCAATCCCACGCAAAAATGCTTTGGTCGTTCGACGCGCGGATGATCTCCAGCTGAAGACGGTGAAAAGCTTTCTTCCCCTCCCCATACAGCATCGGCATATTCACGTCCAGAAACCCCATCAGAGAATAGGCCCTGTCCTCCACTCGAGTCGTCATCCGATTGGCAGCCCATGACATGATTTGCGCAACGCACGGACGGTTCGACGAAAGGCCATCCTTCAGTATACCCTGTGGAACTCGAGTGATGTCTTGCAAGAGAGGTGAAAGCGCCCTTTTGTTACCGATGGGATGCCAATGCTTGTTGAAAAACTGGACATCCTTCGGCGCTATCATCTCTTGCAGTGTCCACCCACGCGAGAACCATTCCGGCCAGCCGTCCGAATTGGCATACCTCTCATTGTTGCGTGCAGTGGGAAGGGATGAACCGGAGACATCATGGAGGTACGCATAGCATACTTTCGCGTTTTCATACCACCGATACATGGAGTTGATGGCCTCGGATAGCTCTGCGCTGCTTCGCTTGTCGATGCAGCAAGTATCGACCCACAACCACTTGTACCCGTCCTTCTTCGCCTGCTCGCAGCTCTGGATTATCTTTCGATAGCCATCGCGCTGGCGAATTTCAGTTCTCTCCTCCTCGTCCATCTTCGCGAGCTTGACTATCTCGTTATAATCTACTTCTTGCTGGATCCACCGATGGGATAAGATCGCATACTCTGTTAGTTCGTCATCGCCGAACTCGAGCACTTTGGCTTGGCGGTCGACTCGCTTTCCTTGTCTAAACAATTGCTCCCTTTGAAGGAAGGCTTTTACGTTGATCAAGCGCATGCTGGACAAGTGCATGTCAATCTCAACCGTGATCATCGACTGTAGATGGTATCCATACCTCTAAACGAATTGGTGATAATATGTTCAGGTTGGTTGGTTATGTATGCCAGTGCGGACAACTGATGGTGATGATAAGGGCGCAAGAGTAGCACGTGGCTTTTCGGCGCCAGAGAAGCAGCTTTCTCCCCTCGAGTCTTTGGTCTCCTTAGGGGGGATTACACACTCCTGGTCCGAAGGTGCATTGCGATTAATGAACGCGGCCGACTCGACTTTACAGGAGACGCATTCGGCGAAACAGACACCCGCTCTCTTTACTGTGCCGTCAACACCCTCCTAGGCCGCCTTTCCGAGCTCGATGTCAAACGCACGGTATCTTACATCCGCCAGTGCAGAAAATTTGACTGCGGGTTCGGGGCTACGGCAGGTGCAGAAAGCCACTCTGCACAAGGTAAGCATATGTGAACGTCGACAGACATCGCTCAGCGCACCCCTAGTCTTCGTCTATGTAGCTGCCCTCGCAATCCTAGATCGGCTGGACGAAATCGATAACCCGAGATTGTGCTAGTGGCTGTACGAGCGACAGCTACCCAGCGGTAGCCTGAATGGCCGTCGGAGAAACTCGAGGATGTATGCTACCCCCTCCTCAGACTATTGGCGTTTGACTTGCGATGTCGACTCACCACGCAGGTGTGCTACTCGTTCTGGGTGCTTTCGGCACTGTCGATCCTCAACAAGATGGAGTGGGCCAACCCAGACAAGCTTATCACGTTCATCCTCTCTTCGCAGGATCCCGAGGTGGGCGGGATAGCGGGTCGTCCGGGTGACATGGCCGATGTGTTCCACACCCAGTTCGGCGTAGCGGGTAGGGGCGATGTTTTACGCCCGTTCGTCCAGTCGGTGGTGCTGGACCTGTGCTTGTGTTGATATTAGGTCTTTCGTTGCTGGGATACCCTGTGTTGGTGGACTTGGATCCGGTGTGTTGCATGCCTACGAGCAGCATCGAGGCGAGGGGTCTTAGGAAGGGATGGAAGGCTCTTCCTCGCAGGTCGAGCTGAGCCACACCCTATTGGTGATATGTCATCGACTGTGTCTGTCCGTACGACGATAATCATTCCCGGTGCTTCCTATAATGAAGGTACGGTGTCAGCCAGGAGCACACGATATATACCGAAGACAAGTTTGACCGGATCACGATGAGAAGGACGTCGACGTCATATGCACATTGCCTCTAGTGGTAAGATAAACAAACAGATCCTTTTTCCGGTACAACAACATCCTCATCTAACATCTGAGATGAAACATGCAGTTCTGCAGAATGAAAGTGGTCTCACTAGCATGGCTGGAATGCAGTGCGATGATAGTCTAACCTTCTCTACCAGTGCTCGAAGTAGTTGCCCAGGGTTGAGGACTACTACAAGTTTAGTAGCCACCATGGCTGTGATATCCAACACATCACAGCCATGATAGTACCCAACTCATCCATGATTCCGAGATCACCTTTACTGTAATTGACGTCAGCACCTCTGCGATATGGCACTATGCTGGAGTCTCAACAGCTTTACTAGATGCTGCCCATGATCTCGGGGAACAGATCCAAGATATTGCTTCGATCCGCAGACACATCGCTGTGCTGCATCGCAACCACTTTTGTGTTGTGCTGTGTGGGTTCTTCTGTTCTTCGAGCAGTGCACAGTCCGCATACACCGGGGCTTTCGACTTTGATCAGAAGCATATACCATGTTATGACACCTACATTTGTATGCTTCGTATACAGCGTACAGTCGTGTACAGGATCTGTGCCAGTGCATGGCCTGGGCCATCCCTGGGGTTGCTTGAAGCGTCCTGGCTGAGGGATGAGACGACGACCCTCGCAGTCAAACGCCGCGGGTCGACGAGCTCGTTATCGAACGGGCCGGCACTGCAACTGGCGCCGATGGTATGGTAGATGGGCCTTGAACATAGCATACACGTGTTCTCCGTGAGTGCAGACGAGGAGCGCCTGTGCTGTCCTGTGGGTATTAGCGCCATCGATGTCATCTTCGTGCCACGACGGTGTCTCAAACCCATCGTCTGCTCTCTCCAATAGAGTTCGTTCTCTTCCCAACTGCAGCACGTGTCGCACGTGGCACCCCGCGTGACGGGGACTGGGAAGAGGAACGCGCCATGCCTTGTGTGCATGTCTAATAGTAATGTTCATTCGTTTCCTAATTCTTCCTAACATGCACCCTGCTTGACGTGATCTCCAGGTGTTTTCGATCTCCCGGGTCCCCAGGTGTTGTGTGCGAGGCGACGTATCGCCTCACTTGCTATCCTTGTTCGCGGTCGCATGGCGCAGAGCGGTGACAAGTTCCTCGTGTACGACGATATCTAAAGACGGGGCCAATCACCCTCTTGCTTCCCCAAACCCCCCTTCTTTCCACACTGTTGCTCTTACGACTTGAATACGACTTATCATGAAGGCCAGTACAGTCCTGGGCGTGCTTATCCTCGCCCGCAATGGCGACCGCACTCGATTCCACCAAGATCCCTACAGCTACGAGCCAGCATTCACAGAGTCCACCCCGCTCGGTGCTGTATGTCCTGCAATCCCATCCTTGGGGCCTGTCGTGCTAACACCTCACAGGTCGAATCTTTCCAACTAGGCTCTATCCTGAAATCCATCTACCTCGAGTCGTCTTCTCCCCTGCATATCCAGGGCATGCCGCTGGACCCCACTCACCCAATCCCACCCAACAAAGTCCATGTCCATGCAAAAGCAGGGGGCGAAGGCCCAGCCATCTTCGATGCCAGCATCGCACTGCTTCAGGGAATGTTTCCGCCGACGCCTCTGAACAAGATCACCATCGCCAACGGAACCACCGTGGTATCCCCTTTGGGCGGTTATCAGTACGTCCCCGTGGAGATGGTCCCCGACAGCAGCGATAGCGTGCTCGAGTCTTGGGTGGATTGCACGGTGGGGTCTCGCCCATCATCGCACGTGTCCATCCGGTATTAAAAAACCGTCGTTCATATAGGCATTCAAGAAGCACATCACCAAGATTTACAACTCGGAAGGATTCAAGACTGTCGCGCAGGAAGCACAGCCCTTCTTTGGCGTTATCCATGATTACATGTTCGGCCGCCCCACCACCTTGGAGAATATGGCAAGTTTTTTCCCACCCTTGCTCGATCTGTCGTCGCTGACACTGTCTTGTTTAGTGGAATGTCAGTTGCACGAACGTGGTGCCAACTTAATGCTGACCTACACATGGACAGGTGTATGATTACTTGAACACGGAGCTCATTCACAACCAGACGTTTGCTTTCCGCCTTCCTCCGACTTTGATTGAACAGGCACGTGCATACGCCAACTACCACGAAAACGCCGTCTTCTCGGACAAGGATGTGGGTGGCATCGGAAACAGTGCGTCTCTATGATGTAACCTCTCCTTCTGTACATCTGATGGTCCACAGTCGCTGGTCGGACCATCTTGCACCCTATCTTGAGGGCACTTGAGCGGATTGCCTTCGATGACGACCCGCTCCGCATCTTGCTCATCGAGACCAGCTACCAACCCTTCATCTCCCTCTTCCACATGATGGGTGTGTTGGGCTCGAGACCCGACCTCGCCGGCATCCGTAAGTGTCTCTGTCGTTTTCTTCCAAGAGTGTATCCAACACCACCTCGACGTATATATAGCCAACTACGCCTCTGCACTGGCATTCGAGCTCCTCCGCGGTCCCGCACCTGAATTCCGCGACTTCGTTCGTATCAAATTCAAGAACGGCACCGACAGCGACTTCCAGACTATCCGCGTGTTCGGGCACGCGGAGGATTCTCTCCCCGTGACCGAGTTCATCTACCGCCTAGAGGTGCGTGTCCCGATGACCATGTGGTCAACATGCTCACCTCTCTAATCTCCCAGCACCATGCCATCCCGGACACCAAGCAATGGAACTCTGCATGTAGCAACAACCGCTGGTTCCCCTTCGATGCTGTCCTCAGCTCTGCCGCTGAGCAGCAGTCGGTTGCAGGGGTCTTTTCTGCGCTGCTTTTGTGCACGTTTTCGATGTTTGCATTCATGACGTTTGTTGCGCAGACGATTGCGAAGCGCCAGCGGCGGCATAGTATGACGGTGGAGAGACGGCCTGAGGTGAGTCACGTTGTGCTCTGCCTATAGCTGGGGTTGACCTGATGCGTATCCCCTCAGAACTATGCTACGTTCGTCAATGAGAAAGCTGGGCTATTACTTCCTTGAATGAACGATGCTATGCTGTACCCCATTGTCAACTGCCAGCCTGGTACGGGTATGTATTATTGAGCGGAGTTATTCCTTTTTTTGCCATGTTCGTGTGCTTGTCTCCGTAGTTAGTGAGCTGCAACACATTTATGTAGAGTCTACATGTGAGCAATTAAGCCATACATCATTACCTGACTGGGTCTGAATCAGTTCACTTCTGAAGAACAGACGATCTTCGTGTAGTGTAAGATGA
>Ga0307518_10002883_pt1 | contig 12479 bp, 17 predicted proteins | sample 25_EM_MG_FD_203889 | JGI IMG/M metagenome (GOLD analysis project Ga0307518, IMG submission 203889) | Populus trichocarpa ectomycorrhiza microbial communities from riparian zone in the Pacific Northwest, United States - 25_EM | ecosystem: Host-associated > Plants > Roots > Unclassified | place... | reverse complement strand
TATATAATGGAAAATCGCGATGATATTATTTCGCAGGAAATTGCCGCCGGACAGTGGCATGACTAATGCATCTTTATGAGATAGTAGATAAAACAGACCTACCGTTTTAAACCCCTCATAGTCTAATACCGAGACAGGTTAGGATTATTATAATTCCAGTTATTCGACACAATATAAGGGGTATATAAACCTGTGTCACAAATCTGTTAAAACCGTGGTGATATTGATATCAGGTTTGTGCATTCAGCTTGTGATGTCACCATCCTGTCTGAAAACATGTACTAGTGACACTGCAAGGCGATTCCCTCGATATCCAATGCTCTGAAAGCACCGTCCAAGAGGTTCGACAGAACTTTGAATTGGCATTAGTATTTCCAACCTTCTTAATACATTGTGACGAAACCAGGGGTGAGTGGCCTAGTGTCACAACTCACGAGCTCGTTACCTCTAACTACCCTAACTGCAATCAGATCTATTGCGTGGAGCAATTCGACTGGGGTTACCCATGTTCACATTCTCGACTGTGGACGCAGCAGATGTCATAAGGAAAATACTGGAAATCCCGCTTGAAGATATCAATAATTTCATATAGTCTCTAGTGCATAGCTTCTACTGGGCATCTGATAGCTGTAGTCAATGTATGCAATCCGATGTGCATGCAGAGAGCAAGGGTTCTGCCGACGCAGGCGGCATTTCGAGTTCCTAGCCTATGTACAATATCAGGAATTACCTTGCTTGGTAAACCCGAAATTCGTTCCTCTGCCTCATTTTGACAACCAGACAAAGGCCGCGCTTCGCCAGCAGCTACCTTGTTTCCAAAGACACTTGAGACTTTTATTTAGTGGAGAAAATAGTACTAGATCCAAAGGAAGAGGCATGCTGCAGTGGCAGATCAAACCGACGTCAAATTGTGGTACCCACCACTGGAACTAAACACTCGAAGCTCTCGACGACGGAGTGATTCCATTAGTAGCACCAATGACCAAACTGTTCACTACTAGAATGTCGGCTGGCAAGACCAAGACAATATCGAGGACCCAGGAACCTATTACACTAGGCTATTTACACAGCACCCAATCGAATTGCTTCGACAGGAAGACCGATGATTGGTGGCACTAGACGCGAAGACGGCAGGGCAGGATAGACCAAATCACGGACGAAACGGAGCATTATGAATACATATCCCCTTTGAATACAACCATCCCTTGTGATAAGGACGAGAACGACGGAGATCTAAGTACACGAACGGCGAAGGAAAATTCGCGGGATTACAAAAAATGCCTCGATCGCATGACCTTGTAAAACAAGGTGACAAAGCCAAACAAGGATTAGTGTCTGACGATTGCAGTGAGCTCCTCAGCCCTTTCCTCTCTTGCCGGGTTATCTCACACATCATGATGGTATCCCACACACCCCACCGGACGCCTTTGAGACGGATATCGCAAGGATCGCTCTTTGCTCTCTCCCGTTCGGAGCAGAACCCTGATGCCCCACACGGTCTCGGGTTCCTTGAACCCGTCATGTCCGAGTTGGTCGACGAAGCAGAGGCTCTCCAAGCGAACGTAGAAGGACTCCGGAGCCTGAGCCAGTCTCTCAAGACTTTCAATGAATGCTTCGCAAGTCTTCTGTACGTGATGGACATGAATGCATTGACTACGGACTGGCCGCAGGTTTGTTGGATTTGCGAAGACACCCCCGGCGCGCTAACGGTTATGACCAGGCTCCAACTGATGCGTCTTTCCGACTAGCACGAAGAAGAGCTGGTGTGTGTCAAAACCTATTGGGTTCATACGGTAGTTCGGTAATTCGCCGCTTAATTTAGCGGAGAATGCTCGTTTAGCAGCGGAGGCTGCCTTGAAAGCTGCGCAGGAGGCTGCACCTTCACCTCGGTCAGAAGATGAAATGGACAAAACGACATATACTGAGAACGCGGATTATGAAACAACGTTTGCAACCACCGCCAATGTCACCACCATGTCGACAACCACCACAACGAAACCACCAGCCAAAACAAAGAAGAAAGTCAAGCCTAAACTCTCCGCCAAAGAAAAGAAGGAAAGATCAGTGAGTGTGCTTTAAGTCTTGAGAACAACTAGCAGTGACAAGTGACAAGATGGCAATCGAGAAACTCATTTCTTGCCTCCCTCTAGAGTTTCGTGGTAGTGACGCGGTATGTGTATCAAGCTATGGGTTGGAAAAAGAGCGTCTACATTGCCCCTAGAATCTACGCCGCAATATGGAATCCATCATAGAAGCGATGATGGATAGCGCAGGCCGAGGCGTAAAACGTGTGTACTTCGAAAGTCACTAAGCATAGTGTTCATTTTTCTGCAGTCATCGAGTTGATAGCTGCTCCTGACCTCACCCAGGCTCGAGTGAACAAGTGCCTCATTGCTCTTGTGAACAGGAAGCTGGTACAGAAGGACAGTTCTACCGTACGTCCTGCAGAGCACTCGAATTCTCGTTTGATCAGCTTGACGTTCATCAACAGGGCGCTGTACTCTATCATTGGCATGGTCTCTCGTGAAGGCATTTGATGCGATACTACTACACTTTACTTTTTACTTTTTATACCACACATTGAAGTGCGCCAGTGGGCATGGGCTTGTTGCGAGAAGATGGCTAGAATCTTTGAAGCTACTAGTTGCAGGAACTCATGGGCGATATCTAACTAATTGGCTAGTGAGTGGTCCCATGTCGTATCCTCCACAGCACTACAAACCCACGCCATCCGCGATTTGACGTGCTAATTAATAGCACGCAAGAATCCACTGCAATCGACGCATCCACACTACTAAATTCGCTCGATATAATTCCAAGGGGTAAGGATTTAAGCACAAAAAATGTGATAAGACAAAGAAAACAGCCAATGAGGATAACTTCTCTCAGCTATGGATCTCAAAAGTGAATCCAACTCAGTTTGTTTGCGCACCGACAGCCTGTTTGGAAAGGGAATGGAGAAATTGCTAAGTTGGGACGACATATAGATGGAGATATCTAACTCACAAGGCGTTTGAGGTGCTCCATAAACACCTGCAAGCTGACATCATCCGTAAAGATGGCAGGTCCAGTACCGGCACCTGCCGCTGTGCCATACATTGACGTGGACATATGCGTGGTTGAGGGGTTTAGTTTCGACAAAAGGAAGCGGGCCTGACTGCCACCCTGATCACAGACGATGTACCGGGGAATGGGGAAACGCTCGGCGAGTAGATCCTATCAAGTGAATGATTATATCAGCATCGCCAGCAAGTTGTGGCAATGAATGCCTCGTTCACCTGTGCATCTGTAACAGGCGCTTCTAAGAGCTCCTTAAAGTTCTCGTAGCCCTCTTGATCCTGATATCCAGCTTTTCTCCACTGGGCGACAGTTTCGCCGTGGAAAATGAGAATGTGGAAGAACGTATCCAGGAGAAGGATAACATCTGGTTTGATGGAAACACTGTCGAGTAGCACTGGTTGTGGGGGGACATCGAAAGTGTACGACATAAGGGTTGGCTGGATCATAATAAGTGAGTTGTTCACGTCTTCTCCATTGAGGATGTGTCTAGGGATAATTAGCATACGAACCACATGAACGCGCGGCTACCAACCTATAAAATGCTGTCTCGTCGGGACTGTTATTGAATACTTGTAAGAATTGACTCCTTCGCAGATGGAACATGAATTGTGGGTAAATGCTGAAGTTGTCTGATAGCCTAAAGCTTGTTGGGTCTTCCTTGCGGTAATCAGCAAACTTTTGACAAAGCCGGATCAACATTCGATCTAGCCAGCGCAGTACATCGGGCGAGTCGTCAATCTCCGCCTTAAACACCGCTATTCTTGCCATCAGCACTGCAGCCGCTTCCTGATCAAAGGAAGCCGCAATGCTCTGTGATCCCGCCTCGGCGAAATTACGTGCGATTGTTGTTACGCGCAAGCGTTGCTGTCCAGAGGAGTGCTGGTAATGCGTCACAAACTGGATTAAGCCGCGAGAACCAGGCTGAAGAGCTTGCCCTGCAGGGGTGACAACCTCGAAGTATACGGCTGCTGATGTATGAGGAGTGATGGCATTCAACCTCCAAGCAGAAGTTTGCCCAATACCAATTTCAGTCTCCCCAACACAGGCAGACTTCTTCCCTGCCGAGATTGCATGACCAATGAGTCCAGAAACCTTTAATTCTTTGGTTGTCTGTGAAGACGTTATCAGCCTCACGAAGCATGGAAATACTCAAAGGGACATACCTGTACATCAAACGTAGCATTGAAGCCCATTTGCAAGAAATCATTGTCATCCTTGTTGAAAACTCGGAGGAAACTTTGCTTAAAGATCGATGTCGCAAACGAATCCGACAGGACAATAACGCCGTTAGTAGAATTGGGTAGTGACTTCATCTCAAGCAATCCGACTTGGTCTAAGCATCCAGCAAAGAGGTCGACCACATGGCCGTTGTTTGAGGCCCTTTTTGCGAGACCCTCGTAGAACTGAAAATGAAATGAGGCATGAACTCCTCAATCTGGCAGAGAACGGCACCTTTACAGCACGCTTGTAGTGTTTTATGCTATCACGTTCGATGTCATGGTGAGAACGGATAGGCTCTTTCAACTCATTGTTCACGACCATTCCAGGGCCCTCAGTAGCCGGTCCACCCGCAAAGAGCATGACGCGTGCCCCCGTGTTGGGGTATGTCGTCTTGGCGGGTAAATACCAGAAGAATCTATCGCGAGAGTGGAATATATGCTCACCTCCAACAGGCCAACGGCGACACTCAAAGCAACACCAGTACACCGCAGTGGGCGTTTATCGTTCGCGACTGGCCAGGGATCACGCTGGAGCGATTCGAGTATACCGGTAAGTTGGAATTCGCACTGTTGCGCGGGAAGCAAGAATCGTGCGGCACCAAACGCTTGTTGAGGCATGGGCTGGCCCGGACGAGGTGCAGCGCGGGCAGCCGTGCTCAGACCGAGCATGTCCTGTATTTGTTTTGGGGAGTATTCCTTATCACCGCGGAAGACGTAAGACTTGCTGCATTCGGCATAACCAAGTTCATGAACTTGGGTCTAATGCTCCATCAGGGGCTGCGTTTTAATGCATACAAAGAGCGCACCATAGTGCCATAAGTGATAAGACCGACAAGGGCGTAAGGTGGGATAAGGCTGAGACTGACGACAAGAGCGTCGCGGAGAGCTTTGAGATCGTCTTCGTCCAGACAGGTGTCAACTACGAAAAGGAAGATCGGAGGTACTTGCGCGGGGCGAGAGAGCGTATACTCGATTGTGGTGTACTTGGGAAGTAACTCGACGGGCAAATTGGTGTTAGAAATGTCCTTGTAATGTGGAGGGAAAGCGTTTCGTGTCAGACAAAAGGGACAGATCCATAGTTTCCCTCTGATATCGATTTGGCTGAAATGAACCATTTAGGGTCAGGGGAAGATTGAGGGTCGCGAACCACGATGAAAATCACCAGTAGGGGTTGAGAATTGCACGACACGGCGGTTTACATGTCACGGGCTCATACACGACTGGGGGCAAGTCTTCGCGCTGTTTGAGCGGGGTGTACAGCGCTGATATTGGAACTACCGTTCGCGTTGCCTCAATCCGAGAAGACGGCCAGACATTCCAAGACAGACGAACACCTGTTTACAAGGGAAAAGCCTGGTCAATACAAGACAGCCTCGATCCGATAGGGCTGTAAAAAGTGCACCGTCACGATCCTCAACATCTTCGAAGTTGAGCATGATTCAATACGAGCTTCTTTGCCTGTCGTATTGCAAGAAACCAGTTTGCAGGAACCAGAAACTTACAGTAACGATTGAGCAACGACGTGTCTTTCGGAGAGAGACTTGTCTGACAAACAAAGTAAAACACCAATCTATAGGTAGTACGTGTCCTATTGGGATTAGTTAACTTGTTTACTAGGTACGTGTACATTCTTCGAGGGCGATGCTAATGGGTGTCGGCCTATGTCAGTCTAATCTATTCGATTCAATGCTGTGACCTTCATCGCTTTGGTAATCACTTATGGGCGGATTCGCTTCGTGGCTGCGTATCACAACAGCATGCACTGAGACTTCTTGCCAATGATCAAGACTTGATCAATGTCCTTGGTTACCCACCTATTCCCACCTTGGATAGCCAGCGTCTCTTATTCAGGCTGTACGGTTCGTTGAATTTAACGGGGACTATATGTACCCATCGAATGCAGCTACAACTCCTCAATTTCTGGACGTGACGACATCCCCTTAGAGCTCCTATTCCACATGTCTCCTGGTTCGATCCCAGACGCGCTAATGGTGGAGGCGCATTCGACATTTTTGGAACCGTATGTGTGAGCAAAATTGTATGATTGTACAAGAATCCAGAGACTTATAGCAAATTCAAGCTTAGTGTCCGCGACCGAGGACCAACCACTAGAACTTACACCATCCACCACAACTGCAACTTTACCAACACCGGAGCCTGTTCACATCCAGTTTACCGGCATAGAACGGTGAGCTACACTAAAAGTAGCCGTTATTAGTGGTCAGAGTGCTCACGGCCAATCCTTTCCTGTTAATTCAGCCACAATCCCCCGCGCTTTATATTTTATCCCATAAGCTGGGACGAACCAGACAACCTGCTTATGGCCGCGGAGATCGACCAACCCTTGAGCGACCTCAACACCTCATTCGGGCAATTAGCTATCCGGCATGATGATCTGTCTGATCCGCTATCCGCTGTGATGTGTACGGAGGATGATCCATTTGACTCGATCGATCACTGGAGACAAAGTGTCGTGAATTGCAACAACCCCTGGTATGGACCTTTCGAGTTGGTATCGTTTCTGGACGAGTGCGGGAGATCAGACGACGCTCCTTCAGAAATGAGTGATTCTGAACTTAACTTGTCTCGTATAATGGACAGAAGATCACGGGTAAAGGCTCGGCCCAAGTCCTTGCCAGCCTGATATCCCAGGGGACAATTTACATGTGCATATGGACACAATGAGGTTTATTTTATGATCTAGGGTAGCAACTATGTACACAAACAATTGTTGGCCCTCTGCTGTGGGCAGTTATTTGACATTGTAGATGCTAATGAATGCAAAATACAGAATGTAAGTCAGTTTGACTTGGTTTAACTGGAAGAACTGGAGACAAGGATGTATTTCCAAGATCTTTGTATAGAGAAAGGACAGAGTTATACATAGATTTGGGTACATATGATTAGAGTTGTACCAAATAGTGTGGAGTTGGTGTCGAAATGGAATGAACTGATATTATGGCCGTCATTGTTTACTTCATTAAATATGATTTACTACACAATAATCTACATTGCCATGTGCAGGGTTTCCAGCCCACTGTGAATTGTCATGAGCTTGTCAGCAAAGTGAGGCATAGAACAATCAACTCTACTTACTGAAGGGAAAGGCTTAGCTGTGCCAGATGCACCGAAGACAGCAAAAGACAGGATGAAAATCATCACTTGTGCCCCCCCATCCAGGGCACCACCAAGGATGTAGTTGTACTTTCTGAACCAGCCTGGATGGTAGGACCTCAACCAAAATTGTGAAACGATTCCAACGAGAATGCTGCATGCGACTGTAGAGTTTACGCCAGATGACAGCGATGCAGAGAACTGAGTTGGATTAACAATATTGATGTGAAAAGGAAGCTCAGAGGACAGCTCACCACGAATATGATGGGTAATATCACACCATCAACCTTAACTGGACCAATCCTTGGCCATCTCTGCAATATTTTCAGCAACACTTAGGCAAAGCCACTGGATCACGAACCCTCGAGATAAGCCAATGGATGACAGTTGCCGCCATGCCAATCAATAAACTCAGTGGGACGATAAAATAGTCTCCAGCTGGGCTGTATAGCTCTTTAGCAAGTGACCATGTCACTGCATTGCTGTTCAAACTTTGAACCACTTGGCCACTCCATACATTGGTCCCAGTTGGGCTGAGGATGGCATCTCGCTGTGCATTTACGACTGACACCATTACGACTCGCATGCATGAAGTAAGGGAGTTATTCCTATAGACCTAACTTGGTGAGAGCCTACCATAATTAACCACTGAGCCTGTACCAACAGTCCAACAGTCAAATGCTGTTTCAGAGCTGTGCATTAATTGTGCATACCTAGAACAGTACCCCAGAGCTGGGTAAGAAACATAGCTTGTGGAGGGATCTTGAGGTATTGACCAATCTTAAGATCAGCTGCAAGTCCAATAGACTGGCTAACAATGTCATGACTCCACATTGTAAACTGAGCTATCATCATCAATTCGAAAATAGGAAAGAACAGTCATCCAGACACACATAGAGGTTAGCTATCGGACGCCCTGGGGCCATCGCGCTTCCAACCATCTTCATCAATTGATTCGTTGCGATGCCAGTTCCCATGCGTGCAACGAGTGTTTGGGAAAACGGCGTCACAAAGGCTGGAGGAATGCACGTGAACATGTAGAAATCAATGAATGGACAATACAATACATCCAAGCAGCAGAGCGACGATGTAGGAATACCAAGAAAGGGTCGTTTGTCCCTTGAAGACTACGATGAGCCCTAAAATGAATGCATCGACACTGCCAAAAGGTATCATTGACTAGATTACTACTTACCACCGACGAACGACAGCATAAGGAGGCACAAATACCACCAGATTGGTACTTCTTTGTACTTTTGCATCGCCTAGAAAACATGTAGTAAAATGCATATATAGTAGATATAAGCTTCCTCACCTTCCAATGTGGATCTTGCTGTCTTCCTAAGCACGCATTTCTAAACGTGTCTCTAAAGTATGGTCCCCAGAAGCATACACAGTGCGCGAATAAACCGCCGATCTGATCAGTCTCAATTAGCCTAATTCCAACTTAAAAATATCAATGGCAGTACCCACAGCCAGGTTTTTTGAAATATTTGCCCATACATTGGACCCCGTCATGTGCGGCAGTCCAACTTCATTCAGGGCAGTCTGATTGAGTTGGAATATAGTTCCGAAGACAGCCGATTGGTCATACACTGATCCGTTCGAAGAAAATATTGAGGTGGATAACATGGGGAAACTCTTGGACTGGTCGGACAGAGTTTAACCCATCAGTGTATGAGGAAGTAAGGGGTCAACTTACGTTCCAAGCATTGGAATAATAGATGGTGGAAAGTATAATGTAACACAGTCCACACCCAACCCAGGCATTCGCTGGATAATTGACAGATGGCCCATTATTGTAGTTATAAAAATAACAAACCTTGTTGAGTTAATGGTAAACTCATAAAGACCCTCAATGGCTTACATTGAATATCATCAATTTTTATCAGGAAGAAGGCACTTACGATGTAATGTACTGCCAGTCGAACGAGATGCTGAGTAAGCCCAGACCCTCATTACTATCAGCGCCACCAAACAGGTGCGTAAATACACCTTGAACAGAAGGCGAAGCATGCTGTGAGGCGAGGCAAAAGATGCTGACGCCGTTCAGGAGGGGGAAAATGTAGGATGGGATGATTTCCCAAAAAAACATGCCCATAAAAGCTATCCAGAACAGCTTCATTCGCTTGTAATTGGTCTCAGTGTCGAAGTGAAGCACTGCAACGACATCAAACATTAGTGTAACAAAGAATTAAATGAAACGGACATTGGAAGGTCGAGACCGTCGGCAAGTTCTGAGTGAAGGAATCAGGACAATCACTTCTGATAAAAGTAAGACTTACACCCCAGTATACCATCTCACTGGGATACACGGTCAGCGGCCGGAGTAATCCACAAATACCGTATCTGCCAATGATAAGCTATATCTACAAATAATGAGTCTGCGAGAGGAACTTCACCCGAAACAGGCAGTTGAAAACGTAGCAAGAACAACCGTGGTCGCTTGGACGTCAGTATCATAGTAAAGCTGTGGGACAACCGAGTTGGCTGGTCAGAGACAGATGAGCCACCTTTGTCGATACTCACGTGCTGGACAGCGAAATTAAGTACAGCAGTACTTCCGTACGATGCTGTAGATGCAACTAATGTTGCGATCACGTGCTGAGGTATTGTGAGAAAGATGTTTGGGCTTCCTCTAAATTTAACGGTGACTTACCTCCTTTATTCTAAACTCGCCAGGGTTTATGAATTCGAGTACGGGACCAAGCTTTGCAAATCGAGTCCTCTCCACTGATTCGCGCCGAGGGAGAACCTTCGACCACGCTAGCCCCACACTGTAAACAGATAGCAGAAGAAATACAGTCGATACAGAAACTTGAATTGGTTTGAAAAGGTAGATCTATCATAAACCAGATCAACAGAATTGTTATCCCGGGAGTCGCAAACGGTCTCACCTGACACAAGGTAGCTCCAAGACATGCAAAGACAGTACCAATGAACAACGAGCGGAATGTCAAGGCAGGATCACCGTCGTCCCGTACATCTACCAGAAAGCGGGAGACATCACTTCCCGTCGTAATAATGGGTTCACCTTTGACGTAAACTACGTTGTCCTCGTTACTTTCGTCTTCATCTAGGTCCGAGTAGTGCTTTTCGGAGGATTCCTTTCGCTTAATGTGAGAGACAGCACCACCAGGCGAAGGTGCCCCCCCCATTTCATTGAGGGATGTGGTAGCTTGCATGGAACTGAGAGGAATAGGCTGTGGCAGTAGCAGAGGACTCTTTATGTACGATTGCGGAAAGGAATGGCCGAAATCACGTATGGGAGAAGCCACGCGGATAGCGCAAGAATCATGGTACAAATTGCGTTGTTATGGGCAGAAGGTACCTTTCCGAGGTGTAAGGACTACGTGATTTGGTTCACTTACCCTGGAATTTGCGGGCAGTTCTGGTCCCGATGCTTCTTCGAACCATCAGATATGATTGAGGGCAGGAAGTTCTAGATTGACATAGATGGCTTTGCCCGCTAGCAAAGACGAAAGATGCATGGTGCAGGCACAGTCGTAACACGGCCCGTGACAGTAAAAAAATGAGCACAAGAACGGTGCTCCTATACATCTTGATTCTCTTCTAAGGAAACATATATTGATTCGATAGGAACGATGCGAAGCGCAACGACTCTGTAAGCAAGTTCCTGTTAGAGGCGCATAATGTAGCGCGTCGATGGTGCTAGTGGCGATGATGATGTAGCTGTTGGTGGTGGTCAGCATTAACATTGATAATTGTCGTTGTCCTCACCCCACTGCGGCGGTTGATGTTACTGGTGGTGGTCGTGGACTTGGCGTCAATGTTGTTGGGTGTTACTGCTGGTGGTGGTGGTGGCCGTCAACGATACTGGCAGTGGGGGCGGTGGTTGTTGATGCAACGTTGATGATCGATGATATATTGATGCATTGATACATGGTGAAGGCTTGTCGTGACGACGGACGTGGTTTGTTACAGAGGCTGATGTAATCACCACACCCATTATTCCCCGCGGGGATCCATCTCTATTGAGTCCGACGTTCCTAATCACCTTTGTTCCCAATTCATTCCTCTCTGTTTTAGTTGTCTCCTGTGATCCTTATCTCTGCGGGCTGACGAGGTATTTACATCTGTTTGTACCTGAGCTCTTTTACTATCAGCTCGGAAGTTTGAGGCCAAACGGGCCCAAAACTTTTTCCGTTTCTATTTAGGCATGATCCCGAGCCCGTCAACCGACTTGTTCTAAACATTCAATCCTTTTAGCAGGGGTAAATATAAACGCGACTCAGCATCCACCCAATATGTCTTGCTGTCCCGTCCCTGTGTCCGATCTTCCGTGTGCATCTCCGTTCATCCTTTGCTTATCCATTTCTTCTTTTGTCTATTGCAGCCGCACTTTGACCACCACGAACGACGACAACGCCGACAACGACAACAGTAGCCCTTAATCTCAACCACCATCACCTCAACACTGACTGCGGGCTACGATCGCCACGGCCATGACTACCCCACCTCCACCTCCACCATCTCAATGCAACGACGACGACGATCACCACGACTATACGACCCTCACCTGTGAGGTCAGCAACTGACCTTGACCACAACCTGACAAACAAGCGGCCTGACGGCACTCACGCCGCCGGTCAGCCCGTTCTGCCGCAGCGACAGACAACGACGTGTAAGCATGCTGGCTTACCTGAGTCTGGATTATCAGCATATATGATACTGTCTGTGATACTGAGTACTAACTACTCAGTATTTCGGCCTTTTGGCGTAACGGTTAAGTGGACAGACAGTCTGACCCCCTTACACGACAACTTTGGCAGCAGTGCCAAGGCACTGCAGATGTCAGGAGTCACTCACCTGCTCTCTTGACTCTTAATTAACAGAACTAAAGTAAAGCCCAAGCCGGATGCTACGACTTCAAAGGCACGAACATCACAGCAGACATCGGCTGTAGCATCATTACTTCCAGTAGGTAGTATGACACTCACTGTGGGAAGTAGACCAGGTGAAAATCCTCCGACATTTCACCCAAACTCCGGGATACTGTCACCCGTGGGGTGGGTGAAATAAACCTGCACTAGATTGTTATCACCCATGTATTAGTTGGGGATT
>Ga0307518_10002882_pt1 | contig 12485 bp, 2 predicted proteins | sample 25_EM_MG_FD_203889 | JGI IMG/M metagenome (GOLD analysis project Ga0307518, IMG submission 203889) | Populus trichocarpa ectomycorrhiza microbial communities from riparian zone in the Pacific Northwest, United States - 25_EM | ecosystem: Host-associated > Plants > Roots > Unclassified | place... | reverse complement strand
GAATAGTTGACAGGAGATCCAATGTCGATCTATTTAACCATCAGTACTGCTCCCCTTAGAATAGTTCTCCTTTCTATCTGCTGCTATCGCTTTTGCTTTTAATGACTCTCCATCGTTGTCTCTGTCATTCTGTTTTTGTTGCCACTAGCTCTGGAACCATTTCCGATGTGATGCCTTTGCTTAAACGCCTCCTGGGAAAAAAGGAAACAGAATGATAAAACTTAAACACAGAAAAAATTTCTTGCTGCTAATTCAATATCAAGCAACGCCTTTCTAATCAAAGAGATGTCACTCCCTCTCCTTCCTCTCCCTCCCTCCCTCTCTCTGGTTAGCTTACAAGTAAATGATTAACTATTTATGAATGAATTAACATAGAGCCAGTCAGTCTTCCACTTATACTCTGATCGACAAGTTAGCATGAAACCTCATTTTGAAGCCAGGCTTCCAATTCACTCTGATGAAACATTACTAGTCAGGATAAGTTCCATGTTGTGCTTTCACAGACATTCCTTAGGTTTTCATGTACATCACATCGTCAAGAACATCATGAGGAATATTTTCTAGAATTATTGTTGAGTGTCCATAAGCATTGAATATAAGAAAATGCTTGTATCTTAAAATTTTCATTTTTTTTCATGCCATTCCTGATCTGTTACTCAAAAGGTTTTCATGTAGCATATAATATCCCATACTTAGAATTGTCTCCTATGTCTTATACTTTTTTGTCATGTAACTGACCTGCTCAAGTTAGAGAAACCTGGTGCCACATAATTGAGAATTTTGTTCATATGACATTTCAACGTGTAGTATTTGTAATTGCAATGTTTAAATATGAAAATTCCTAGTAATTTTCTCCATTGTTTTTTTCATTGCAAACTTTTGAAACGTTATAATGTTCATGCTTTAAGGCTTTGATGTTAACTATGCAGGGTTCTAAAACTAAGGTTGGGTTGAGGAACATTATATGCTCAATCCAGAAAGAAGAGAAAGTCTGGTGGAAAAGGCTGTTAAAATCTGAAGGGAAGCCTGCTCCTTACATTAAGGTGGATTGGAACAAGTGGTTTGATGAGGATGATGAAAAGTCAGCTTGTAAGTTCTCACGACCTGTTCTTTGGGTTATGATATGAGGTCTCTCAAAGTTCTCTATGGGGCTCAAGTTTTCAAAACATGATTCTGCCCTTAGTTAGGGTATAGTATAATTGATTGAACTTCATGATATCTAATCCTGTCCCAAAGTCCTGTCATTTGATTGTTTAATGCATTTAACTTGAGTGGTTTAATATCTAAAAGCTTAGCACAAGTTGGACTTGCCTTGTTAAATTATCTTCCTCTAATTTGTGTGTGGTCCTGTTTCCCCTGAATAGCTTAGTGTTTTTCTCTTGGGTTGTATTTTTGGCTTCTTTTTCTTGATGAACAGGTATTGTTCTATCCTCACATGTAAAATGGGAGTGCACATTAGTGAGGTTCTACTAGTGAGGAAATTAGATATCTTCCTAGCTTGAAGAAGAATTGTATGCTAAAAGACTCTCAAGAGTCATTTTGATTGATTCTAGCCAGTGAATTGTGTTAACCATGGATATTGATATTGCTATTGTATGGTTGACATTCATTATCTCTCACAATGAATGCCATAATGTGCAGAATATGTAATTCCGATGTTTATAGAAAAATTAATTAGTTTACTCCTTTTGAAGTGTTTGCAGTCTTGACTGTTTTGTGCACCATGGGTGTGTGTGGCATGAAATGATTGAACAATTCTTGAAATTTATTAGCAATACCATGATGGTGATGCTTTTGAGTTTTGTTAGTACTTGTGCTCTTCAATGAAAATAAAGTCTTTTCTTTCAACCATTATTGCATCCCAACACAATCCTTAGCAATCTGGATGCATGAACTTTTCCTTATTTCTCTTTGTTCACTGCATAACATGGCTGCTTTATGATTTGTATTAAATAACTCGAGAATATATGGTTTAGTATGCAAGAGTTTACAGCGTCAGTTTCTGATTGAATCTGATCAAATTTCTGTTGTCCCTTGCAGCTGATGCCTCTGATGACAATAATGCTGGGGTAATTTGTTTTCTTTTTTTGTTTGGTTTTCTGTTAATACAATGAATGATTATAGCAGTGCTTCAAGTCTGCTTGATTATTTAACACCTGTTCTTTTGCAGTATGAAAAAGATGATGGGAGCAGTGAGGATGAAGGAATGCTTTGTAAGTTACACCTTGGTTGCATCATATTTACCATCCTCTGTGTGTACTTCACGTGCATAGATAGAATTCTGCAACAATGTAGTATGCAGTGTGTGCTTAATTTTCATAATCTTTATATGCATTATCATCTATGAACTTCCAAACCTTTAAGTGCATGTGATGAAAAGAATGCTTTGTGACTTTCAGTCCACATGGAAAATTCGAGTTTTTTTATTCCAAAACTACGAAGACAATGTTTTTTTTTTAAAATTATTCCACTATTATGCAGTCCATATCATTTCAAGTGTCAAATTATGCATTATACAAACGAATAAATTGCTTTTGTCTGTGCAACTTTACCTTTAATTTCATTTCTTCTATTGCTTGTGATGCCATATCTGACTGTATGAGGCATTGCTTGCAGATCTTCCTGATCTTGAGAAGGCAAGGGGAAATTGATGACAATCAAGGATCAGTGTTGTTAATGACATGGAATTGGAGTTCCAGGGATCACAGAACTGCATCAATTATAGGTATGCAAGGGGATCGAAGTTAAAAATATGCACATTGCTGAACTACTATAACTGAAGACTGTATATATTAGATGTGCAATTTTAGTAAAATAGAGGCTGACTTGTAGGATTGAACTCTTCAGAAACTACTTCGAGTTATCTGAGGTTTGACTTGTATCCCCCCCTTTCCCTGTTCTTGAGGCTGACGGGAATTTTCAAAACTTTACCAACACTAAGGGACTTTCAGTTACTGGACACCATGGTACCAGTTGCTTGACTGGATAAAGGATATGATTTAACCACTCTCACCTATAATCTGCCTTAAGTAATGTTGATTTCTCAGTTTTTGATGTATGTTTGCAATTGGAAATTGATCTGCCGGGAAATGTTCAGGTGCCAAACTGCAAATTTTCTTTCAATTAACAGGGACTTGAAGCTTAGAAGTGGACACAACCATTCAGTGTTCCGCTGAGATCAAATTGAATTGAAGATTTACTAGCAATGTAGATTTATTTAAGTGTCTCAGTAACAAGCTCACATGGCTGGAAAGAAAATTAGGCAATCGGAATAAACAATGCATGTAGTTTTTCCAGGAACTTCAATTCTTGTATAGCAGATGCCCTTTTTGGGTAAAATATTAAGTAGAATTCAGCCAAAAAGATTTATAAAATCCCTCAAATTGTATTCCAAAATTAACCATTCGGTTAACCTAATTACAATTAAATTCAAATTTGCTTATGAATTGAATTTATTTGCTTATAAATTGAGATCAATTCAGCATGTAATCTGATTTCAAATAGGCTGTTAAATCAGGGATTGAATTGCAAGGCTAGGGGAAGATTCCACCCCAATTGAATTGCAAGGAACCCATTACACTGTTGTCGCATGTTCTGCTTTCTTTAATCCTTGGTGTTTCTATAAGCATCTTGCGGAGTTTGTCACGGTGGTGCAGTGTGTTGTTAGTTGAGGCATGTGGTGACTCTTTTTATTTCTCTTCTCATCTCTATTTTCGCTATCTTTTCAGTTTTCAAACCTATTTTCTTCAAAATAGCGAGATGTGTTGTGATTTTATTTTAATGTCAAATCCAGATTTTATTTTTTAGTTATTGTTTTATTTTTATGTTTTGGATTTTTTTTTAATTACATCTCTCATTATCTAATGAGTTGATTGAGAATTGAGTTTTCTGATTTTTTATTTTTTACATTCTATATAGTTATCTCAATCTCATGATTTAGATTACGAGTTTGGAAGTTTAGTTAGGGTTGACTCTAATTTTCTTTTTAGGTCCTTTTTTAGAATTGATTTTTTTTTTCAATTTTATCTTTCAACATTTGTGGGTTTTAGATTAGGTTTTGTAATTTTATTTTGTTTTATTTTTTATGAGGTTATCCTAGTCTTATGACTTAGGCTGTAGGTTTGACTGGTTAACCCGAGTTGACTCAAATTTTTTTTATTGGATTTTTATTTTTATTTTTTGCCCTTCAACTTTAGGTTGGTGTGAGATTTGAGATTTGCAATTTTTTTCAATTTTTTTTCTACATGTTATCTCAGTTTCACGAAGCGAGTTGCAGGCTTGAAGAGTAAGCTCGATGAATCAGTTTGTTTTTTGGGTATTTTTTATATAATTATTTTTCTTTTCAGTTTTGGCCTTTAACATTTACTTGATTGAGAGTTCAACTTTATGATTTTTTTTTTAATTTGTTTTCTATTAAGTTATCCAAGTTTCATGATCTCAGTCGCAAGTTTGATAAGTTAACTTAGGTTGACTTAATTTTTTTTTTTAAATTGCTTCTTTTATGATATGTCTTTCAAAATGAAATGCTTAAAAGTTGGTTTCATAGTTTCTTTTAATTTGTTTTTCATGGTATAATCTTATTTTAATGAATTGGATGGTGCAAGTTTACTCTGGTTAATTTAAGTCTCTTTTCTTGTTCTTTTTTTTTAAATTTAATATATATTAAATTTTTATCCTTTAATATTTTCGCTTATTAGGAATTGGACTTCCTAGTTTATTTTGTTTTGCTTTCCATGGAGTTATCATGGCTTCATAACTCAAGTCGTAAGGTTTGTAGGTTAACTAGGGTTGGTCTAGGTCGATCTAATATGTTGCAATTTCAATATTTTTTATATAAAAAAAAACGATGTCATTTAATATGTCATATTCTCAGTATTTAAAAAGGATATCGTCTAATATGCATCAAATTTTGAATTCATGGTTGATTTTTTTTATGTTAAAAACCATGTTAACAAGTCCTTTACTTATACATTTTTATCTATTTTTTTTTTAAATGATCCGATCGATGACATAATATAAATCAAATATCTAATTTTTCCTAAATCAAAGATAAACTTGTCTTATACTACCCTTGCCTCATAGGAGAAAGTTGTTCGTTCAGTAGATGAAACTTCTAAGAGTATTCTTTTCAAACTATTCATAATTATTAACAAAACACTGAAACATGTGAGATTTTTATTGTAAATGCATGCACTGTGGACCAAGAGACAATTTACTATGGACTTGCTATACATGCACTATGAAACATGAGATAATTAACTGTGGACTTGCATAGTTGTTTTTGCAACTGTAGATATAAAGTGTTTGCACTGTGGACGATATTGTAGCACCTGAGGGCATTGCCTTCTCTGCCAAAAGTTGTTGGGTCTCGCATGGCAGCTGGACCTAACGTTGTTGGGTTTGGCTGCCAAGCTAGACCCAAAACACTTCAAACAAATGTCAATAGTGTTGGGTCCTGCTGTAGCGCTTGAGGGGGCGTTCCTCTATTGTGTTTTTAGTCAAGAATTGCGATTGGGGGTGTTGCCTTCTCTGCCAAAAGTTGTTAGGTCTTGCTTGGCAGCTGGACCCATTGTTGTTGGACCTGGCTGCAAAGCTAGGCCCAAAACACTTCCAACAAGTGTCAATAGTATTGGGTTCTGGTGCCCAACAGGACCCAAAATTAAAAATTTATTTTTGACTTCACATTAATATTTTTTTGATATTTTTGTATTATTTTTTAACATATATTTTTTAAAAAATATTATATTAAAATTGGGTCTAGCTGCGTAGCCAAACCCATGGTTGCGTTAGGCCCTGCCTACAAGCAAGACCTAACAACATTGGATCTTGCTCGCAGCAGGAGCTACCACTCAAATGAATCCTACTGCCTCTAGGTCCAACATTGTTGAGCTTCTTTGCAATCAGGACCCAATAGCTTGGGCTATGTCAAGCAATAGGACCCGCTAGCAGTGAGCCCGACCTCCAATAGGACCCAATGTATGTTACTAGACCCAAAGCTAGCTTTGGTTCTGGTCAGCTAAGGGTAATTGACAGGTAACGGACATCGACAACCATAGATGTTATAAATAAGCCTATAAGCCTTTTTTTTCTTTAAAAGAGAGAGATTCATTCTTATCAATATTACAAGGCAAAAAAAAGCTTCAAAACCAAAAAGGGTTATCCCGATTTTGCTTGCCCATTTGATTGCTTCCTAAATAGGATGTGCATTTCTCTTGGAACCAGCTGGCTTACGGGCTTATAGGGAACTAGAAATGCTTGGAAGTGGCACTCCAATAGGCAGTGGAATTAGATTTCTCTGATTTAAATTGTTTTTCAAAATAAATAGATGGAACTTTTTTATATCGATTAAAAGTTGAGTGATGATAATTTTTTTCCCGTTTCAGGTTGGGTTGAACTTTCTAATTAATTTTGCATTTCAAAAAAATTTTGAATTTTTTTGACAATTTCTTGATTTTTTTTATTACAAATTAATATTTTTTTATGTTTTTGTATTATTAAAAAAAAAACATGTTGACATTATGTTTGGTTGCGACGCTAAACCCAAGAAATTTTAATTTTTTTTCTTTGCTTCAAAATAATTTTTTTTATGTTTTTATATTATTTTTAAATATATTTAAAAAAATATATTGAGATTTTGTCTGGTTGAAAAGGGAAACCCAAGAGATTTATAAATTTTTAATTTTTTATTTACTTCAAATTAATATTCTTTTGATCCTTTTGTATTATTTCTTTTAATATTTTTAGGCACTGAAATTAGATTTCTCTGATTTAAATTTGTTTTTTGAATTAAATTGATGGGACTTTTTATATTGATCAAAAGTTGAGTGATGATAATTTTTTTTTCCGTTTCAGGTTGAGTTCAATTTTCTAATTAAATAATGTTTGATTTTGCGTTTCAAAAATTCTTTGAAATTTTTTTGACAATTTTTTTTTATTTACTTTAAATTAATATTTTTTTATGTTTTTGTATTTTTTTAAATGTTGACATCGTGTTTGACTGCAACGCTAGACCCAAGAAATTTTAAAATTTTAATTTTTTTCTTTGCTTCAAAATAATTTTGTTTTTATGTTTTTATATTATTTTTAAAATATATTTTTTTAAAAAAATATTGATATTGTGTTTGGCTAAGAGGGGAGACCCAAGAAATTTATAAAGTTTACTTTTTTATCTTCCCTTCAAATTAATATTCTTTTGATCCTTTTGTATTATTTCTTTTAATATTATTTTTTAAAAACTTATACTGAGATTGTGTCTGGCTACGTAGTCAGACCCATGGCAGCGTTGGGCTCTGCCTACCACAGGACCCACCGTTGTTGGGTCCTTCTGACAAGCATAACCCAAAGATGTTGGGCCCTACTGTCCAGCAACGGTGGGCCCATATGGGTACTCAGCTGTTGGGTCCTTCTGTCAAGGCCCAAGTTTATTGGGTATGGGTCACCTGCGCAGACCCAATGATAGTGGGTCTGGCTGCTCAGCAGTGGCGGGCCCACCTGCAAGCATGACTCAATAAAGTTGGATTCTGCTCTACCAAGACCTTGCAGTAGAGGGCAACTGGATCTGCAGTCTGACCCAAGTTTCTTGGGTATGGCTCTGTTGCTAGACCCAATGATAGTAGGTTGGCTTCCCAGCAGCAATGGGCATCTGGATTCACAACTGACCAAAGTTCATTGGGTTTGGCTCTTCCACCAAACCCAATGACAGTGGGCCTAACTTTACACTAGAACCCAGCAGCAGTGGCCCCAGGTTCCATCAGGACCTACTAAAGATGAGCCCGACTTTCACCAAGACCCACTAGCTTAGGGCTCTTCGGCCATTAGGACTTAACAATGGTGAGCCCTGTTTGTCAGCAGGACCAAGGAGCGTTGGACCCTGTTTTTCAATAGGACCCAATAACATTGACGAGGTCTGTTTCATTCAAAATTTAGCCCTGTAATTGTGCCAAAGGAAACCAATCGACCCGTCGGGTCAACTCGAAACTTGGGTGACCCGGTAAAAAACCGATAGTCTTTTTTTTGCCAAATATGTTTTTTCTCCTACCTAGAGACCGCTTTTTATTCATATTTTTTAGTTTGTTACTAACTCATTTCAAAGTTCATTATATAAATACTAGAAGAATGCTTTATTTTTTCAATGTGAGATTTGAAGCCCTTTAGTATATATACTCTATGTTCACAACAAAAAAGTTATGTATTTTCAATATGGGATAGAAAACCCTTTTGGTTTAAATATTTCAACTTAGAAGAATAAAATAGTATCTTTTTAATGTGGAATGAAAACCTTTTGAAGTAATCTTTTAAACTTAATTTTTTACAACGTGTATAACATTAATCTACATGAATTATTTTTTAATTTTTTAATATAAAATATTAAAATCTCAAATATTTTTTTTTAATTTCTCTGGTATGATCCAAGTCGACCCGTGTAATTTTGGATCTGCTCTCTTGACCGGATCAACTCTCAAGTTAGGTTTCATAACTATGGTTGTTATGAAAATATATTTTTAATTTATTATATTTTTTAAATTATAAAAATACATTAAAAAAACTACATAATTTCTTTTAACAAAATTAAAATATTTAACTAGCAGCAGAGCGCGCATCACGTAGTTACCAAACTCTAAAACATGTGGGCTTTCCTACAAAACACTGGGCGCTGCTAAAGTGTTCCCCACATTTTATTTTATTTTTTTGGTTTTTTCAATATTATTATATTATTGCTACACTGTAGCTAGCTGCTTTGCTTTTCCTTTGGGCTTCGAAAGTATTTGACTTGCGATCATGATGGTGCATTAAAGCTCTTTTTGGTTGACTTGCCAAATTGACCACTGGATAAACCCTATATAAAGGAGTTTCTCCTTGCAAACAAAGCAAGCAAACATTGCAGAGAAGCTTGTTTAGCTAGCAATTTATCTTGGCATAAACAGAAAGTTGCATTAATGGCGGCTGTGTCTTCAAAATGGGTTTATTTGCTTCTACTTTTCACGTGCATTGTTCTTCATTCGAGTGCTATCACTCTTGGAGGCGGTGCTGGTGGAGGTGGTGGAGGAGGAGGAGGAGGTGGTGGTGGTATTGGTGGTGGTTCAGGTCATGGCGGGGGCTTCGGAGCAGGAGGTGGTGTAGGTGGTGGTCTTGGAGGCGGTGCTGGTGGAGGTGGAGGAGGAGCAGGAGGTGGTGGTGGTATTGGTGGTGGTTCAGGTCATGGCGGGGGCTTTGGAGCTGGAGGTGGTGGTGGCCTTAGAGGTGGTGCTGGTGGAGGAGGAGGAGCAGGTGGAGGCATAGGTGGAGGATCAGGCCATGGAGGTGGCTTTGGTGCAGGTGGAGGTGTAGGAGGTGGTGCTGGTGGTGGTTTAGGTGGCGGAAGTGGTGGTGTAGGATTTGGAGTTGGAATTGGAGTTGGTATAGGAGTTGGAGTTGGAGTTGGAGTTGGAGTTGGTGCAGGTGCCGGCCAGGGATCTGGTATTGGTTCTGGCAATGGTAATAGTGGCAGGCATTAAACATGCTTTACCTTGAAAACAATCTTATTAATTAAAGGAAAACAGAAGATTTCTAGCTTGAAGCCTAATTAATCACCTTCTGTGATGTCAGTTTTCCCACCTTCTCTTGTAACTTAGGTTGTTATAAAACACTTTTTGTCATTGTAGTTGCTGTTCCCAGATTAAGATTAAGATCGAGGCTTATGTAATGTAACTAAGAAATTAATATGAAATGAGATGTGTTCCAAAGCAATCTTGCAAATGATTCTTTTCTTTTTTTCCTACAATCATTAGCTTACCAGTTGTTTTCAGAATCTAAGCACCTAGAGAATAGCAATCAAGTTCTTCAATGTCCACAAACTATCTGGGCATGAATTAACAGAGAGACTTCACTCAAACAATCATAATGTCATATGGTATTCGGCCTAGAATCCCGATTTCAGAATAAACTATGAGGATAGTGAGAGGCCCGACCTCCATGTTTAAGAGTAAGATGAACAGTGAGCCGCCTCTTGACTGGGGAGCATATGGTAGTTTGGACTTGAAGCCAACATCAGAGCAAACTGCATTGAGGTTGCTGAACAAATCTCCAGAAAAATAAAAGAAAGTTTAGTTAATGATCACTTAATTATGAGGGTTAAACTCTCTGTTTCAAGCCTTACTTTTGTCGATCCATTGCTAATATATATGGATTAATATCACACTACATAAAGCTAGCTGTAGATGGATGACATAAAGATCATGACAATTCCAATCGATCGTCTACAAGCATTAATTTTGCTCATGGACTACAGAAACTAGTCGAAGAATCCACAACATTTTGAGTGTTCATTGAGATTGAACGAATCAAGATTCAAACTGAAAAGAACTCACCCCATAATGCTTGTGCAAAACGAGGGAAAAAATGTGTTCCCCTCAAGATTTTATGACCATATGATCAAGAACTTCCCAAATACAAACACAAAGGCGAAAATTAAAAATCCCTCAAGTAAGATTTTCCTCTCTATAAGCTCTATGCCGTCAATGACAGTAAGCTGCTGATAGCTGGCCATCACCATTCGGAACAAATAATGGATTGCGTGAAAGTGAATCTTCATGCTTGTGGCTTGTTTAGAATGCTTCCTCAATCCACTATGCAACAGCTCGCACTGCATTAAAAAGCAGTGTAGTGAGAGGAATCCCAAGACAACCATGAATACTTTGAAAATTTACCAGTGTCTTTTTTCTTTCGTTGCAATTGAGTCTTTTCTTCTTCTCTGCAGTTGAGAGAGTTGCCTTTCGTGTAGGCTTGGAAACACTTTGGATTTTCTGAAGACTTAGGCATGGGGATAAAATATATGCATAGCTAGCTGCCCTACTTTTTCTTTAGCAGTGGAAAGCATTTGACTTCCACAAGCATTGGTTTTGATCTTGGCTTCGCTGTGGAATTTGTATCAGGAAGGTCTGCGTGTCCATTAAGAATCATTGTGCATTAAATGAAGGTGACAATGACATCATTATATACACATACTTGCCCTTACCTTGGTTTTCTCTGCAGCATTAGGAGGACTGCTGTCATTTATTTGGGGGCTAACATGGAATTCGATTGTGACAGGGAATTGGAATCTCACATTTTCCTTTACTATTGTCTAGGTTGTAACCGAACTTCATTATTTCCTATTCTGTTCCTCCCAAGTGAACGGGTTAGCCTCCCTTTTAATTCAGGGCATCATATTCACGTGGGGCAATATTTAAATTTTTTTTCTATACTTCAAATAATATTCTTTTGAAGTTTTTGTATTAGTTTTTTAAATATTTTTTAAAAAAAATATATTGACTTTACGTGTGGCTGTGTGAAGCGAGAACTAAAAAATTTGAAAATTTTAATTTTTTTTTAATTTCAATAATATTGTTTTGAAGTTTATGTATTAGTTTTTTAAATAATTTTTTAAAAAATATATTGAGATTGTGTGTAACTGAGAAGCAAGACCAAAAAAATTTGAAAACTTTAAATTTTTTTTTATTTCAAATAATATTCTTTTGAATTTTTATATTGTTTTTAAAATATTATTTTAAAAAATATATATTGAGATTGGATCCTACATTACCAGGACTCAACGCTAATGGATCCTACAAATATGCAGGCTCCTGAGTCCTGCTGCCCTAGCAGGACCCAATTGTTTTGGGTCATGCCTTGCCTACCACTTACAAGGACCCAACAACTAGGAACTATATTTGGTCAGGAATCCTACCTCCAACCGGACCCAATAGGGTTGGGCCCTTTAGCAAACAAGACCCAACAACATTGGACACTAGGGGTGTTCAAAAAAACCGAATAACCGAAAAAACCGAGAAAACCGATGGAAAATTAACCGAGAAAACCGAACCGAGATGAAAAACTGATTAAACCGATTACTAAAACTAAAAATTCTTTCCGGTTCGGTTCGGTTCCGGTTCCGGTTTGACCACCAAAACCGGTGAACCGAACCGGCTGTCGATAAAAAATTAAAAACAAAGGCTGAAAGGCAGCAGAACGACCTACTATAAATACTAAATGTTACAGTAAAGTGTAAAGTGTAAACCTAAACCTAAAAACATTGCAATTTACTTCTTCAGCCGCCGCCCACACCAGACCATCCTTCTTCGATTCTTCCTTTCCCCTTCAATTTTCATCTTCTCTGCCTCTTGTCCCCTACATCTATCTCTTGACTCTCTTCTCTAGCTGATCAATAGTAAACAACCCATATCTCCGCATCCATCTAGTAGACTTGCGGTGGAAAAAAAAACCCGAACAAAACCCCTTGGCGTCTCTCTTCACCTGCAGCAGAAAGAGTCAAAGAGGTAAAGTTTATTGTTTATCCATGTGTTCATTCTCGTGTGCTTGTAAGTTTTACTTGTAAGTTGTAACATTTGTTCCATTAGAGATCTCTGACCTCTGCTTCTTTTTTTATCCTCTTGCAGCTAGGGTTTTTACATTTTTCTGTTGATTTGTGTTCATTCAGGTTCGCCCCCCTTTCCCCGGCTCTCTCTCTA
>Ga0307518_10002881_pt1 | contig 12485 bp, 7 predicted proteins | sample 25_EM_MG_FD_203889 | JGI IMG/M metagenome (GOLD analysis project Ga0307518, IMG submission 203889) | Populus trichocarpa ectomycorrhiza microbial communities from riparian zone in the Pacific Northwest, United States - 25_EM | ecosystem: Host-associated > Plants > Roots > Unclassified | place... | reverse complement strand
ATTTTCTCATAATCTTCATGAACTATTTGTTTCTCTCTTTTTGGTTTCTCATCACTTTCACATTCCTTGACTTCTATTGAATCTTCATCGCTTTTCTCTCCCCCTAGTTTGCTCCCACCAATTCTAGTTCAGGATTTAACAGAGGAGTATAATATACCAGTAAAATATTCTCACTCTCATTAATCTCCCTCTTGAGATGTAAGTTGACAAAATATGACTCATCTTCAATAAAAGTTACATTCATGTTAACAAATATTTTCCTACCTATAATATGATAAAATTAATACCTTTTTCGAGTAACAGAGTATCCACTGAAAATATGTTTCAATGCTCGCTAATCCAACTTTTCAAAAGCTTCTCGATGATCCCGAATAAAACAAACACACCCAAAGATTTTTGGTAGGACAATATATATAGGAACATGTTCCTTATAAAAACTCCATTAGTGCTCTAAAACCAATAACTCTCAGTGATATCCTCTTAATTAGATATGTTACTATAAGGACTGTATCTCCCTAATAGTTTTTTTTAAGAAAATTCATGATGAACATAAGAGATCTGACAACTTCTAGCAAGTGTTAATTCTTTTGCTCTACCACACCATTCTGATTTGATATATCTACTACACAGTTAGGCTCATACAGAATTCTATGTTCTAACATATAACTTTGAAAAACTTCATCTATGTATTTTGTCCCATTATCACTTCTCAATATCTGAACTTTAGCATAAATTATATAAAGAACATGTTATGAAACCTCTTAAAGAAAAAAAAAAGAAAAAAAAAGAAATACTTCACTTTTATTATACATCTAATTAACCCAAATAGTACGACTATAACAATTAATAAAAATAGCAAACCATCAAAAACCATAAAAAAAAATAAGTTGACTAGGACCAAACATATGAATGAATCACCATAAAGCTCTACTACTTTTATTATTATTATTAGTTGAGGAATAAGTAGCATATCCATGCTTAGCAAATTTAGAAGCATCACAAGACAAGTTTTTTTTCTTAGTACATTGTTTAAATAATGTTGGACGAAGCTTTCTTAAAGCTACAAAAGATTTTTATTAGTGAACTCTTTTTTGTCATCTTCACAACCCACAGTGAATTATACTCTTTTTTGTCATATTTACAACCCACAATGAATTATATATTTGACCACCTCAAGAACCGAACTAATCACTAACTAATAATCACACTGCTAGCTTAATTACATATAGTCATTCTCATTCATTTCAACGAGCGAGCATTTGGTTCACAAGATTCAAGGATTTACAGAGTTAAAACCTAACATTTTTTCCCTACAAAGTTGACAGCTCAAACAACAACAATTGTTAGCAAGACATTAGGGTTTTTATTCATGGAGTCAATGCATTTCTGAAAGTATAATCTAGACACTGTGGTGATGCTGTGCAAACAACAACATGTTGTCATTGTTAATGTCAGCAAAACAATTGAATCCCTTCCGAAACAATAATAATTTTTGAACATGCTATCTAGATTTGGCGTGATAGCTCTAATACAATGTTTTTTTTTTAGGATTATTTAGAGATGAATAAAGGAAGATGAAAAAGATCTTTGAGACGGCAGTGTTTGGTACTGCGGTTAGAAAATATTTTTGAAATTTGTTTTTCTTTAAATTAATATATTTTTTTATATTTTTAGATCATTTTGATGTGTTGATATCAAAAATAATTTTTAAAAAATAAAAAAAATATTATTTTAATGTGTTTGAGAATGAAAAACACTTTGAAAAGCAACTGCTATCAAATTTCTAAATACCCTATTCTGACAAGAAAATATTAGTATAAAGTATAAGATTACATAAGTATCCTTGATTTCACACTATAATTAATGATAGCAACTAACAACGTTATTATACGGATCACAGTTTGGAGTGAATTAAGTTTTTTATTTTATTTTAAATATAAACACATTAATAAGAAACACCAAATTTGGAAACCAAATTGGAGAGTAGATATCCAACAAGCAACCAAAAACAGAAGTCGAAAAACAAAAGATGAAAGGCAAACATCGGATAAAATGGCACCATTTCCGCTACTTTTTAAGTCATGGCCTTCTCCCATTTCAAATTTTCTTCTCTTCACGTGCAAAGTTCTTCTGCATTTTCCATTTTACAACTTTGAAAAACATTCTTACAACAACGCATGCCATTGAAATACTAGTTCTCCTATTTTTCCCATAAGAACGGATGAGATTTTGAACATCGGCATTTCTCTTTCAATATGGCTTAATCTTAGTCTTTTAAATCCTGGATTAACTCATCTGCTCTTGCTTGCCAAAAAGCTGTGGGTGGTTTATGCACATGTCTCTGCATGAGAGAGTGAGATCATCGCTGTAGGGGATGGCTACTACTAGAATTTAGATTTACAAAACTATTGAAAGTTTAGTCATGAATGCAATCAGCTGCTGTTTGGTGGAGCTATACAGTTGCATATGAGTGAAGCCTGTTCTGTTGTATTGATGGATATAGGGCAATTGATGAATGCAGTGTCAGGCTATAAACAATCATCAATATGGATTCAATGTTACGCACAGATTTGGGTCATGGCCTCCCATTTGACTCAGCTTAGGAAGTGCAAAAGGCCAGATTAGCGGGACAAAACTTAAGCAAGAGATTTGGAAAGAGTGACAGCTTTTCATTTTTTCCAACAGAGCGAGGAGCTGATGAGTTCACGGAACAAGAGAAGCATTTGCATGCATTCAGTAATAAAAGGAGAGTGGTCATTGTGTTAGAATCAATGGAAGAGTGGACGAAGGAAGCCATGTTGATCCTTAACACAGCTATAGAGTAAACACTCAATGGGAAACCCCAAGCTGAAAATCTCAAATCCTTGAACATTTTTGTTTATCCGAACGGGCTAATTTCCATGGTATCAAACGATAATTTCTCCATACATGAAAAGGAAAAGAAAAACTTATTGAAAACAAGTCTGCCCCTGGATATATCAAAATAAGTAAATAATTGCTAGCAGAAAATAATAGTAATAATAATAATAAATGTAAACTGTCTTATTGATTAGCACAATGTTCATGCTCAGAGCCAGCAAGTGAAACACTGATAACATCTTACGTAAAAACAAAAATCCTCAACTTGTTTTTGGCACTCTTGTACCATTATTTGAGAAGCATCAGAAACATAAAATGAGAAGAAAGAATCCAAGGCAATAAATAAGAGTAAAGGGTATAGGAGGGGGAAAAAACAAAGAAAAGTATGGTCAGAAACCATTCAGTGCTCCATCAGAAGGCCCAGGCATTCGTCAGAGAATCCCCGCCCCGGATATGATAGCTTTCACCAGTCATTTTATCAAGGCCCTTATAGCAATATAAGTTCAACTACAGCACAGCCACCTCCTCTGCATGAAAAAATAATTGAGCTATAAGAAATCTTGAATCGGCAAATACACAAATGAAAGGGAAAAAGGACTTGGATATTTCTCGTTTCAAACATGTACCTTCGGGGGATGCTTATAATTCTCATTTTTGTCATTTTTGTTGTACCCAGGTTCAGTTCTTCGTGGCGACACGACTTTTTCTGGACTATTTTTGGTCTTCTTCTCGTCTCTAGCCTTGTTAAATATGACTGTGAATCCTTCAGCAGAGGCAGGGTTATTTACATCCCACTCACCAAACTTGGGCAGAGGCCGACCTTGCTAAGAGAGAAAAATCATCGATTGTAATAGATTAGCCAACCTTCTCAGGACATTTTCCTACTTAAACTTTAAATGCTTTACAAGTCACTCAACTCATTTTGGACATTGAATCATTACCAAGAAGCTACATTATGAAAAAATAATAATTTCAGTTTCATTTTAGAGATGATACTAATGATGGATCATATATCTTAATACATGGCGAAAGGCAGCAAACTATAGAAAAACGAACATAAAATTGTCAGAGGCAGGTAGATTTCGAGGGAATTACTGGCTACAGAGATCGTTCGAGTCTTATCCAATTGCTAGCTATCTATTGATTACAGAGTCGAATGTAACGACTAATGGAAGGCAAACGGTACACACGACAGAAACCAATTAGTGGACAAACCCCATTCTCCCATCCATGCCTACTTTCAGAAAACAACCAATCAGCAAGAAATTTCAACAATGTCACAATGTCCATAGTGCCATATTTTAGGGTAAGGTAAAGCCAACAAAACTTCCCTAGCCCAACCAAAACTGTGGTCTAACAAAAAAATCAAGCATTCGACACATGAAGGAACAAGATCCCAGAAAATTGAAATAATAATACATAAGATTCATAAAAATTCTCAATAACAAAAGCCATTCAATTCAAGATATCTAAATGATATCCAGATGATGAAATAAAATCCCATCCTCCTCAAAACATCATAAAGACCATCTTGATCATCTAGTTCTCACATATTAAAGCGGCTTAAACAAGAACACAGACAACATACAAAAACCCCACTACTTAGAAATGAAACAACAAACAAAAATGAGGGATTAAAGAAACAGGAATCTGAATTAAAAGAGACAAATCAAAGCAGGAAAACTATAAAGAAAAGAGTTAAAGGGAAAATTAAGGAATCTTACAGAAGCCATGAGAAAGAACAGAACAGAACAGAACAGAACAGAAGAGTGGTTAAAAGAAGGAAAACTTCGTTGTGATGGTTGGAGTTTTATTGAGGAAAAGGGAGCAAGGAAGAGCGATATTTTAGGCAAAAGAAAGAGAGGAAAAGGAGAGAAAATGGAGAATGAGCAGACGTTATGCTTGTTTGTTATTACTACATTTATTTTTCTTTTATGTCTTTGCTAAATGCTAACTGTTAGTTAGGTAGTTAGTTAGGCAACTGTGTTTGAGGCACCCACGTTGTTTACGCGCTTGTTTTTTTTTTTCTTTCTCTAACATATCCCCGGGATAATGGGAAAATGGTTTGGAACTTTTCAATTTAGTGAATATTTGTTACTTTATAACTTAAAAAAAATACTTATAGTTATAGTTTTAAAAAATATATTTACTTAAAATTATCATTAGATGGATTTTTACATATATATAAAATAAATAAAAAAATACATTTTTATGAATGAAAAACAATTTATTTTGTGATATTCGGTGCAAAAAAAATATAAATTATTTAGATAATCAAGTAAATTACCAAATATTCTTTTAATCTTTTGATATGTCCAAAGCATGGCTGTCCCATTATTGCAATTAATAGGTTAGATTCTGTTGTTGGACTCAGGGATGGCAATAAAAGGAACATAGAAAAATGAGGTTTAACTGCTTCGAATTTCGTTATTGAATTCTTAAAAACAAAAAACTATTTATGTTTAACTAGTTTCATTTATAAATTATTCTATTTTTTTTTTATTAACGTGGATGTTCGGGCCAGTTTGGGTGTATCTCAACTTATCTTACGGGCCCTGAAGTTAACGACCATATAAACCTTCAGTGACCATCATATTAGCAATCACATGTCTTAAACTTGAGATCACGGGAGGAGCAAACCTCTTGGTCCCAAACTTTTATCATCGGGCAACTAACTAGATGATTAATTATTCTAAATTTTAATTCTACATAGTTATGGTTGGATTCTTGTAAATGTATTCTTCAAGGAAATACATACATACATACATATATACATACAGGCTTACACGATGTGTGAATTATGATTTTGTTTATGATAGTGTTGATTTGTCATTATACTTAAATATTGTAAGTTGCCAAGTCGCACTTGCATGCATTTATATGAATTTAATTGGTGATGGAATCCCATCTTATACGAAGACGTGGATTGGTGTATGAAACATTACCAAGTCGATGTTGTGCTAGACGACATAATTTAATATTTAATAATATATCATATATTATATATAGGAAAATAAAATTAAAAGATTTCTAGGATAAAAAACGTTTCGCGATTATACTCATAATTAAAACGCTTTGATTAATGATCCATGTGTAAAAAAATAATAATAACTAGCAAATTTAAACCTTCATTGCTCAATTATAATTGCAATCCTTTCTCAATAAGGACATATCGGGAAAAAAAATGGATTTCTAAGTTATGGGAGATCCCCTTCAGTTTTGAAAACAAAATCATTTTCATGTAAAGGGAGAAATAACGAAGATCTTAGGATATTTCTTTGGTTTATAACAACGATTTGCTATGCTAATAGCAGAGTTTTGCGCTAATAAGACAAAATAATGAAAATAATTTTAGGATAATGATATTAAAAATATTATGCTGTAAACTATTTTTAATGTTCAGCTTTGGTTAAATATCATTCTTTATTTATTTATTTTTTCAAAATAAATTTAATTTAGTCTTGAACCAATGGCAAGAATAACAAATATAGTTTTGTGATCAATTTTTAGTTTATCCATAAAATTTATGTATTGTATTATTAAAGTATTTGTTAAATGATTGATTGGATTTATTAAAAATTAAAATGTTAAACACAGAAAAATTGTTCATTGAAACCTTTTTTAAGTTGAATTTTAAAATCATTGAAACCTTTTTTAAGTCGAATTTTAAAATCCTAATTATATTATAGTTTGAAGGGTTATGACTAAGAGTTGAGGGCAATCGTACTTGAGGTCGTGACCTAGCAGGGAAAATGACTTGTTTCTTTGCTCTGTACCTGAGTTCGATCCTCTTTATACATGTCTGTCATCCATGCGGTGCCTTACTTGTTCACTGGGCTTGCAAGGTGTTCAGTGGGCCCGGAGATTAGTCATGGTGCACGTAAACTAGCCCGGACACCTCGTCAAAAAAAAAAAAAAAGAGTGGAGAGCAATGAATTTGAAAGGAGAACTTTTAAAACCTATTATAACAAAATAATAATCAAACTAAGGACAAATCCAAAACTTGAATAATGTTTTCAATGTTTTTAGAAGAATTAATTATATCATCTGTTCGAGATATTAAAGTCTATTTTCAAGTGAGAATAATATTTCTCAGATGTAATCATGAATTGAAGCGGGTCGATCATAGGAGCATTTCCATCAAAATATTTGGAATAATCACGTGAAGAGCTTAACAACTACCTATTCAAGTTCATGAAAATAAGGAGAAATCAAGAATTTATACAAGGTTTCTAAGACGTTTGTGAGAACAATGAATCATGTGCTTGAAAATTTAGAAGAACTTGAGGTTATAATACCTATAGTCGAGGGTATGCTCGTTTTTATCAATTTTATCAGAGTGGAGAAGTTAGCTTTTTTCATTGCTAGAAGCTGCACAGCACAATAAGTTTTTTCATTGCCAGAAATGGGCAACATCCCAAAGAGAGAGACGTAGGAAAAAAGGGGAAGGGAAGCCGAGCTCAGCTGAAAATAACATGCATGCATGGACAGTTCTCTTGCAAGACGAGATTGTACAAGGCAACTACTTTTTTCTGTTTTCTCAGGTGGTTAACTGGTTTGAGTGACGGACAGTTATGATTCACACCAGTAAGAGGGCCGATGATGGAATTAGAGCTGCAGCGGCGGAAGAGTTGGAAATGCAGGAAGCAATGTAATTGGACTAACCGATAACCACAGGCTCACTATACTGATCTTGAAAGTCTCCTGGAAAAATTACAGACAATTCGACACAAAACTACACCTGCAGCGATCAGAAGTGGAGGAATATCAGTGGAAAAAGATGTGCCCTCTTGTACAGAATACAGATACATCTTTCACAAACATCATGTACAGTCAATTTAAATCCTAATAATTTATGAGGAGAGCGATATCATACAAAAGATTACTCATCTACGATCTACAATCTCTACAGGGCCACACCAGCCATCCAGGACAGTAAAGAATCAGATCTCGACGTTAGCTTTGTTTCCAGCAAGGATAAGTGAGATCTCCAGCCCACGGCTGAATGCTTGGTTGAAGAGCAGGCGAGACTGGAAGGTAGAAACGAATGGAAACCATGATAAAAATGCAATTGGAACAAAAATTAACACGCCCATCCCAGCATCATACATCCTGGCAAACTCACGCACTGAATCCCACAAGCCTAAACTCCAAACTATCCTTTTCCACGCGATAGCAATCTGTTTCAGCAGAATCGAAACGGGATTTGCAGTCAGTGAAAATAAGAATGGTAATGACATTGATGATAACATGCAGGTCAGGACTTGATAAAAGCAGCAGTTTAGGGTTTAGACCATCAAAGTGCATGTACTCTACCAAACCTCTCTCCAAAGCAGTTGTACTAAAAAAGCAGCAGAAGAAAGCTGCTAAATGAAACAACACATCCTTCTTGCCTCCCCAGCAAGCTTTTTTTTTCTTTCCGCCCTGCTCTTTTTTTTTTTTTAACTTATCTGAGAGGATGTGCCTAATAAAATGCCTGGTGTTATCACATACTTATCATGGAGTTACTTTCACCACAAGTAACCACTATTACTGCTTGGACTTGAAGCCAAAACACAGGCACATATCCTAGAAATTTGTTTACAGCTCGCTCTCAAACAGGAAAGCCAGTTTTTTCCTAATTCCTACTACAGAATAAGACCCTTCATGTCGGATTTATGCAGCAATATTCATCACATGAATTTTCATTTCAAACATTGCTGTTGATGTGGTTCTATGCAGAAAATAGAACACAAGCCTTTTCAACTTACAGATAGGATAGTCCATCCAGTGGCAATAAATGCAAGAAAGCTCGCAAAAAGATCAGGAATTGACAAATCAGTGAAGGCAACAATAAGGCAAAGAGCTGCAACAAGTCCTAAGGACGCGATTCCTTGCATGAATCGCATCAATAGCTGGAAACTGGTAGATCTTTTTGGGCTATAGGTGAAGACCTTCATGGTTATAAGACAAAGAACACATACGAACATGAGTATAACACATACTCAAATATAGCTACATAAATAAAGGAATAATAGATGAACATAAAAGGATACAGACCTTAAATATCATGACAAAGCAAACCAATACGACCCAAGAGAAGCCATAAATCTAGACAACAAAACCAACTGTCAAGATCAAGAAGCAACAAGGCATACTACTAATGAAATAATACTTTCAGCCTTTAATCTATTACAGTTCAAATTGCATTATTCAAACTACAATATCATCTTCAACAAACATCCTCAGCAACAAATTGGCAGGGAGAAAAAAAAGGCCATGCAAGGAAAAAATGTTTCTTCCTGATCAAAACAAAGGGCTATTAATCGTCGTTTCTAAAGAACATACAAGAGAAACAAGATCACAAACTCATATCAGAACAAAAGATAAGAACTATACCGCAATAGATCTATCCTTTCCTGTGAGATGGAGCTTGTATACGATGCCATATTGAAAAATGAGGAATCTCAAGCTTAATATTGTTTCCAATATACGACCTCTCAAAGTTTGGATATGCGCCTGGAGAAGAAAGAAACTGACTTAAAAGGTAATAAATATTAGAAAATGAAAGGTACAAAGCACCAAAATGAACACATTTAAATACATAGAACAATGTATAGAAACTTTAACACCACCTGTTCTTCTTCCCACCATGATTCCCAGCTATTATCTCCCTTCACCCCTACACCACCTTTATATAAAAGCCAGCTAGTCCAATCTTCAAAATCATCAACAGTCCTGTTTGCCAAAATCATGGTAATTAGCAGACAGCTTAGTTCTTACAAAAACATAATAGCTCTAAAACTGTATGACATGAAGGCAAATAAATAAGAACATGAGGCTTACTTTTGCCACTCAAAACCAGAGGGATTAAATATGTAAGGAGCAAATAGCCATGAGATGACAAGAAACCAACTGCTAAGTGTCAACAAAACAAATGACAAAGCACCTCCATCTGTGTACCCATATGCTATGTAAACTATGAGAAGCAGGGCAACTTCAAGCCTGCAAGAAAAGGATGAATGTTTTGTAAGAAAAAGAGACAACTTTTAACAGACAAAATCAACCTAATTCTTCCCAACCCCACCTTGACTCAGGATGGCAGGTGCCATTAGAAAACGAAAATAACAAGAAATCATTCATGTAAATATACTCACGCTTTAACAAAATGACTTCTTGAGTAGAGCCTGTAATTTTCAGCAAACTTGATGTGACGTACCACAAAACCTCTACCAGTTGCTCTATACTGTTAGCAAAATTTAAGATGCATAAAAATCAATTTCCAAGTATGTAGGTAGAGGTGTGTGTGTGAAAAGAGAGAGAGACATACTTTTGCACCTCCATGGAGGATAGTGCGTCCAAAATAATGAGTTCTGGTGCCCAATGAAAACGTGAAGAAGACTGAACACAACTGAAGTTGCATTGTAATAAAGCTGAAAACAGCCTGGAACACCAAGCAAAAATAAAATTACCAACAGGAACTATTGCATTGGAGTAACAACATAAAATTAAATAACGTCTCCAGAATAAATCCTAGTGCATAAAATATGAACTACGAAAAAGGAAAATGGGGTGTAGAGCCTCAGCTAAATTATTCCCAACCACTACAAACACAAAAAGAAATGCTGTTAACTAGGGTAAGTGACCTGGCAATTTTGTAGTACAAAAGAAGCGAAATGCCTAGAAGACAAATTAATAAACACACTGTACTGAAGGAAATTCAATGGACTAACCTTAAGCAATCCAAGTTCAAGTATAAAACCCATTATCATGGGGATTGCAGTAAAAACTCCAATCTGGACCAAGAACTGTGCATTAAGAGCAGCATCCAGAGCTGTATTTCCCATCTTCTTTGCACTAACTGATATAGCATTATCAAGTCCAGAGAAAGCCTGAAAGAGTTGACGCAATCAAAAAATGTCCTTGTCTAAATGAGAGAATAGGCTTATTAAAGTCGTGCACAAAAGACCAAGTACATATGAAAAGCAATTCGACAGGCAATATAAGAAGAGGCCCAGATCCAGTAGTTGACTTGGAAACATCATAGAGTATGCCCACAGGACAAGAAGAATCACAAAGATCCTCGAAACAAAGTGAGAAGTTTATAATCCCATTTCACAATGAAAAGCCTAGTATCCTAAAGAGATATATTGATGCAAAACTCTTAAAAATCTAACAACACTTGTAAATGCAATGTAACCAAACTCTTAAAAATCTAACAGGATGCAGCCAACCTTTTAAAAAACTAATACGATGCAATCTACCCGATTTTGAAGTTTTTCAGAATGAATAACTTACAAATCGACTTCTTTTTCCCGGAATAGAATCAAAATCCAAGTCCATTTTCTTGGGGTTAGGTGGGGGTGGTTATAACATGGGACCCTTTCCTAAAGAGATATATTGATGCAAAACTATTAAAAATCTAACAAGATGCAGCCAACCTTTTAAAAAACTAATACGATGCAATCTGCCTGATATTGAAGTTTTTCAGAATGAATAACTTACAAATCAACTTCTTTTTCCCGGAATAGAATCAAAATCCAAGTCCATTTTCTTGGGGTTAGGCGGGGGTGGTTATAACATGGGACCCTTTCCAATTATGAGCATAGCCACAAGATGTTTCCAGTATTTTAAGAACGCTATATTCAGAAAGTAAAAAAACGAACTTCTATGTTCAGACTTCAAGTTTCTTCTTTTCATTTGTAGCACAGCTTACAAGCATTCTTCTAATGATGCCCAAAATTCTTAAAAGAAACATCAATCATTGTGGACAGCAAAATTGAATATTCCACTACTCATCTTATAACAGATTGACAGTTAAATGTCCAACAGATAAGGAATAGCCCTGCAAACACACCAATACTCTGAAATTCCCAGATAATGGTAATGTTCCAAGGCTCTGAGAAAAATGAAGTAGAACAAAACTTGAAATCATAATCACCAAGCTCGCAACTGGTCATACAAGGCCATTTGAAACAACCAAAAAGTTTCAGAGCTTGCAGATACAATAGATCCCTTTTTGAACAAATTATAATTTCTAACCACTCTATTGAAGTAGTTGAGGTTTAAATTAAGATTAAATAAAATAAATTTGCAGAGAGTAAAAGTTGGTCAAACCAAGACAGCAAAAACGAAGTTCGGTAGATTACCAGGTAAGCCCTTCCATACAAGAATACATATACTGTGAGGACTGTCATCTGAATCAAAGATACATTCCTTGTCAGATAAACCAAAAGATTAGCTACCTGATTCAAAATTGTTTTAAGTGATAAAACCAATAATAGAAACAGACATACCATAGTGCACACATAGTACCCAACAGTTGTAAAGTAGAAAGAAAGCATTCTGAAGAAATCAAATAGTTGCCCAAGCCTGTACACATCCCTGCTTAGAACTTGCTCGCCATTTCCTCCTGCCACTTTCCCTTCAAAAAGGGCAATCTGGTTTAACCCAACGTCTCTTCCCTTTCCAACCTACATGGAGAGGGATATCAAATAACATTGAAGATTTATTTTCTTCCCAATATAAACTAAAATGAAATAGACAAGAGCATCGAACCTGAATATATTCATGGTGAGTAATATTTCCTTGCCTCAATGTGGTGTTAAACCCTGCAGCAATTCTCGTTTTAGTTACATGAAAATCAG
>Ga0307518_10002880_pt1 | contig 12487 bp, 14 predicted proteins | sample 25_EM_MG_FD_203889 | JGI IMG/M metagenome (GOLD analysis project Ga0307518, IMG submission 203889) | Populus trichocarpa ectomycorrhiza microbial communities from riparian zone in the Pacific Northwest, United States - 25_EM | ecosystem: Host-associated > Plants > Roots > Unclassified | place... | reverse complement strand
CTCTGTCAGTTTTGTTCCTTTCCTCAAATAGAGCAATTCTGACAGAGGACTTAAATAATATCTGACTTTTGATCCCTGTATTTTTTTTGTACAAAAGTAGTGGTGCCTAAGTGAACAGCACCATAGTTAGTAGGGATAATCAATTTCGCAGCTCTCAGCAATTCGCACAGCTCTCAGCTGTTACTTAGAAAAACTGTAATAGAGATGGTAGTTGAAGATAACCTATAGGATCTAATCGATAGATAAGGACATCACGTGCTAGATATGACGCACTCACGATTACTAATCGTGTGCCAGCAACACACAACGCGCTTCCCCTGTCCCGGCGACTTCCGCCATTGTCTCCCACGATGACAAAGCATCTTTGCTCGTCGTCGGCGACGATGAGCACACACAATACTCATTTCTTCACCGTTTCTCCACGGGTTTTTCTTGTTCTTGTTCCATCATGTGTATAATACATGTTTTTCTTTGTATTACTAACAATAAGTGAGAATTACTTGTGTACTGGTGACTTCCACTTGGTTACATAATCATGTAGAGGTGTATGCGTGCGTGATTTCCGCTCGGTTACATAATCATGCGGAGTCTGTTGGGATGTCACTGTCCCTGTGACTCCTGCCGCTGTCTCCCACGATGACAAAGCATCTTTGCTCATTGTCGGTGACGATGAGCATGCACAATGCTCATTTCTTTACCATTATTCGTGCGCTTTTTCTGTGCTTGCTTTTGTTGAGAAAGTAAGTGCTTAGTCATAACTAGCATGTGACTTCTCAGGAGCCTTGACACGTGATGTGTCTGGACTCTCTCTCTTCCATGTGATTGTCTAAGTCACATGACCGGTTATCAAAGAGTACCGACTAACCGGAGTCATATCTCTTATCTATGACGAGGTCATGATAAGGAGATAACGTTCCTTCTGGAATGTTCTTATGGGTTGATCTAGACCGTTTTTCTTATCTCTTATCTCACATATGACTCACTGTGGACTTCTTTGAGGTTCTACAAGCTTCCACAGAACTACTATGTTAGGAAGGTACTTATCTACCGTCCGTTTATGGACTCTTAGGAAACACTCTACTTTACATGGTCTGTGCGGAGCTCAGACGTATAAATACCCTTATGGTACTTGGAATGCTGTAGAGTTTTTCCCTACCTACGATTTACTCTCTGTTCTTTCCAAGAACTTTCAAACCACCTTCGGTTATTCTACTCCAAGTTTGAACCGTCTACTCAAGTGAGTTAAAGACTTCATTATCATTTGTGTAGAGCCCGCTGCGCTGTGTCCACGTTCTCCATATTGTGGACATTGCCTCCCGTCAGCTTTCCTATGTGTCTAGTAAACATTCGCCATAGTATTACTATACTGATAACTAATAATAAACACAATGCTGCTTTTCATTGGTGACGCCATGCCACCCAGTGATGACAAAGCTGACAAGATCATCATGGGAGGTCCTTAATACAAGCTGGTGTTGGGGGTGACTTGCTTTTGGTTGGTGGTGCGTGCCCATGAGCCAACTGCTTCATGTCACCCAGTGATGACGAAGCCAACAAGATCATCACAGGAGGGGCTCAATGCTAGTGGGTGTGGGGGGATGACTTCAAGACGTGATCGCGATCGCCCAATAATGAGAATGGTGCGAATGGCGGGGAAATCATAAGACGGCCAGTGGTGTACGTCGTAAGTACAGGGACGGTGGTTTGCGATCACCCAACAACGAGAACGGTGCGAATGGCGGGGACATGGCATCATCACAGTCATAAGATGGCCAGTGGTGTACGTCATAAGTACAGGGACGGTGGTGTGTTGTCTGATCGTGAATACTAAGAAGCGCACCCTTGGCACCACTTTTTTGAGGTTCCCACGCTCTTTCTGACCTATTGCCCACTACAATGAAAATGTGTCTGAATGACCCGACCTCTCCTCCAGCTCATCCCTCGCTGCCTATTGTGGGATGTATGCCCTCAAGACAACATCTCAAGAGCATCAGCTTCCCAGGCGAGTAATTTACAGCGGCAAGGAGGTAGTTATCATTAACTACCCATTGACCTCCCATATACTCCATGGGAGCGTCGTCATGCGTCTGTCAGTGCTATCCGCAGTTCCTCGCCGTCATCACTGTCGTCCGCTCCCCCACCATTTCCTCGTGTTTTTACCAAGTCGCCGTTGTCCATGCATGCATGTGTGGAGGTGGGCGGACTTGCCATGCACACATACGGTCGATAACAATGTCAACAGCCCAGCTAACTACCTAGCATATCGACTGGCTCGCCACCACCCTCTCCATACCGATGTCCTTGCCACGGATGATCAACAATCAGCCTGACAATCCACGTCTAGTAAGTTTCTCTAAGTCTCTGGCATTGGTGCTTCAACTTTTACCATCCAGTGCACCCGGTGACGTCGTTATGTGTCGCTGTCGTCTCACTGTCAGCGTTTCCCGTACATCCCGTCATCACCATTGCCCGCACCTCCACCGCTTCCTTCGTCACCAAGTCACCGTTGTTGTCCATGCGTGCTCACCGTCATCATCCTCGTGGCATCATGACACCCGCCCACGCTCATCACACCATCATCCTCATGCGTTGCTGTCATCTCACTGTCAACATTGCCCATACAAACCTCATCGTCGCCGTCACCCCACCTCCACCACTTCTTCGTGTTGTCACCAAGTGGCCCTCGTGTGTGTGGGTGCGAGATGTGAGTGTGGATGCTGATGGACTTGCATGTGTCGTCATCGTCTCACCATCTGCATTGGCCCCACATCCTCGTCGTCATCACTGAGGACTGCACTTCAACTACTTCCTCATGTCGTTGCCAAGTCGCTGTTGTCGCCTGTGCGTGGTCACCATCATTGTCATCTTGGCACTAGTACATGCTCATTACGTTGTCGTCCTCATGTGTCATCGTCTCACTGTCAACGTTTCCCGCACATCTTCGCTGTCATCACCGTCGCCCGCCTCTCGAGATCTTTTCCAGCAACGATGCCAGGCATCTGTTGTGCAGCAGGGAAGAGACAGTGAAGCGTCACTCATTGTCACTGGCAGGCACAATGGCAGCACTTACCATTAAAAAATCCCACCTTACCTTACCTCTCTCCCTCAAAGCTCATCCCGCCATGCTCGAGGAAACTACTATGACGGGGCGCTGTGGCCATGGCCTCCTGGCCACGGGTGCCAAGAGGACAGCAGGGTACATGTCACTAGGTGCGTCTGTTTGCAACGGATCATGTTTGGCGTACTCACAGAATGGTCACACAGTACCAGGAATGTCAAATTCGTACAGACCTGACAAGGCATCGGGGAAAATGTTCTCGCTGGGAACATACTTCATGGTGAAATCAAACCCGGACAGCTTCTCCATCCAGCACCCTTGTCGACCCGACAAGTTCTTCTGACTCTAAGTAACATGTTCCAAACTTTTATGACCAGTAAACCAAGTTCCTTGCAGCATCTCATGGTGCCTTAACATTGTCTCAACTGGCTGCAAACTCGAACTGAGGGACGAACCACTCGTCGAGTGGTCTGGATACGACGACCGCCAACTGATCATGGGTATGAGCAAGAGGGTCGTCGGGCATGATGGCATATATATTATATATGAACGGATGATGGATCGTCTGACGAGGCGGAGGCGTGGATGCTTGGTCGTCCGTGCGCCTATTATATAAGAATCAGTTGCTGGTGGATGTGTCCACCTCCGTCATGCTGTTGAACAGTACACCTAGATGACCTATGTAGCATAGTACACATTCAAATTGTGATAGCACAACCACTCTTAAATTTCACGTATATGTGTACATGACAGGAGACAGACATGCACGGGATGCGAGACAATAGCACGAGACAAAAAACATGCAAGACAACAAAAGCAACTTCAGGAGATAACGCGATGAGAGGACTTCACTTGGCACCGTCAGCGGATGAGGATGGTGCAGAATTTTCAGCAGGAGCACGCGGCGCATAGGGTGGGTGTACTTGATGAGGCTCGCAGGTTGGACTCCGGTTGGTGTGAGGGGTAGCACCCCGGAGCTGATGGTCGTGGTAAGGGTGGTCAACGTAGTTCTGGAAGAATGGACTGCCTCCTCTCATATCTTGATGCGCACCAGGTGGTACAAGACCAGGAAAATACCCTCTGTATGTACCGTGGGGATGACCCCGATACGCCTCCTCGTGATACACATTGTGAGAGTCACAATATGGCACACCTCTACGGGGATCCAACATTCCATGAGGTGGCATCGGCCCATGGTCACCGCCTTGGTAAGGGAAGTATTGCCCCTGCGGGTGAAAGGGATGAAGATATCCCCCACCAATTTGACGGGACATGTCCATCCAGTCGCCATGATCCTGTCGTCCACCGACTAATCCGTTGTACAGGATGGCTTCCTCCCGACTACCAGTAGTTGGTTTTGGGGGAAGTGAAGGCAGTAGAGGGGGAGACAGGCCAACAGCTGGCGTAGGAGAGGCAGATGCTGGGGCCGGCACGACGTCAGGCTTGTCTGATTCTTGTCCTTGTGGTAGGGAACCTGTGAGAGGTTTCAAAGGCTCGCGGCGCTTGGGAGACGGAGAAGACGGATCCTCCCCCGACTGAGGGGGATCGAGGACCCTTGAACTGTGAGCAACTTCGTTCAGGGCTGTCCGATCCCCGACTGTGGTCGAATCCAAGAAGGGGTCTGAATCCACGTCCCCTGTAAGGATGAATATCAGTATATGTTGAAAAAACCATGGAGGTCAGCCTACCTGCGCTACCGTGATGATCAGGCTTTGGAGACAGCGCTCCATCACTAAGTCTGGCTGGCACTGAAGTATCATTAGTGATTAGACAATGTCACGAGTTGGATGTAAATGCATACCTTGGGTCATTAGCATGTTGGGAAAATCGTTCTCAGAGCCCGAGTCTTCCTCATTGTGAGCGCGGCTCAGTGCACGTTGCTTGCCTTTCTTCAATGCCATCTTTGCAGGCTTCTTGGTGGGACGTGTAATTGGGAGCTCGTTAGCCTTGCGCTTCAGGGTTGGCCTGTGTTCTTGGTACACATTCTCTGCTGCTACCAGACCAACATCAGCCTCTTCTGTGTTGACATCACGATCAATCATAGTAGCCTCCTCCTCATCACTGAAGTCTGAGACAAAAATGTACTTAGGTTTTTTCTTCTTTGGCGCTGCCTTGGTTTTGGTAGAATGAGCGGAATCGTCGCTACTAATGACGATAGGATCGCCTTTTGTAGCCTTGCCAACGCGTCGACGAGCGCCATCAATCCCGTGGATGGCAATCACATCACCTTCTATAGCCTTGGGCTCGTCAATTACAACCCTCTTGATCCTTGTCGCCGCTTTGCTAGGTGGGAGGCGGGGAGGCCCCTCGTGATCGATAGTACCATTGACATACATCTGCTGGGCCTTTTGCATGACCGCTGTCCACCGGAGGAGGGGCGCCAATAACCACTGGCAGCTTGGAGTCACAAAGAGCTTCTGAGAGAAGACCACACGTTAGGACAAAGTTATAAACATATTTTAGACACGTACTTCATTCACGCTTACTCTGGACTTTTGTCACAGAAATCTCTTCGTCTGTAAGCGCAGCATGGAGACGGCGTCGCTCAGCCAGACTTAGATCCGCTATCCCCTTTGTTCTCGCGTTGGATTTGCGCAGTTGACCAGGCATCAACACTGGATATGGCCACCCTCGTATTACTAGGCCCTGGTACCCCAAGATATTCAAAAGAGTTGTCCATGGAAACGAGTTACGCTTAAACTTGGACATGTCAGCGCCAGCCCCCTCTGTTACAATTAATTACAAAAATCATTCTGTTCAAAGGCACCCACTTACGAATGAGGCTCGTGATGCGGTCCTTGATGACATTGATCATGTCATCACTTGAGCCTTCCGGCATGTGTCCATCACATCCATTCAATTCTTCATCCGACCGACCCACTGATATCGCACGGGGCGGCGAGGGTTGACCTTCCTTCATGGGGTAGGCATCACTGTCAAAGGCATCGCTTACCATTTCAAGCGACACATGGTTGCTGAACTGGTGTTAGATTTTCCTCAGTGAGAAATTAGGTTGAATACTTACTATACATGCGCTTTGAGATGGCCGATCATGGCATGTTCATCGGACCGGCAGTGAGTCTCAAAAAACTGCAGACCAACTTAATGTAAGTACTGACGAAGATGTGAATCTTACCTTCTTTGCTCCGGCGGTTGTGTGGGTGAATCCTAGTGACGCATCTTCATTTACGACCTTCCCACACATGACCAGCGCTGCCTCGAAGCCATGCTTTGCAGCTGCACCTTCGACCTGCGACAAAATGAGCATCATTTTTAGATAAAGACTATGTACTTACTAAATTGATCAACCGCCTCTTTATTTTCCGGAATGATTGCATGCGGTGCGCGATAGTTTGGGGCGAGGCTTCAGAGTTCTCGAGCAAATCATAGAGCTCAAGGATTTCTTGCCAAGCTTCATTGTTTTCTTCTTTGAATTTGGTGTACAGCTGCCCACGGATCGTTGGAGTAACTTTGGGGGACAAGTTAGGATAGTGATTTTAAGACGAGGTAAATCAACTTACTCAGATCATCAGCAGGAAGACCCAACCTCCGCCGTTCTTGGTCTTCGTGCTTCGCAAGGTATTTTGCATAGAGGTTCCAATGGTTGACCCCATTGATGACCCGACCTTTGCTTTTGTGCCATCCGTCCATTATTTGCTGCGGAGAGAGTGCTGTTTTGTTGACAAGCTGCGTCAAGATATTTTCGAGGTCGTTGTAGCCTTCATCGAGGATGCTGTTGATTAGGGCAGTCCTACGACCAGCCGTTGGTGATGATGGTTCAGCTTGACTCCGAAGCGATGTACCCGCATCAGCGTAATCATCTGCACCTACCAAAGAGGTGGTGGCATCGATGGGGGTCGGGGGGATGATGCGCATAACGGGAATATTCGACTGTGTGGCTGGAGGGGGTTCCCTGACATTTGGGACATGCTCTTTCACAGCATTCCCACCGGGAATAAGTGAAGGTGTCGAAAAACGAGGCGTAATACTGGAACCATTGGGCAGAGGGTGAGCAGGCATAGACTCGGTGAGGAGGATGGGGTCGATGTTGGAATAAACGTCGCTGACTCGCGGCACATGCTGATCGTTTACCAGGGCGTTGGTGTCCGAAGGAGGCTGAAGATTAGACTCCACAGCCAGACCATCGGTCAAACGAGCCCTACGATACTCCGCCTGTTGGACCAGCCCGGTATCCCGGACCGTTGGTTTGATACGCGCTCGAAGACGGGTGGGAGTCTCAGCAGGGGGAGGGGAAGGCTGACGACGACCGCCACCGACTTGGTCTTGAATGATTGTGTCTGCGGAATCATTGGGCTCTGGGGGTGGGACAGGCATTTTGGATTTGCAACGAGTTTGACGCATTCCTCCAAACCACAAATGAGTCAATAAATGCTTTCCATTGACCAAGACAGGAACTTACTTCTCAGAAGAGGAATGTAGTGGAATTTTCTTGTGTGCAGGAGGAGCGGACTGGAATGGTGAAGACACAGTGAGGAAATCCTAGAGACTACCGACGAGGGCAACGGTGGACACAAGGCCTCACTAGAGCATCTTATGAGGTGTCCATAAATTTTAAATGTTGTAATCCCCATCGGCATCCCCGACATGGACGGAAAGGATGTCCAGATCATCTGCAGTACTAACATTGAAGTTGTGCAAGATGGAAGACGTGACGGAGTCAGCGCATCCATTCATGCCAGAGATCGCGATATGATGACTCACCTGTGTCGTCCCACGAATCTATCAAACCATCCGTACGGGAGTGCTAGACATCGATGCCGACACGGAAGACTTGAGGAGTAGGGCACTACACAAGGGAATGTGAAACTTGAGGTGATGGGCGGTCAACAAACAAGTGCAAACAATTCACCAAATCAGGAAACCAGCCACAGATAGTAATTGAGGTACTGTTAGCAACCTGGACCCACCAGGATAAGGCTCCTGCAGCACTCTAGCAGAGATGAGGCGATGGTGTGGCGATTGCCACCCATCCTTCTGTCGAAGGATCTTTGAAGGTGGTGGTGTGGTGATAGCAGGGTGATTGATGACATCCTTCTGCCGAAGTTTCATTAATCGTAGTAAAACTCACGGAGGAGAGGGTTGATGCGGAGATTGAGAATGGTGCGGCACCGTGCATGATGTGAGAGCAGGTTTCAAATGAGTGGGAACAGGCGTGATATTGATACCAGGAGTCAGCACTAGTAGTTGGTATCTATTGATTGTATTGTGATATCAAAACCAATAAAAACTTCGCCTCTGCGATGGTCATACCACATCTCGCCAGGTCCAAGACAAAATGATCATTGTTGCGTGCTAGTCGGTGAGTTCGAATAATCGTGGCGATGGCTGAGGTGCCATATCCATGTGAAGCGAGATACTGCGCAGCAAGGGCACCGAGGGGTTGCGCTAGATCTTCCACCCGCGTGGTTGGCGTCCGGTAGTAATTGCTGGAAAGAATACCGTGTAGGTTGCGGACGTGACTGTAGATGAGCGGAGAAATGTCCGCTCGACTGGTAGATGGAGGGGGAGAAGAAGTGGGGGAGATAGAAGGTGCCAGGGAAGGGGAAGAAGCGCGAGAGGAGGACGCAATACTGAGACTGTGCAACATGTCCTCGAGTACATCTGTTGAAGTTGTGGTGGTACATGAAGGCGTTACCAGGGGATTGGAATCGATATTTCCCAGAGTGAGTAAAGGCGGCATACGCTCAGCGATACCCTTGACAATAATAAAGGCGAGCGCCTCCCAAAATATCTGTGTGTGCCTGGTTTTGAGGCATCGGAATGACCCCTCGGCAGTCCTTGCGCTCTCACTGGACAAATGTCAATATGTGCAGATCAAATTCCAAGAAATTGCATACGTACGCTGTGCGGTGAACTCCGGGGGGTGCACCAATGGCAACGGCGTGAAAACCAGCCTTATCGTCGAGCAGAGTGCGTACATAGGAATTGTTCAAAGCGACGAGGAGTTGCTCATGGTCAGGTTTGGGCGGCAACGTAGCGATAATGCTCTGAATCGTTTTCGCGACAAGTCTAGCCTCGTTTAAGGATGTGCATTGGATTGCAAGCGGAAGAGGCGGGGTTGAACGACCGCATGGTATAGATGGACTAGTGTTCTCGTATGTAATTAAGTCCTCACAGTCTTAAGCAAATGAAACGTACCAATCCCGATATACGCCAGGATCGTTGCCTCCAATGATAGCCCAATAAAACTCTGTGTTAGACATGCTGCACAGTAGTAGTCCGATTCCGTGACTCACCCAATCTTTTATACGCAAAGTGCATTGTCAGTGAGACGACCCTAGGCGAAGACACCAAGGACCCTACTACACACTGGGACTCTGAGAAGATAGGACGCGAGGACTAGGGCAATAACCCAAGATGAGCTCGAATGGAGAGCCTCTGGGTGCTGGATTGCACTGTATATATACTACTCTACACGAGGGCTATGCGAGGCTATCCATGAGGCTACGTACTGTGCTAGTGATGTCATGGTGGAGCTGAGGCTATGCGGAGTGACATCAAGGGAGGTAGCATGTACAGCATGAGGCACAGGTCTAGACTACAGTAGATAAGATACGGCTGTACACTTCGATAAGATAAGATGCTATCTAATCACAGATTAGACAAGATAAAAAGTTGGACCGTTACACCACTCCCCCCTCAGGTGCAGGATTCCAGACTGCAGAACTGAGCGTCGCAAACCGTAAGGTTTTCGGGGATCCGACTAAATAGCGAGTCAAAGTCTGCTTGGGTCATACGAAGCTTCCTAGGAGCGGAAGGATTCTCTCGATAAAAACGCTCGACTACCAGAGGAGAATTCTTCAAATTTGATGAGGGTTCCCAATTTCTCTCGTGTTCTTTGTACCCTTTCCAGTGCACTAGGTACTGGAGCTGTCTTTTATAAATACGAGAAGCTACGATATAGTCCACTTCGTATTCTTCATCGCGTTCTTCTGAAACATGTATCGGACCGGGCCGAGACACAGGTTGTCCGGGAAGAGGTCCTAAATAAGGTTTAACTCGAGATACATTCACAACCGGGTGAATCCGAAGAGTTTTCGGGAGCTTAAGCTCAACTGCGTTCGGGGCGACATGAGTAACCTCATAGGGGCCAATCCACTTTTCAGTAAGCTTCTTAGAAGTGTGATTCAGCATTCGAAGATTGTCCGTAGAAAGCCAGACTTGCTGGCCTACAACATAGTCCGGGGCAGGATTTCTGTGCTTATCTGCCTGAAGCTTCATATTACGTTTGGCCTTCTCAGAAGACTCAACGACTTTATTAAATACGGCAGCAAAGTCCTTAGCCGCTGGGGCTACTGTTTCGATTGGTTCCACACCCATACGAGGGGAATAACTCTGGGTAATTCCAAATGGGGAATCAGTGGTTACTTCCGAAACGGTGTTGTTCCAAACGAATTGAGCAATCTTGATCCATTTAGCCCATTCACTCTGTTGATCGTTTACGTAGGTTCGGAGATACTGATTAATTTCGTGATTCAATTGCTCCGTTTGCCCGTCGGTTTGCAGGTGAAATGCAGTGGACATTTTGCGCTTTACGCCTAAGAGTCTGTACAACTCCCCCAGGAAGTTGCTCGCAAAGACCGATCCACGGTCAGAAACCACAGAAGACGGGAGTCCATGTTGACACCAAACATGGTCTCTAAATAACTCAGCGGTTGACAGGGCGGTTTCCTCCTTTGTACAAGGCACAAATACGACCTCCTTGGAGAACCAATCAACCACAACCAAAACATAACTATAACCGAGGGATTCCGGCATCTCGGTAAAGTCCATTGTGATGTCAAGCCACGGGCCACTAGGAGTGGGCAGAGGAACAAGACTTCCAGAAGTCTTTTGATTTGACACTTTGGACTGCTGGCACTTTTGACAGTGCTTTACGTAGGTCTGAATCTGTTCCTTCATTCCTTTCCATGTGTAATGCTTTCTGAGCACGTTATAAGTAGCTTTGACACCCTTATGTCCAGCAACAGGTGTGTCATGAAAGTCCGTGACAAGCGACTGGCGCTCTTCATAAGTCTGATCAGTGACGTTGATCGACTTAATAGATACGGGGTTTAACAAGGTCTGATCCTTGTTATCTTCAGAACTAGAGACATAATAGTCCGATCGCCTACTAAGCGGATCTGCAATGTGCATCTGGGTTCCTTTCTTATAGATAAGCGAGTAATTAAAGCGCGTCATCCACATTTGCCAGCATGCTTGGCGCTTAGAGAGATTCTGCGACTTTGTAAAATACATTAAGTTGTGATGGTCTGTGTATATTTCGAAAGCGTAAGGAGTGGCTTCGAGATAATGGCGCCAGGCCTCAGTTGCTTTTATAATGGCCAGCATTTCTTTGTCATGAATAGGATAATTTCGTTCAGGAGGCGTCATGGAGTGTGACATGTATGCGACAGGTCTGAATTCGCCGTCTTCGCACTTCACGGATATCACTCCCCCGACGGCGAACTCAGACACGTCTGTTTCCAGGCGGAATTCGTGGTCTTGGTCAGGGTACTGAAGTACCGGAGCATGAGTAAAGGCAGCCTTCAAGGCTTCAAACACTGCGTGTTCCTTTTCTCTGAAGTTAAATACAGTGTCTTTACACGTTAAGTCTGTCATGGGCCTAGCCATGATTGCGTAATCCTTAATAAAACGCCGATAGAAGTTGCCAAGTCCTAGGAACGCGCGAACCTGCTTTACGTTCATCGGTTCAGGCCACTTTAAAACAGCATTAACCTTTTCAGGATCCATTTTGATTCCGTCACGAGAGACTATCATACCAAGGAAATCGACTTCGGTGACTCTGAAGTGACACTTCTCGGGTTTGACAAACAGATCATTGTCTCATAACCGTTTCAAAACTTCCAGCACGATCCTGTCATGCTTTTCCTGATCATCTGTTTCCGTAAATATCATAAGATCATCTATATACACCACGCAGACATCTGACATATCATGGAAGATTTCATTCATCATTTTCTGGAATGTTGCAGGTGAATTACAGAGACCAAAATACATAACAAGTGGTTCAAAAGCCCCTTTGTGCGTTACAAACACAGCTTTCCATTCATCGCCTTCACGAATCCTCATGTTGTTATATCCCCACCAAAGATCCATCTTCGTGAAGAGTTTACAACCCTTGAGCTTGTCAACAAGCTGAGAGATAAGCGGTAGCGGATAGTTATTTTTAATTGTCCAGTCGTTTACATAGCGGTAATCCTGTACCATGCGCTTGTTGCCATCCTTCTTGGGAATAAAGAAGACCGGTGACGTCTGTTGACTAATAGAAGGCCGAATATTAGTGTTTTAAAGTCCAGTCTAGGACTTTTCAAAAGACTGGCAACTGGACCAGACTGCAACCATTGCAGACTGGACTGCAGTTGCCAGTTGCAGAAAAATCTAACTTAACCAGTTGCCAGTTGCAGG
>Ga0307518_10002879_pt1 | contig 12499 bp, 7 predicted proteins | sample 25_EM_MG_FD_203889 | JGI IMG/M metagenome (GOLD analysis project Ga0307518, IMG submission 203889) | Populus trichocarpa ectomycorrhiza microbial communities from riparian zone in the Pacific Northwest, United States - 25_EM | ecosystem: Host-associated > Plants > Roots > Unclassified | place... | reverse complement strand
TCATATCCAGGCATATTGGTGTACTCAAGTTCTTCGTTGTAACATATTCTCGCGTGTGACAAAATATCTTCTTTACAGACTTTGCATTTCTTATGCAATATGCTCTAATATGACCAAATATGATTGCCCCAATTACTACTTAATGCCTTACTAATACCAGTCCTTGAATGAGCCGAAATCGAACAGTGCGACGAGGATGCGATGAACTGGGTAGTGGAGGCCGTGCGGGTAAAGTCCAAGTAACATGCATGTGTGCGAGCGAGAGAATTGAGACGAGACTGAACAAAAAATGATGTGCGAGCATGCGAGGAATTGATGCGACCGAAATCTAATAGAGAGTACCGCTGCAAATTGTCTTCGTGTCCCAGCTGTTGCTTGTGGTCTGCGTCCGAGAGCATCAGAGTTGGGATGCCCGGATAATAGAAACATACCAGGGCTGTCGCCTCGTCATCATACGACTGTATGACCTGAGCTTCCTAATATCTCTGACAATGGGTGGACTTACTTTTCGTTGGTCGGCGGTCAAGGAGTTGTAATACTTTTGAAAATCTTCCGTAGACCCGCTCGATGGAACTTGCTTGCGCCAGCGGTGGGCACATAAGTTGCTAGGAAGAATCAGTGTGGTGTCAGCGCAAATTCTTTCAAACGCACCGTCCGTTTTTAGTGGGACCTGGGTGCATCTTTGCCTTGCCGCTGCCCTTGGTAGATTTTCCGACCGGTGCTGTCTGGGCGTCGTCAGGCATAGTGGGCTTTGGTACAGCGGGCAGGGTGGCATCTGCTAATTCAAGAATTGGTCTTGCTGTCTCGATTGCGGAGTTTCCTTGGGATGCTTGAGTTTGAGGAATGTCGAGAAGAGCTGGGGGCGAGATATCTCGTGCCTTGCTGGCCGCAAGAGCCAGCCCGGCACTAGAATACACTCATAGTATCAATATCATTGAACCATAATTATGTGATCACTTACAGTGGGTCAATGAGAGCATCCGACTCGCATTGGCTTTCCCTCTCCCCGGCCGTATAGGTGATTGGGCTGTCCCGCTCGGAGGACGATGCAGGCGGTCCTTGTACCGACCCAAGTGAGACAGAGGTGTCAGAAGGGGAGGGTGAGAATGAAGGTGTTGAACTGGATGCCGTTAAGTCGTCTTCGCGTTTATGATTCCCTTGCACACAAATATTAGCTAGATTCATTGTCAAAATATGCAGCACGCACCTTTGAATTTCTTCTCGGGGATTTCTGACTTGCAGGCTAAGGCCCTGCCACGTTTCATGCCGACCTCGTCACTATCGTCGTCGTCATCGTCGTCGTCTTCAACCTTTATCCCCTTGCCTTTCTCCTTCCACCTACCGTTCTCATCCAACTTCCTTTTCCGCCAAGCCGGATAGGTAGTGGAAGCGAGGTGGTCGAGCTTCCAGCCGTTGTTCGCGAGCTTGAACATTGGGAATACCTTTTCCATGAAGTTGTGAAAGAAGGCGTGGCCGCTTGCTGTGAGTCTTCCCCATGATTGCGGCGCAGATTGTTCTTTCACCAGTTGAGCCCAACCTCTATGGACTGCTTTCCGAATTTCTTTGGCAATCTTGATCGATGGTGCGTTTCCATTTTTGTCTTCAAGGTAGCCTAAGGTCCCGCGTTTGCTCTTTTGCCCTTCAGGGGAATCCAGGTATTCCTCCCAGTCTTGTCGGTCCCAAAACCGGATTGCCAGGTAATTTTTGGGAGTTGCAGGAAGTTTGTATTTGACCTCGACCTCTGATTTTGATGAGGTGGATGGATGGGTAAACGAAGTGCTGCCAACCTGGCAAGGGTCCACATTGCGTAAACTGACGGCCCCTGCCAGGCACTGGAAGGTGGTCCTAATATGGCCAGCTTAGTACTAGTTAATAAGTAGTAGAATAAGTTTAACATACCTGAGAGTATTGTTTTCTACAGTGAGTTTCATCACTTGGCCTTCTAAGAGCTTGGCGCGCTCTTGTAGAAGGCCAACTTGATTATATGCAGTCTAAAATAAAAGTTGCGATAAGTTCAAGCTCGGAAAAAGAAGACTTACATTCGAGAACGTGGGATATGCTGTCATCAACATATCCGATGGGGCCTGTGAAAAATTCATATCAGGGGTATGTGGCAAGGGGAAACACCCCTGGAAAGTGGGGCTAGGAGATGTCGATGAAGAATTCATAAGAAGAGATCCAGAGGGTTCGTTCGATGGCGACAAGGACGACATCACTGTCATCGAGGACAGGGTATGGGGAGGAAGTGGGTGATAACAACTAAGATAATCGTGCTAGCCGGTGTTTGCTGACGTGCCAAACCTTAATTAAGGTGCGCACGGGCCTATTCTCTTAAGTCCGTTTACCCATTTACTGATGTCCACGCCAACTAGTACTCGTATTCTCACTGCGGTCGACGACATCATATACATCGAGGTCGCTGGCTCTCTCTCCCAGTGGAAAACTCACTCTTTTTTTGTCGATATTCGATCCCCAGGTGTCAAAAAAATTGTATTCCGACTAAAGGACACTACAGATAACAAGTAAGTAACTCTTCTACTCATTAAAAAGCACTGGTACTATTAACAGCAGCCTCTCTACCGAACAGCAGACCACACTGGAAGGAGAGGTACTTGAACAGGTCGAGGAGGCTAGTGCCAACCTCAGATCTGTTCATGCAGCGCTGTGGAAGGCGTACGAAGGAGTTATTGGCGTACAGGATGCATTTGGCAAGGTGAACAATGCGAGCAGAACAGTCGACACGATCCACAACAAACTTTCCGTTCTCAGAGATGCCAAGGAGCCCGCGTTTGTCAAGGACAAGTCTATTGACTACAAGATCGACCCGGAAACCGAGGATAGCAAGGACGGTGATATATTGAAGTATGTCCCTCTCTCATTCTGTTTTTCGCTTCTGATTCATTATAGGTTTGAACCTGTCTCCGCTTCTCCATGCCGAGTGCTTATCGGCACCTCGGATGCAACCAATCCACTCGTGCCATGGGTCATTCGGTTCAATCCATCAGATATCCCAATGCAACTTGCAAAAAGGAAGGCGCCAATTGACAAATCCACAGGCCCTGTCGCGAAGCACGCAAAGCTGGAGGTAGTTTAGGGTTCATTTACCATGATCGATTGATCCCCCGCACAACATTTCTTGAACACTTCATATGCCATGTACTCCATCGCATTTACGTTGTCTCTGTACCGTTTGCTCTCTCTTCTTGCACGTTCTGCATACCTCACATGCGTTGTCTGATCAAAATGACTTGTTACTGTGTACTAGAGTCAAAGAAGTGTGATGTAATTATAATTACTCGGTGTCCAAGTCCTGTTCCTCCTCCTCTTGATACACACTGTATGGTATTCCGAGTTGTGAGATATCAAGTCCAGGTTTTTCCATCAAAAAAAAACGATCTTCAACAGCACCAGACGGACGTGTGAGACGGTGTGGTATCATTCCTACCACACTCTTAATTGACTTGACACGCACGACAACAAATTCAGCGGAAAAGTTTGATGATGCGAGTGTGTGTGATGAAATTTTCAGAAGTGGATCGTCTGGGAGGGAGTATATACAAACGAGCGCGACATCTTCAAATCGCCAGCCTTCATCTGCATCTTCTGCTGCGTCCATAGAGAGTCTGGCAAAGTATTGCACCTCACCAAATCGTTCATGTTCACGATAGGTAAACTACACAACTGTTAGAAGCGTCTTATGTGCAAATGATACATACTCACCTTCACATTCCTCGATATGCGTATTTGGGTGGATGGTTTGAGCTTTTCGCGCCACAGACATCGTGCGATCTGCCCGTTTGGCAGACGTAGTCGTGCCCATCGTTTGAAGTGGTGAACGGGGTGTCCTATTAATTCACTTATAACACGGGCTTCTTCTCCAGTTGGGAGCCAGGGTCTCTTGTCTTGCTTGCGTAGTAGAACGTACCCCTCTCCCAAATCGACGGAGCCCATGGGATTCCCCTTGATTCCATCATCGAGTTCGGGCATGATGGCCAGTAGTGCATTGACCTGTAATGTTGTTAGCTAGTTTGAAAGCGAGAAAGGTGTGGTTACCCTAGAACGCCACACGCCCTCCTCAGCAAGGTTCTCATAAGGTTTTGATGGCTGCCGGATTTCTTGCCCGAGATTTCCTATGGTCCGCTCCATCGTCCATTGTGCATAGCAAATAGGAGGGCCTTTGTGCATCGCCTCGGTAACGAGATGAAGAACTTGATGGACGCATGGACGAATGAAATGGAGCCGGTCTTGCCGGAGTTGATAATAGACGAGTTCAAACTCACGGCCCCAGGAACAAAGCAGGACATAAGCATGTTCAAGATCTTGCTTCGTGATGGCATGCTGAGACATAATTTGGATACCACGAACAAGTTTGCAGAAGTTTGACCAGTAAGGTTCTGGAAGGACGCTGTACAGGAGGGCAGGAGCGAGACCAAATATATAAAGGTGGAATTCCCATGTTTTGTAGTCCGTATTGATTTTGTTGGCAATGTTGCGTGGTTTGTGGTTGAAAGAGCCTGGAATGAACATGCCAGCGTTCTCAACGGCTTGTCCGTGTGTTGTCCAAGTGTCTTCATCACAGAGAATTGCCCAGTCCCACGAATTCTTGCTGTCAGTACCACTGCACTCCATAGTGCCGCGCCAGAGTGATATGAGGAGATCCGAAAGGTTACCAGCAAGATGCATGAGATCTGTTGTCATGCAAAGGGGCACACTGAGTGATCGAGACGGTTCGAGCCCAAGGATTAAAGGGGGCTTGGTGATACCGGTTTCAGTCCTGCGAATTTCCCACTGACGATGGCTGGGAGCGCTAACAACTCGCATGAGGTTGTGGGCATAGTCGCCAGAGCCTCCGAGGGGAAGCTGAAAAACGTTGATGTCGGGGTGGTCACTGCCTGGTGCGCAGTTGTCGCGCGGTTTCAAGAGCGCTGGGTAGTAGTGAGTGCCTTGAATTTTTCGTCTACCTCGCGTTGGACAGTAAACCCGACAGCCGTTCTTGCCGCTGTGTCCGACCATTCCATCCCAGCATACAAGACCCAGGCCATCAGCTGTTGTGAAGAGGAGATAGAGGTCAGATTGAAATACACGATCTTCAGACGCATCCCAAATGTGGAGGCCTTCGCGCTGAAGCGCTGCGATGTGGTGGAGGCCTATGAATAGAAATGAGTTGATATTTTTTGGTTTATTTGGGCCTGGTATGAATCCTCCCGGGCAGACATGGACCTTCTTGTACCGCTTGTCCGGGGATAAGTTGAGGATGACCCAGATGTAGATCCAGCAATCCGATTGCTTGCTCTCGTATAGCTGGGCACCATCGAGTGAGACCATTAAAACGATGTCGTCCTTCTTGATATCACCATCGAGAACCGCTCCAAGATAATCCCATCCTGCTGCGATGTCATCGACCAAAGATATCGATCCAGTTCGTCTGAGTTCAGTGAGGATTTGCTGTGTGCGCTCGTATAAGTAGCCCATGTGACGGGCTTGGTCAGGATCACGATATAGCGCCTGGAGTTGCGGACCTAGAGGAATGGTAGTGAATCGTTTAGCGGGTACTTTGCTGCGGCCGTTGGTAGCCCGTAAAAGCTCTTCGTTCCAGCGTGAAGCCCCACATAGCGGACACTCCTCGAGATCGGAATATGGACCTGTAAATGCAGCACAGCTGTTAGGGCACATATTGTGCTGAATCTTCTCTATGCCAGTCAATCCTGCAATAAGGCTCTCCACCTTGTGAAAGGAGAGTATGTCTTCGACATCCTGAGTGCCTGGGAAGTTCCGAATAGTAGATCGGCGAATTTTCTCATAGGCATCCTCGGAAGAATGCTCAGTGGCGAGGTATATCGAGATGCTGTGACAATGCCCGGCGTTATTGATCAGGAGAGGCTGACGAGGGGGGTTACAAAGACGTTCCAGGGCCTGCGGGCCAAGCTTTGCGACCGGGTCTGCTAAAGTAGCAGTTGAAAGGGAAGAAACGAAGTCCATGGTCTCCTTCAGCTTGGGAATAACGACGTGTTCACGCAGGTGTTGGATATTAATCTGGGGGCGAGTGCGTCGCCGGTATATGATGCGGTGGTTTTCTGGTGGTGGTGCATCATGCTCCTCTGGCGCCGGCAGAGGTGCATTGTGCTCTTCTGGTGACAGAGGTGGTGATGCGTCGTGCTCTTCTGGTGGTGGTGGTGGTGCATCATGCTCCTCTGGCACCGGCGGAGGTGCGTCGTGCTCTTCTGGTGGTGGTGGTGGTGGTGGTGATGCATCGTGCTCCTCTGGTGGTGGAGGTGGTGGTGTGTCATGCTCCTCTGGTGGTGGTGGTGCATCATACATCTCTAGCAGCAGAGAGTGAGAGGCAAAGTTAGAGGAGAAGATATACTCACGATCATCAAAATGAAGGGGTGGATTGTCGTCGTTCCAGTATCTGTCATTCTGGCGCACTGTCTGAGACAGTGGCGAAGGATTGGCCAGCTGAGGCAACAATCAGAACCATTTTCAGTACGCTACAGAATCCCTGAATACATAGATACTCACCTGGTCCCCATAATTTGAAGGCCCAGCTTGCTCGATGGGCTGCTGCACGCGCACGCGTGCACACTTCCATTGTCCCACATATTCATTGGGATCGCAGTTTTCCCTGGCCCACTTGGCAAGTCCTCGGTGTGCATCAGCCCTCTGAACGCTGGAAGGCACCGAGTAGTCACGATCAGGTGTCGATGAAGGTTTTGTGAGAGGTGGGAGGCTTTCTATTCGGTGTCCCCAGAGCCTCGCATTTTGTATGTGTTGACGCTCTTCTTGCGTGCACGCACTGGCAAGGTGTTGGTACCAGGCTGTGTGAGAGACTCTGTGAGGCTGTCCGGACCCGAACTTGAGGCAGACGCAGTCGTACTGGCATCTAGGAGGCTGCTCAGGATCTGGGGAGGCCATGTTAGTAGGTTAGTAAGTACCCTACCTTTGACACGACGTTGCAAATGTAACAAGAGTCTGTGAAGCATTACATTGCTTTGCATGTGCGCGAAACAATGTAATGCTTTGCAGCACCGACGCTGACATCGGGCGGATTGCGCATGCAAAGGTAATGCAAAACATTGCATTTGAGATTTTGTAATAATTGACACTATCTGGACATATGCTTAATAAGGAAATTCATATCTCACCACGCTGCGTCACACCAGGGGATGTCCACTTCTCACTGGGCTTCAACCCCTTGATGTTGGAGTTTTCTTGTCTCTCCAGCGGAAATGGACTGCTCATTGCGGCCAGCGTATCATTGATGGGATCAAGATCAACCGATATAATTTTGTCCTAGAATACATGAAGGTTGGCAAGAAAGCCGTGACACCTGAGCTCATCAAAAAATCATTTTCTCGCACTGGGATTTATCCTTTCAACCCAGACATCTTTACTGATAAGGATTTTGCTCCCAGTAGAGCTACCTCCCGAGACGCCCACCTTCCACCTTCCTATCCACCGGAAGTTCCCATACCTCGAGCTTCCTCTTCGACAACTCCAATGGACACCCTAGTTGATTGCGACAACATTGATAGCAGGGTTACAGGGGATTTAGCAATGGATGAAGACAAGGGTGAGGGCGATGACGAGTCAGATGAGGATGGCAATTACCAGGAATTCTACTATGATCCAGCCTTAGATGGCACTCGCGAAGCATTGCCACCTCATTTCTCGTCTCTGTTACGACCATGTCCAACTCCGGATCTTATCCGGTTACTCCAGTCACATCGCAGCTCTGTAGCCCAACTCCGGTTGCTCATCACTTACTCCGGTCACAGTCGTGCAGATAATCTACCGTTAAGTACGACCCTTGTTCTATACTCCATTCACTCGTTACCACACCTCGCCATCTGCCCTGCCTTGACGTGAGTTCTCCGTGAACTCAATATATCCTATACCTTGTAGCATGTTCACCGGACCTGACCTAGTCTTTACTCCGGTCATTCCTTGTCCGCCTTTAAGGCTGTTTACTTGTCACCGTAAATACTCGTCCCTAGTTCTTACTTAGTATAAGTACTCTGTAGTTTATTCTGTATACCTCAGTCTGAAATCATCTAAGTTACTACTCCTGTCCCCTTGTCTGTCTCCGTCTCCGTCTCCACCTGACCGGAACCTACGCAAGGGATCAACACTTGTTGTCCTTGTCGTTGAATCCAATCGGTCGCAACTCCAGCCCGGGCTAACCTCTGCCCAAACCTCTGACCTCTGCCCTCATCCGTTTTCGTCTGGACTTGACTGGACCCCCTACCGGAGTAGACCTGGACTTGACAGTATTTCAGACTCACACTTGTGTGGGTTCACTATACAAAACTTTGTATGCAAACTAGTTTCCATTTCCTTATGACCATGACTACGTGCTCTCGCGCTCGTACTGCTGCCGCACTTGCTGAAGAAGCAGGTGCAGTAAATGACCTTCACCTCTCTGCTGCCCATCAAGCCCTGTCTAACTGCAGGCAACCTCCGGCTTCTGTTAGCCAATTCCGGAGCTTCACAGCTCGAAACCCCACAGCACTTCTGACTCTGCGTCTCAGAGCCTTCGTGGTTCTGCAGACCCAGGTCGCCATGAGTCCGCCTCTGGTGATCGTTTCCCCTACCGTCGCAACCCCACTCTGGAACGTCGCGAATCCAGTTGTTTCCAATGGTTCGGCCCTGAGGATGGTCCCGGAGATGATCCGGACGACCCTGGAGACGATAACAACAACAACAACAACAATGATGAATTTCTCGACGCTGCGGAAGAGCTAGACCCTGGTCTGGCTGTCTTCCACAATCTCGCCGTTGCTGTCAACCACCTCTCCCGCTCCTCTTGTCGTACCAGCGACTCCTCTTCCTCCCACGCCAAGGTCCATGAACCGGACACCTTCGATGGCATGGACCCCAAGAAACTCCGGACCTTCTTGGTCCAGTGTGAACTATGTTTCCAGGATCGCACCAAAGCTTTCCGCCAAGATAGGGCAAGGGTGACATTTGCCCAGTCCTATCTAAAAGGTATGACACTGGATTGGTTCGAACCGGACCTCCTCAACTCCGGTGATCCGGCTGACCATCCACGTTGGATGGACAGCTGGGTCCATTTCGTTGCAGAACTCCAGAGTACCTTTGGTCCTCATGACCCAGTTGCTGATGCTGAGCACCAGCTCAAGCATCTCCGGATGAAAGACTCGTACCGTGTTACACGGTACATCGTGGATTTCAACCGACTCGCATCACAGGTCCAGGACTATGGGGATGGCGCACTCCGCCGCCTCTTTTACTCCAGTCTACCGGACCACCTCAAGGATGAGATCGCTCGAGTCGGGAAACCCCTGACTCTGAATGGGTTGAGAGCCCTTTGTCAAGAGATTGACACGCGCTATTGGGAGCGCAAGGACGAGATCTCTCGTACGACGAAGAGCCAACCTACCTCGTCCACTATCAAGCCCTCCAACTCTGGAGGCAAGACCCCCAAGTCCGGTCAGGCCAAGACCGGCAACCCCACCAGCTCCGCCAACACCTCTGGCTCGTCTAAGGCGACCAGCAACCTGTCCTCGTCCAGTTCCAAACCGGACTTGACCAACAAGCTTGGTAAGGACGGGAAGCTGACTGCTGACGAGCGCAAACGGCGGCTCGACAACAACCTCTGCATGTTCTGTGGAGGTACCGGACACTTCGCGGACAACTGTCCAAAGAAGTCCAAAAAGGCCAAGGCTCGCGCTGCAGCCGTCGCTGCTGAGTCCGGTAAGACAGACTCTACTATCTCGGGTGCCAACTCCAAGTCAAAAAAAGAGTAAGCAGCTCCCGGCCCTCCGCACAACTGGCGAGCTGTGTTGACTCCGGAAGTGCACCCAAGGAGGCCCACCTCAACGTGTCCGCTCTTTTCGACCCAAACTCTCTTATGCCTTATGTTTCCCTTCTATCTCATGACATACCTAAAATCCACGCTCTTGTGGACTCCAGTTCCACACATTGTTTTGTAGATTTACAATTCGCGCTCAAAAACAACTTTACCTCCTATTCCATCTCTCCCATTCAACTCCGGTTATTTGACAGTACATCAAACTTTGTAATTACTCAAGCTATCAATTTATCAGTGCAGTTCCCCGCATCCGGTGATGTCACCCCCATGACCTTTTATCTCGCTCCGTTGGATTCTGAATGCTCGATTGTCCTTGGACATAACTGGCTCACCCGCTATAATCCGTTGATTGATTGGGTATTGAGTAGTTTAACATTCCGGACTCTTGCAGGAAGTTTGCCAGCGCCCCCGTCGACTCCCTCTCCGGTTCCGCCCGGAAACACTGACTCTGGCCTCTCCGGCCAGTCTACCCCAGGCCTCGCACCATCTGTCGACACTCCAGTTTGCACCCCCCCGTACATCTCTCTAATCAACGCAGCTGCATTCATGCACGCGTGCAGTTTAGAGGGATCCACGAAGTACCAACTCCAGCTGCGCCCTGCCGACTCAGCAAAAGCCCAGTCTTCTTCTACATCAACTCCGCCGGACTTGGACATCGTCCCTCCGGAATATCGCGACTATGTGGACGTGTTCAGTAAGGCAAAAGCCTCTGAACTTCCCCCACATCGTGACTACGATTTGAAGAACGAGCTTGAAGAAGGTACCTCACCACCCTTGGGAACTCTTTATTCACTGTCTCTGGTTGAGCTCTCTGCTCTCTGGACATTCATCAATGAGAATCTCAATACAGGTTTCATCCGCCCTGCCTCTTCCTCTCACGCTGCTCCGGTCCTCTTTGTCAAGAAGAAGGATGGCTCACTCCGCCTCTGTGTTGATTTTAGAGGCCTAAATAAAATCACCAAAAAGGATCGCTATCCACTCCCCCTTATCTCTGATCTTTTGGACTCACCCAGCCGTGCTAAAATCTATTCCAAGATTGACCTCCGGCATGCGTACCACCTAGTCCGGATTGCTCCAGGCGATGAGTGGAAGACCGCCTTCCGTACGCGTTATGGGTCCTACGAGTGGTTAGTAATGCCCTTTGGCCTCACTAACGCCCCTGCAGCATTCCAGCGCTTTGTCAACACCGTCTTTGCTGACATGCTGGATGTCTGCGTCGTTGTGTACCTCGACAACATCCTCATTTACTCCAAGGATATGGAGTCTCACCAGCAGCATGTCCGGGAGGTACTCTGTCAACTCTGGTTACATGGCCTCTTCGCCAAACCGGAGAAATGCGAGTTCCACTCAGACTCAGTGGAATACCTTGGCTACCATTTATCCCCTGAAGGTCTCACTATGTCTCCGGACAAAATACAAACCATCTCTGATTGGCCTGAACCTCATAAGGTAAAGGACATTCAGTCCTTCCTGGGATTTGCCAACTTCTACCGCCAGTTCATCTTTAATTACTCCGACATTGTGGTCCCTCTTACCCGGCTCACCCGGAAAGATGCTCCCTGGGTCTTCTCCGAGGACTGTCGACGCGCCTTCAATGCTCTCAAGCACGCCTTCACCACTGCGCCCATCCTAACTCACTTTATTCCGGATACCCCTATCATCATGGAAACAGATGCCTCTGACTACACCGTCACTGGCATCCTGTCTATTACCTGCGCAGACGGAGAGATCCGTCTGGTCGCTTTCTACTCCCGGACCTTGACCGCTCCGGAGCTGAACTACGACACCCATGATAAGGAACTCCTTGCCATCTTTGAGGCATTCCAGAACTGGTGCCATTACCTTGAAGGCTCCGCCTCTCCTATTGACGTTGTCACCAACTACAAGAACCTAGAGTATTTCTCCACCTCAAAAGTCCTCTCCCGCCGGCAAGCCCGGTGGTCCGAGTTCCTCTCTCAGTTTAACCTTGTCATTTGTTTCTGCCCCGGAAAACTCGGTGCCAAGCTGGATGCTCTCACTAGACGATGGGACGTCTACCCCAAAGAGGGGGATAGTGGCTACACCCGCGCTAATCCACAAAATCTCAGGCCGGTGTTCACTCAAGAACAACTGACTAACTCCCTTCGCGCAACCATTTTAGAGTTCCTGGTCCTTCGTCGAGCAGTTGCCATCATGGACGTGGAAACACTCCACAACGACATCTTATCTGCTCTCCCCTCAGACCCCATTGCCCAGATCCACCTCTCAGACCCACCGGACTCTCGTTGGTCCACCGACGAGGCAGGATTCCTCCGTCTAGATGATCGCATCTACGTACCGGACCTGGATGGCCTCTGCCTCCGGGTACTCCGGTACCACCATGATCATCCACTCTCTGGCCACTTTGGGCAAAACCGGACTTTAGAACTAATCTGGCGTAAGTACACTTGGCCTGGTCTTAGGACCTTCGTCAAGGACTACGTCCGGTCATGTACCTCCTGCGCTCAAGCTAAGACACCGCACCATCGACCCTATGGGTTACTAAAACAGCTTCCTGTCCTGGAAAGACCTTGGAACTCCATATCCATGGACTTTATAGAGCAACTCCCTGACTCTACCGGATTCACTGCTATCCTGGTCGTAGTAGATAGGCTTTCTAAACAAGCCATTTTCATCCCTACTCATGAC
>Ga0307518_10002878_pt1 | contig 12501 bp, 10 predicted proteins | sample 25_EM_MG_FD_203889 | JGI IMG/M metagenome (GOLD analysis project Ga0307518, IMG submission 203889) | Populus trichocarpa ectomycorrhiza microbial communities from riparian zone in the Pacific Northwest, United States - 25_EM | ecosystem: Host-associated > Plants > Roots > Unclassified | place... | reverse complement strand
ATTAAACAAGAGAAAAAGCTACTGACCTTTTTTCCTCAAGGGGCCAGTCTTCGAAGTTCTGATTGCTGGGTTTTTTACCATTAGGTTTTTGAAGTGAAGATCCATCCTCTTTTTTTATTATTGTTATTGTTAGGGCATATTGCCCCCACAAATTTAAAAGAACAGAAGATCCAAGTACAGTGCTGAGAATTCCCTTGTAGGCCGACACCCTCTTCGTAACCCTACTTCTGTATCTTCTTCTTGCTCAGGAAAAAAAAAAAAAAAAATTATTTAATTGATCAGATTTTAGGTTTTTTTAAAAAATTACTAGTTCAAGTTTTACAAAACTTATAACCATTGATCATTAACTTCAGGACTCGTAAAATTAGTTAAAATACCCATAAACTGACTTAAATATTCAAATTAATAAAAAGAAATTAATCAGGAACACAAAGGCGTACACAGGCTGTTCTGTTCTATCAGTAGACTTCTTCCGTTATAGAACGGGCCGGTTTCTTAAAAAAATAAATATACCCCTTCAAACGGAAATGAAGACGCTTTGTGTTTTATTTAAATAAAACACACACACGGGCACACATCGCTATTATACCAAAGATATCATCTCTCATGCCTTTATCACACCCCTTTGGACCGAATATTGACATGTCCAAACCAAAACATTATACAAAAGTGTAGATCTATCCCCCAATTATTAAGGCACCGAATGTTTGGTCCCTCGACAAAACATTTCATCAATCGAGTCTGTGGATGTACATAGACGCATCCCGCTTCATAGATGTTTGGAGTACAAAATCATACCTTTTCTTTTCCCACGACAATACTCATGTTTGGATTTATGTTTATTGATCATGCGCATGTGTTGGTGTTGATGTTGATGAATTTGTTCATTAATGTATAATAATCTTGATTAGGTGAAAGGGATTCAATTTTACAGTTGCTCTAAACCCTTGCATGATTAATGTTGCTTGCTTTGAAAATCTTGTTTACTCTTATAAATTAAATTTCTGAGGGCCAATTTACTTGATCAAAGGTTTTACAATCTGATTAAGGTTAAGGTATTGAAATTTATGATGGGGATAAAACCATTGAGGTTGATGGGCTAACAAATCAAGTAATTATGATGACTGATGCAAAGGTAATTAGAAATTAGTAGAATTATATGTCCTTAAAACATAATTAATTTCTTGTTTAAGGACCAAAGCCTTACCAGTTTAATAGCACAAGGACAAATTTATACCTTACCCCAAGAAAATGTATTGACAGAAAAACGGTGTTTTTGGGGGTCACGTCACTTTCCACGATATAGCGCGAATGCTGTTTTTGACTGCGTTCGGGCAACGGGTACCTTCAGCTCCCTGTCCGGGCAACGCTACATCTCTCTCCTCTTAAGAGGAAACCATTAAAAAAAGAGAAGAAAAAAAGGTGTAATAAATAAACATAGATAAGCGCACACTTTCACTCATTAAGCTGAAAAGGAGAGCTTCCTTTTTTTTTTTTCCTTTCATTTTTAGTTACTATTATTACGAAAAAGAAAGTGAAGTGGTAGTGAACCGAAAATGCTTTGAAATTTTTCGACTTGGTAATTGTTGTTGTGTTTTTTTGTGGTGGGTTTTGTGGTCTTGTCATAAAGTTGTGACCTTTTTGAAGTGAGGTATAATGGGGTGTGAGAGATCAGGTTAGTTTTTAGAGGGAGAAAAATGGTGGGGTTGTTAGTGTTTTTGTTGTTGTCACGGAGATGAAAGAGAAAATGGAATGTTAGGGGTTTTGTGGGTCTTATTTTTTAATTTTTGGTTGCCTATGTAATGGTGAGTTGGGTTTTGGTTTGTTGTTGTTTGGATCTGAGGAGCTTGAGAGATTAAATTCAAGAGCTTTGGGGGGTTATGGAGAGGAAAGTTGGGGACTTTCTTTTTGTGTGGTTGTTGATCTTGGCGTTGCTGCTGCATCCAGTATGGCTGGTTTTGGGTAATATGGAAGGTGTGTTGTTTCTGCGCGCATTTATTGGTTTTTTGGTACTGTAGTTTTGTAGGTTTTTTCTTTTTTGGAAAATTTGAGTTTGATCCCGGTTTTTTTTGCTATATTGGTGATTTGTGAAAATGGGTTTTTGTTTTTGCTTTCATTAATTGTTTGGTGAGTGAAGGATGAGTTTCTGTGGTCGAGTAAAGTACTTTGATAATGGGTACTGGTGATCTCATTGAATTCTTCAATTTATTGCTTTTGATGGTGAATTTGAATGTGTGATGTAAATTTGAGGTAAAGGTTGTTGATCTTTTAGCTCAAGAGTTAAAGATTCTATGTTAGTTTTTACTGTTCGTTACTTTTTAGAATTAAGATGATAGTTGAGATGGCTTTATGTGTACCTGAGAATTTGCCTATTGAGACATTGCCTTTTTGTTCTCCACTTTAAAATTCATATCTCTAGAGGGATGTATCAAATGCTTTAAGAATCTGTACTTGCTTGGAGATACATTTTGTTGTGGATGTATATCCTTCCATATACATTAGATAATGAATGGATGGTTACTGTGAGATGATTCCTGTCTTGCACATTTTGTGCATTTCTGCCTTAAACCCTGCGCTTTCTTCTTCTTTTTTGAGAAAAAAAATCTCTTTTTTCTTCTTCTTTCATGTTTATAGATGAAATGCCCTGAAGCAAGGGTCAGCCTCATTGTTCCTATACCTCATTGACTTATCTCTGTATATAATGTGCCTTAACTAGTGTATTGTTATCAGTTGTCAACCCCTAACTTAACTGGTTTGCTTGCTTGAAAACAGGTGATGCTTTGCATAGCCTGAGGAGCAATTTGAATGATCCAAACAATGTCCTGCAGAGTTGGGATCCTACCCTTGTCAACCCATGCACGTGGTTTCATGTCACCTGTAACAATGATAATAGTGTTATAAGAGTGTAAGCTTCTTGCCCTTTTGGTGTTCCTCAAGAACAAGCTTATGATGTAACTTGTTACAAACGTATTAGCTTACTTAAGCATTCCTGAGGATTACAAGGCTGTGATATTTCTTCTTAATTGCACAGTGATCTTGGAAATGCTGCTTTATCTGGTCAGCTTGTTCCACAGCTTGGCCTGCTTAAGAACTTGCAATACTTGTAAGTCCTGCTCTCTGATTTTGAATACATTTGTGCACTGCACCAGTTCTCTTGCTCTTGCCCTGATTTTGAAGTGCAATATTACAGATCCAGTTGCATTTGGAGACACAAATAAATGTTCTCAAGCATTCATTTCTTTGTCAAAATGAATAATGTTGATTCCCCAGAAATATATTTTTCTGAAATCATCAAAAAGTTTATTTCTTCTTTCTGGAAAAATATGATTTTGGAATTAGTGCATATACATTTAAGTGTAGATGTATTTCCATGTTGAACAGTTTAGCAATTCTTTTCCGAGTTAAAAAAAGATTCTTGAATGACATTAGTAGCAAGTGCTTCATTTGCTCTCGAAGATGTTGTGTTATTATATCCTCACTGGGGTAGAAAAGGATCTAGTTCATGTCAGACGTATGGGTTGGATGAAAGTTCATAGGTCAATTGGAAAGGGTTGACGGCATTCTCTGCCGGGGCTAGTTCTCCTAAAGAGGTTACATTATAAGGATGGGAGATGTGATGACAAAAAAAAGAGAGCAGCATGAGATATTGCTCTCAATACTCTTCCAAGTGGGAAACGATTTTGGAAATATTATCTAGATTGTTTATGTTGGCAGATATTTTTCTCACTTCCAACCATGCAGATGATGGTGCTCTCTTGACAGACTGTTGCAACCAAAGATTTTTCACTAAAACTATGGAGCCCATGAGACAGAACAATGAACTGTGAAAGAATTGGATATTTCCAATTATGTTAGCATTTCCAGTGGTCTAACTAAATCTAACGCACATGTAGTCAGCTGTCTGGTTGAGTGAAACTCGTATTTCCTATTGCAAGTCAGCAGAAAGTAAGAAATGTTTTATGTTCTGAGCCCCTGTTCTGTGTATTGGATCACCCATCACTTAATTATAACTCCATTCACAATGAGTGAAATGCTATCTTGTTATAAAGAAGAAAAAAAGAAGGCATTTCATGGGTATTGTTCCACTGAAGTGGTATCCTGGGAGGAAGAATTTGGAGACTATCTTAGCATTTTGCTGGAAGCGCTTGTTCCCAAGACTCAAGCCCTGTTTCTCCATGGCTACAATCCCAAAAATCTTAGCATTGTACCTAGCTAGGGCCCCTTGACATTTTCACGGAACAATCTTACATGTACTGATGCTCATCTTTGAGCATAGGAAAGTCTCAATAGTATGTGCTAAGGTCTCAGGAAAAGGATTTAATGCTTTTCTGGCATGAAACTGTGTGCTTTTAGCTTTGGTCAGTGAGATTGAATGTGGCCAAATGTATTCCACGACTGAAAATTTGTTTAGAAGATGTATCAAAACCTTGTGGCACTGTTTCTGCTGCTTGATCTAGCAGAACAAGATTAAATGGCTACATTGTGATATTCATCCTAGATCTTGCATTGGCTCCATGCCTCGATGTTATAGTTGGGTGTATGTAAATTAGATAGTGTAATATAACATCATCTCATGTGGATCAAGACCTGGAGAATTGTTTGGTAAAAGGCGCAAAATAGCTATTTGGAAACTGTTGCAAGCAAATTTAGCAATGATGTATTTTGTCTTGAACAGATGAAAAAGGATATCCTGCTTGATCTAGTTATGCAAAATGACCCGTAGCAGTTTGTTAAATCTTGTTTCATGAATCTGTCGTCGATGCATCTTTCCTTATCTTTAATTTTTCCTTGCATGATTCACCAAGCCAAATTGTTTGCTACAGGGAACTCTACAGTAATAACATAAGCGGACCAATTCCTGGTGATCTTGGAAATTTGACTACCCTGGTGAGCTTGGATCTTTACTTGAATAGTTTTACTGGTCCCATTCCAGACACTTTGGGCAAGCTGTCAAAATTGCGATTCCTGTAAGTATGCTCCTATAATAGTCAGTCTCAATGTTTATTGTGTAGTTTCCAAATTGTCATTATATCCCATCTATTCTTTATTCCTATCCATTACTAGTCATGCTTTTTGTTATGTGTACATTGTTGTAGGATGACTAATGTTTGATTGAATGGTCATTTGAGCTATTACACTGCAAAAGAAAACAAAATGAAGTTATTAGTTGGCTCTTGGTTCTATTGAACTGCCAGAATCTCTGAGCTGTAGCCATATCTAAGGAGTCATCAAATGAAAAATTGCAGTTGCTTCATGTTAGACATGCACACAAGTGCTGTTAACCTGCATCTGCACTTGCATGCCCAATCAATCGTGCAAATTCATTATTTCACATGGCTTTTATATCCTTGACCTTAATAGACTTTTATGGTATATGTTTATGATGCTAATGTGAGTTGCTTCTCTTGATTGATTTTAGATCTTGTTTATTTATTTATTTTGGCGTGTTTGGTGCAAGGATAGTCGGCTTAATAACAATAGTTTGACGGGGCCAATTCCAATGTCATTGACTAATATCTCAGCTCTTCAAGTACTGTGAGTGCCAAGTTATTTTCTACCTGTCATGAAGAATTATGTCTTGCTCTTTCAAAGTAATCATTTGCGATACAAGACTAAGATTTTTACTTATTTTTTTCATTTTGAAATGCAGGGATCTTTCAAACAACCGCCTCTCTGGAGTGGTTCCAGATAATGGTTCCTTTTCACTATTCACTCCCATAAGGTTTGATTATCATCAGAGCATTACCTGTCTATAATAGACTGGTTTTGAAATCTCTTCTGAAAAGCTTCGTTTTCCCTTTCAGTTTTGCTAACAACTTGGATCTGTGTGGACCAGTTACTGGTCATCCCTGCCCAGGGTCTCCTCCATTTTCTCCCCCTCCTCCATTTGTCCCACCACCTCCAATTTCTTCACCAGGTAATCTGCCGTTTGTTTTTAGTTTGAACTTAAAAAGTGTAGAGCATGCTCTCCCATTGTAGTTTTTTCTTAACCCTTCAGCGTGGTTGGTCATCATTTTTGGCATGTGAACTGGACCCGGGATTTTTATGCTCAAAGTTCATTGTTCTAGCATTGCATGGTCAATGTGAGCTGTTGCGTGGTCCAAGTTATGCATACTGCTAAAAATACTCCTGAATTTTGTGTCTGCATGGTCTGTATCAATATGAAGGTTTTTTTTATTTTTCCTGTTCATTTCTCGTGTTGTGCACACTGGCCGGAATATTTAATACGTGATATAACATTACTTACACAAAAATATAATGCTACACATTTTAACTTGTAGGTTTTAAATTAATTGAAATTGATTTAATTGTGGTTATAAAACCCATTTGATTAATGCAGTGATATTTTAAGAAATTTATAGTCTGATATGGATATTGTTGTCTAAAACATGTACACTGCCAATTCCATCACCTAAAGAAACCATGATTTTTTATCTCTTGTTTTTCACTTTCCTTGATTTAGTTTTCTTTTTGTGGGCAAGTATGTAATGGAAAACCAGTTGGAAGCTTCATCTCTTTTGTCTGCAAAGGCATCAAGGTTTCACCTGCCATAGGCAGAACTACCATTTCTTAATGTTATTGTTAATAATCAGTGAAAATGAAATGTATTGTCTGACTTGATTAACTTTTGATTAATATTCGGTTTACAAGTGAATAGTTTGTCTAGAATTTGATATCCTGTGCTAATTTTGGGCATTTTTTTGCATGTAACTTCAGGAGGGTATAGTGCCACTGGAGCAATTGCTGGAGGAGTTGCAGCTGGTGCAGCCTTACTGTTTGCTGCCCCAGCATTGGCATTTGCTTGGTGGCGTCGGAGGAAACCTCAAGAGTTCTTCTTTGATGTGCCTGGTTAGTGTATTAACTGAAAACAGATTTTAGACTTTTAGGATGGTTTGATTAAGTATGTTTATATTCCCTTGCAGCTGAAGAGGATCCTGAAGTTCATCTAGGACAGCTTAAAAGGTTTTCTCTGAGAGAATTACAAGTTGCAACGGATACCTTTAGCAACAAAAATATTCTGGGTAGAGGAGGGTTTGGTAAGGTTTACAAAGGACGTCTAGCAGATGGCTCGCTGGTGGCTGTAAAAAGACTTAAAGAAGAGCGTACGCCTGGAGGGGAGCTACAGTTTCAAACAGAAGTAGAGATGATAAGCATGGCTGTGCATCGGAATCTCCTCCGGTTACGTGGCTTTTGCATGACACCAACTGAAAGACTGCTTGTTTATCCCTACATGGCTAATGGAAGTGTTGCATCATGTTTGAGGGGTAAAGCTTGCTATCATTGGCATTTATCTTTGATATTTTAACTGCCTTGGCACAATTATAGCGTTGTCTTAACCATTCCATGGATGTATGTTTGTAGAACGCCCACCTTCACAGCCTCCTCTAGATTGGCCAACGCGAAAGCGAATTGCGTTGGGATCTGCAAGGGGTTTATCTTATTTGCATGATCATTGTGACCCAAAGATTATTCATCGGGATGTTAAAGCTGCAAATATTTTGTTGGACGAGGAATTCGAGGCTGTTGTTGGGGATTTTGGGCTGGCAAAATTGATGGACTACAAGGATACTCATGTCACCACTGCTGTCCGTGGTACAATAGGACACATTGCTCCAGAGTACCTATCTACTGGTAAATCATCTGAGAAAACTGATGTTTTTGGGTATGGAATCATGCTTCTGGAGCTAATTACTGGACAGAGGGCTTTTGACCTTGCCCGGCTGGCAAATGATGACGATGTCATGTTACTTGATTGGGTATGCGCATTTCACTGTGCTCTTATTTTATTTATGTTTTTGTCGAGGTATTGTGTAGTTGTGTCTGTTAATGTACCTGATGCACTTGATACTGTCTCAGGTAAAAGGACTTCTCAAGGAGAAAAAGCTAGAAATGCTAGTCGATCCTGATCTCCAAAACAAATATGTGGAAGCTGAGGTGGAGCAACTAATCCAGGTTGCCCTGCTCTGCACTCAAGGCTCCCCAATGGAGCGGCCTAAGATGTCGGATGTGGTGAGAATGCTTGAAGGTGATGGTTTGGCAGAGAGATGGGATGAGTGGCAAAAGGTTGAAGTTCTACGTCAGGAGGTGGAATTAGCTCCTCATCCTAATTCTGACTGGATTGTTGACTCCACAGAAAATCTACATGCAGTCGAATTATCTGGTCCGAGGTGACCCTGGCACAGTTACAAGAGAGAATACTTCCCCCCCCCTTTTTTTTTTCTTCTGATTTGATGAATGTATCCTGATTTTAAGCTCGTGTAAGTCCAGTATGCATTATTCTATTCATTACCTTTTTGTGCATACAAGTCGCTTTGTTGAACTGCAATTTGTCATCTGCCGACATTTGGAGTCAATGAGATTTAGATGCAGCCTATGCAGTTCAATCTTGTCGACTGCCTGCAAGTTCATGCCATGGTAGACTGAGTAGCGAGTTTTTCAAATTAATCATTGTTGATGAGGCAATCGATTCCATGGATTATCTTTATGCTGAACCCATGCGTCCTCTTTCGAATTGATGAGCTATTTGAACAGTGTACAGATTAACATATGCTTGCCGAGGTTTCTTGTACTATGAAACTTATCTTGTATCGAGTTAAGGATAAGTGAAGTATATTTTGAACTAGAATCGGATAGGGGCCGCGACTCGCGCAGCCCCCTCTGCCACAAATTTTGACGTAGGCTCTCCCTCTTGGGGAGACCTTAGGCCAGCACCCCTCCTGTGTGCAATGGAGGTCACAGACCTAGACCATGGGCCTTCAGGATCACCCATTGATCCCGTCCAGGTAAGTATAGGAATCGTTGCCGAGGCCTTCTAATTTATACCCGCATGCCTTATGTCCCTTCTTGTTTTTCCTCGATGTGGGATTTTAGACTACCTCGCGACATCACTTCCTCGTGCGAAGCAGAAGACTTAAATACCCCCACATGTGCCCTGCCTCCTTCCAAACAGTTTAGCGACTAAACTATTTTATTTTTCTAATTAAGTTTTTAACTATTATTTTACCCTCTTTTTAATTGTGCTATTTTAAAAGAAAAAAACTCCAAATTTCGATAATTATTGTATTTTTATGCTAGATAATATAAAGTAGAGATAATTCAACCAACCAATTATTTATTTCCATAGAAATATAGAATTTATATAAAAATGCTAAAGCTGGAGGTAAAAACATCATGTATCTAGATTGATTTCACTGTTCATTGACATTCTTGTTTTTCCAAAAAAATCTAATTGCCTTTGTGTTGGGGGTGTTTAGTCTTTTTCACATGGTGCATTAATTATAAAAGGATTATACAGGGGTATAATTGTATTTTTTATTTTTAAGCACAATAAAATGACTTGACCGCCTTTAAAATAAAAAAATTATAAAACTAGTAAAAAGGTGTATAAATATCTTTTTATTTATTCATGTACAGTAAATTGATAAGTATACTCTTTGAATAAAATAAATAAATCATAGGTCGAAGAGCCTTTTGGTCTTTTCTTTCATGTTTTTTTTTTCTTGTAATTATTGTGATAATCAAGGGCATTTTGGTTTATAATTCAATTAAAAATTAATTAATTCAAAAAAATTGTTGGCATACACGCACCAACACGTGGGAGGGGCACCCGCGCACTTTAGGTGGCAAGTGTGGAGCCTCCCAACGGTATAAAATGCTCATTCGTTGTGTATTTAGATGCATCGCCATGTCTTCTTTCTTCTAATGCGGTGCGTGTCGACAGCGACATGACAGTTTGTTGTCAGTCGACCTTTTTTTTCTCTATCTCTTCTACCCTGAAAAATACATGTCGGTTCTCTTTGTTATCAATATTTCAACTTCAACCCTTATTTTTTTTAATTTCTATTTTTTGTTTTTGACCCTTTAGTTAAAATTTTATTTGTTTTCAATTTAATCCTTTAATTCTAATTTGTCATGTATAATTTTTTTTTCCAGTTCTTCTTTAGATTTCTATTTTTTTTTCCTTGGTTCTTTTGTAAAAATTTTGATGGTTTTTAATTTCATCATTCAATCCAAGTTTATGGTGTATTGTTTTTTTTATATAATTTGGTCCTTTTTATTTTTTTGTCCTTTTGTTAAATTTATTTTTCTTTTCAATTTAACCCTCCAATCAAAAATTTGTTCTTTCTCTCTCTTTAATTTATTTTTTATTTTGATTCCTTTTATTTTATTTGCTATTTTCTATTTTAGATCCTTATGTGTAATTGATTTTTTTTCCTCGGTTTCATCATTTGGCATTTGATTTGTTGAAAATTAAGTTTTATGATTTTTCCATGTATAGTGTTTTCGGTCTAATGACTCAAGTTATGGGTTTAAGAAGTTAACAAGGTCAACATCCTCTTTTTTTTTTTTTCATCGTTCAACATTAGTTTTTTTTAAGAAAATAGCTTTGCGATTTTCTTTAAATTTTTTTATTAGATTATTCCAATTTTATAATCAGGATCATAAATTTTACAAGTTAACTTGAATTAACTAGTTTTTTATTATCCATATTACATGTCTATTATACTAATTTAGAAGTAATAATCTTTTGATTTTTAAGGACTTTGAGCACTGGTTACTAACATTCTTTTCCATAATCATGCAAATGGTATAAACAAACCAAAATTCGAACCATTGTTTTTTTTTTTTTTGTTATGATGTGGAGGATGCATAATTTATGTCTTTTCAATTTACATCACCTGCATTTCATGGACGATTATCCAAATGATCAGCACTTGATTTAATTTCAATGCTTTTATCTAAAAAATTAATCTGTGATGCGTCTCGCAACCGATATCATGGTGGTTTTAAATTTTTAATCATGGTTGTTTTAAAAAATTCAATGAAATGAAAAGATTTTTAGCATCTTGTTTTTAAAATAGAAAAAATCTGGTTTAAAAAATCATCATTTAGTATTATGGTCACTAGAAATCCTAACTGATCTACAAAGATTCTATGATACGAGACTGGTTACGTAAAGAGAAAGATATTATCACCTCTTAAATGTCCTGTATAAGACAGACTGCATTGCTGATTTTGTCTTAAATTGCTAAAAGTTTGTTAGTTTATGCTATGATGGTTTGATTATCATATTCCTGACTCTGATGTTAGTAAATATTCAGCTACGGATACTTCAAACTCTGGCGTTGATAAATATTACGTAGCAAAAAAAAACAAAACATATGATATTACTGACTCTGACATCAGTGAATAAACCAATAAAATAAATTTAAATCAATGCATGCATGTTTTTTTGTTTGTTTATTTTTCTCAAAAAAAAATATCATGCACCAGATTTGCATTTCACAATAAAAAAATTCATACATTAAGTATACGGTGAAATACCTATAAATAAATGTGATGGACGCAGCCGGCCTGGTTCAGTCACTTGCCCAAGCCAGTGACCTGGCTGGGCAAAGTAGCACGCGTGCGCTGATTCACGTGTGTTGCTACAGTGTTCAGTGAATTAAAATTCACTTGAACAATGCAATGTGACTTAAAATGAAGGAGGCAAAGCGGGAAGAGATAAAATAATAATAATAAAAAAAACCTTACCTGGTTGCTGAAGACTGTGAAGACGATGGTAATGGCGTGCTCTTGACAACGCTTCTGTTTTCCTTCTCTGTCTGTCTGCGTGTTACTAGGTTTTTCTGTTCTCTCTAGTTTTCTTGCTTTTTTTGTTCGCTCGTTCTTGGTTCTCTGCTTTCTTGTTTTCTCTCTGTCTCTCCTCTGTACTTTTACTTTCCGTCTCCCTCTCTCTCTACTAGTTTCTTTCACTTTGGTTATCTGCTTTTGTTGCTCTAGTTCTTTCCTGGGTTCTAACTACCTTTTCTTTCTATATACTCTCTGTCTATTCTTTCCTTTTTAGTCTGCCCCCTGCTTGTCTTTCTCTGGCCTTTAATAAGGCCAGAGAGAGTGAAGTCGTTAACAGTCCTGTTCTTGCAGGACTGTTAATCGATCTGGAAATGGGATCATGGGCAGGAGACGTGGTCCGGGTTTGGTGCCATTTCTTCCTGTAAATGAAGTCGTCGACAGTCTTGCTCTTGCAGGACTGTTAATCGATCTGGAAAACGAGATCGTGGGCAGGAGACGTGGTCCGATTTTGGTGTCATTTCTCCTTGTTGAATCGGTCTTCAGGATGATGAGATGATGAACAGTGTGCGTTGAAAACGACACCGTTTTCACCCGAAATGAATATTTTCAATTTGGCCTCTGAACTTCTGACATTTAACAATTGGATCCCTGATTTCATTAATTAAACAATTCCAAGTTCAATTAAATCCCCAAACTTTCAATTCTTTTAATTTTTTATCGAATTGACTCTCAAATTATAATTCAATCCTCAAACTTCAAATTTGTGTTGTCTTAACTCAGTTCTCAAATATTTTTTATTCATTCATTTTTTTCTTATTGTTTATATTTTTTCTTATTGTTTATATATTATTTTTAAAATTTCAAAAATGAGGTTATGACAATGTGTGTGGTTGCATAGTAAGTGTAAGAAAAAAAAATCAAGATAAG
>Ga0307518_10002877_pt1 | contig 12503 bp, 9 predicted proteins | sample 25_EM_MG_FD_203889 | JGI IMG/M metagenome (GOLD analysis project Ga0307518, IMG submission 203889) | Populus trichocarpa ectomycorrhiza microbial communities from riparian zone in the Pacific Northwest, United States - 25_EM | ecosystem: Host-associated > Plants > Roots > Unclassified | place... | reverse complement strand
TCAAACTTCATTTTTTATTCTTTCACCCTCTTCTCTGGTATTTAGAGGTAACAATAGTTTTTAAAAATATTTTTTATTTGAAAATATATTAAAATAATTATTTTTTTATTTTTAAAAAATTATTTTTAGTATCAGCACATTAAAACAATCTAAAAAAATTAAAAAAATTAATTTTAAGTAAAAAAAATTTAAAAATCAAAATTACAAAACACGAGTTGAAGTGTAACCTTAAACAACCTCTTAATGACTAGATTTTTTTTTTTTTGCTTTTACTTTTATTAAGTGGAGTTTATTTTTATGTTGATTCTGATAAAAGAGTGTGCTAGATTTGAGATGTTGTGGACTTTTACATTTTGAAATAAATAATTGCTATTTGTTTATGATTCAATACATATTTAGATTCATTATAATATTATGAACAAATTCCTAAAATTTCATTACAGGGTTTACAAAAAAAAAACTATTATCCTTAGCGGTGTTTGAGGCATCTTAGCAAGAGCTTTCGATGGATGCAAAGCGTGTTGATAAAGGAGCGATGGTTAGCCACCAATAACCTTTTCTTTGTCCTTGCCCTCTTCTTATATTACATATCTTCTTCCATTGGGATTTGTGTTTATCCATTCAAAATTGTAAGTTGTTTTATTATTTTTTATGTTAAATTTGATCATCATTTTTTTTATTAATATTTTAAAAAAATTTAATTTTTTTTTTCAATTTTATATTTTTAACACTGGGTTAGTTGGAAATTGATCTTTGTTATTTTGTTGACAAGGTAATCTCAATCATATGATCTAGGTCTCAAGTTTAAAAATTAACCCAGGCTGACACCATTTATTTTAGGTCCCCCTTTATCCATATTATTTCTTTTTTAATTTTATCATTCAACATTAATTTTTTTTTAAATTAGGCTTTGTGATTTTCTTTTGCTTTTTTTTACGGAGTTATCCAAGCCTTATAACCTAGGTCATAATTTAGCAGGTCAATGTGAGTTTACCCAAGTCTTTTTTTTAAGTTTTTTTTAATTGAATATTTTTTTTTCAATTTCATCATTCAATATTGGATTGTTTTGAAAATGGGCTTTGTGATTTTTCTTTTCATTTTTTTATTAGATTATCATATTCACATGATTCAGGTTGTGATGTTTGGTAGACGTACTCGGGTTTGCTATTTGTTTTGTTATTTTTGTTAATTGATTTTTTTTAATCATTCTACATCATGTTTGTTAATAATTCAGTTTTATTTTTTATTTTTTTCTTTTATGGGGTTACCCAGGTTCATGATCAGGGTCACGAGTTTGATATTTTAACTTGTGTTGACTTGAGTTATTTTTTTTTCGATTTCATCTTCTAGCGTTAAGTTGGATGAGAATTGAGTTTTGTAATTTATTTTTTAAAAAAACATTTGTCATCACATATATTTTTTTATTCAATCAATTTACCATCGTTAAATTTTTTATTATATAATTAAATAAAACTAGTTTATTAGATTTAATTGGATTTATGACTGACTTTAATTACTATTTAGGACACGCTAACAGTGCTATAACTTTTTTTTAATTTTACATTAGAATTTGTTTTGGTCAAGCCGTGGTGTAACACAGCCACCAAACTAGTCATCACACTATATACAATCACTAACCTTAGAATGATGGTCAATGCTCGCTCACCAGGAAAGAAATAGACATAAATAAGAAAAAGAAAAAGAAAATTACATAACGTCTCATTAAAAAGTAATAAGAATTTTCTCTCATATTGAAAATTATTTTAATTTTCTATCTCTTATTTCTCCTGTTTCTTTGTGTTCATCTCTTTTTTATGTTATAACTATTCAATAGTTACAGCTTAATTATCACAATCTCATTTTTTTATAGTTTTATTTTTGTTTAAATAATTAATCCATTTTCTCTTGAAATTTTGAATCCTGCGTTATATTTAAGAAATCAAATTATCATAAAAAAAAAAGACGAGCAATCAAATTAATGCAGATAACATAATAGATTTGGTGTAAGTTTATTTAATTTAGCCACTACGAGGAAAAAAAATTGTGTTTTTTTTTGAATCGTAACACTTTTTTTTTAATAATCTAAAAGCACAGATTGAGATGAAAACGACGTGGCCTAGCATATACATTATTTACCTATTTGGAAGTATGGTTACGGTTGCTTTTCAAAGTGTTTTTCATACAGAAATGTATCAAAATAATTTTTTTTTATTTTTTAAAAATTATTTTTGATATCAGTACATCAAAATGATATAAAAACATTAAAAATATATTAATTTAAAGAAAAAAATAATAAAAAATTTAAAATTATTTCAAAAACATTTTTAAAATATAAAAATAAACAGTCATTCCAAAGTTGAAATGCAGCAGTTCATTGTTTAGGTACGCTAGACTAGAAAGATTAAAGTTATAATCTACTTTAGTCCATGATTTCTCTTTAGCCCTCTTGGCAGAAATAAACACAAACCCAGAGGAGTGGATTGGCCTTTTCCAAGTCTCTTTATTACGATTAAGTTACAACACTATGACATGGTGCGTGTGTGTGTGTTTTTTTTTTTTATCCTTGAAGCATTTTTCATTTTGGTCACTAAATCACTTATTTTTCAATTTTATCCCTAGACATTGTCCACTGGGATTCAAAATTAATAATTTGTTTCAATTAAGATCTTGTGTTCCCAGGATGATAATAGATTTTCAATTTTATTTTTTTCTTCAGAATTGGACATTATTGTAAATAAAAAATCTATTCACTGAGAACGGAATGAAAGGCGGCCATAATAGCCATCATGGTGCTTGCAACAGTATATTTTATCATACAGAATACAGAGGTGTCATGACAAATTAAGCTGAGTTACCAAACCTCTGGCGACATCACCTTCACTGAAAATTTTGTGGCTGAAAAGATTCTCACTGAGAGAATAGAATATCAGCTTTTCTTCTTTATAATGTAATCGAATAATAGTGTCTGTACAGTCAGTAATGCAGATCTAATTGAATGGTCAAATATGATTTCATAAGACTATACTTTTACAACATTGGCATAGGGAAACTAAACCCGTGAAATAACAGACATTTTAAGTAACTAGCAGATTACAACAATGTAAATGGCCTGGACACGATGATGGAGAAATGATACTAGTGTGACCAGGCAAAACTCATCTCATCACCAGCCTCGGCGCGGAGAACAAATGTTTCCAGGAACCAAAGGAAAGAAAAGAATGGCGGGCTTCGTATGTGAAAAAAGTAAAGCTCACCCAAAATGATTGCAGCAAAGAATATGCCAGATGTTTAAGGCACATGGTAGCAATTCATTTAGTCTGTTCTTGGCCTATCAGTGCCCCCTTTATGATTATTGTATAAAGGTAACAGCCAGCGTGACCCATTTTTCCTTCCACCGTAACATCGCCAATATACTACCAAAATCACCACCATGAAACCAAGTGGTATTGCCCATCTGCATTGAACCAAAACAGATCAACAAAAGAAAACGAGAAAGAAAATGGAACAATGCTCGTTAAATACAAAACTATGGACCGGATCCTTCTAAATATGCCTGTTAATCTCTAGCATACCGATTGATATAAGAAATCATTTAAAATACATTTGACCTTTAGAACATATTTTTTTGCAAGTGTTGCCAGAGCTCATTCTGTTCTAAAAGGAACACACAATGAGCACAACTTTGAACTATCAACTAACAAGACATGCTTCTGATCAAAGCGCCAAACTTAGCCACCAAGTATAAAATAATGACACTATAGTTGTAAATGTGTAAGAAAAAGATAGTATAGAGTTTTGTATGGCATCAAGCACTATCTTTAGATAAGATGAAATTCCATTTTTCTTACGTGTAATAGAGGAAATGTTGCATTACCTGTCCAAATCAAGGATAGGGCTGTAGACAAGTGTTTCCCAGGTTGCAACAATAAAATGCCAAACTGGGTTGTAATAGAGAGACTCTGCAGACCAGAACATCCTCGTGTAGGTCTCTAAGAAGATAAAAAGTATCCATGCACCAATTTCTATCAAAATAAACTTGATAATAAACCGGCCCACTACCACCATGACGAGGGAGAAGGCCACCAACCAATTGAATAGCCTGTGGTTGTATTCCTTTATAAATGAAGATTTTGATTTCCCCATCATCTGTGGATCCACATCATCCATTCACAATGCACTGATCAGTAAATAAAAGTGAAAATGAAAGCACGCATTTGTACACCACACGGAACTATATTGAAACAACTTATTTATTAAGCAATAAAAAAATGTGTTACATGATTCATAGTGAGATAAGTCTCTCGAAAAGCATTTAGAAGGTTACATCATAATGCAGACACTAACACTATGCCAGACCTCCATGTCCCTTTCCTTAGCAACAACTTTGTTTAGTTTATGAGGTCTCCATATTGATAATTATGACATAGATGCCATATTAAAGAATCAGAAACTTATCACCAAACACCATTGAGTTTGATTTCCCATTTCAAGGTTCCCTCCAACTCAAAACACTCCAGATAAGAGAAGCAGAGCAATAAAGGAAGCAATATTAAAATAAATTACAAAGAGCATGGCTAACCTTAATCATTCGATTTTCATAATTTGCCTTTGAAGGTCCAACACACTCCTGTTCAAAACTTTGGTTGCATTGCAAGAAGCCTGCATTGAATTTTGCCATGGAAGGAAGTCTGAGAACCTGAAGCTGGTCCATTCTGTCCTCACATCTGGTATACAGTGCCTCACAGAGCTTTGCTGATTGATACTCATTTGCCATTATGAAATTCTTATAAACCTAGACAGAATTTCCACAGCAAAATACTTCAGGAGAATTTAAAATATTAGACTTAATAGCCTTACAGAATATTGCAAGTTTTGGAGTCCCAAGGACACAGCTTCAAAAAATATGTATTTATATGTTGCAGCACTAGAACCTCAAACTCTAAATACGGTTGGTAGTTAAATGAGACACTGAGCACATGCAGCTTGTCCAGTGCAGTAGACTCGACAGAAGAGGGCCAGCTATGAGGTAGTCAGTTATACCAGCAAGATCAAATATTCACCTTTTCATCTGGTTTATGGTGTGGTGGTGGGTTTCAGGAACTTGGATTCAGTTTGTGTTTTTCCAGAAAAAAACAACATGAGTATTCAACAATTCAAACAAGAAACTAATTAAAGGAAACAAAAACAGAGCCATCTTTTTGCTAGTTCATTTGAATTGTCAATAGATTTTGGAATCTAAAATACAATTTAACATCCATGTGTATCAGTTCAAAGTAAATTTACATATCCATAAGTTGATTTAAGGAGAGAAGAAACTTAATGCCGCTGATAAACAATCAATACCTTCTCTATTTCTTCATCCAGCTGCATGACAGATCTCTTCGCATGGTGACGGCCAAAATGTTGTTCATCAAAAGATTTCATTGTTTCCCCTTTAGAGCTGTCATGGACATTTTGCAGAGATTTCTCAGGAAGTGGCAAGCGTAACTTTGCCATCATTTCACTGTATAACTTCAAACATCGCTCAAGAATACCCTTATTGAAAACCTCCACCAGAGAGCCTGTTGATGGGATCTCTCCTTTATTCAAAGCTTCGAGTATCTGAAAATTGCAGGATCAAAATTGAGGAATTGTAAATAATATATAACCAGTGACAAAATTTCCCCTATGCTTTTTTATTTTTCACAGCCATTCTCTGACAGGGCTGAAAATCAAAAAAGGTGATATGGATGGGCCACAACTTTTAACAGCTATCAAGGAGTATCATTCAATTTTATGGTGATTTTTTAGAAAAAAGTCCTTGGTTTATTTGTCTTCTGCTACTTGGTCATCAAGGCTAAGATCCCATACCATGCACCCAGGACATCAGTCAACTGACACCATTAAGCACATCTCTTATGGATGGACAGCAAACGGTGAGACAAGAAGTTACGAGGTCATTTTCACATTGGATCACATATCAAACTATTCAGTAGTCTCATCAGAATCATCTCCTTTTGACTCTCTCTCTCTCTCCTCTCTCTCTCTCTGTAGTATTTTAGCAATGCAAATGTAGTGACAAACTATCAAGGGTACATTGGAGAGCCAAAAAATGCTTACCACACAGCAACAACATTCACTAACGTGGAAAAATCACAGCATTGTTAAATGAACTCGATTACGGCACCCCCCCCCCTCCCAAAAAAAAGAAGAAGAAGAAAAGTTCCGTGTAATGCTACAAATTACCCTCCTGTGACACTGAAGTGAAGAAAATATAGAAGTCTAGCGACTCCAACCAGAAGGCTTGATATAAACAAAGTTACCTGCTCCAAGAAAGCTACAAACTCCTTTCCATTTAGAGATTTACCCTGCACAATCTTTGGACGAATAATGCTAGCAACAAGTTCTTTTAACTGCTCCCTCTTCTTAACATACATAGGATCAAGCTCACCATCCTTCAGGTCACAAAGCTTTGTTCGCTGGAGATGAGGCTGTCAGTTCAAATTCAGCACAATTAGGTCAGCCAAGGTAGAGATATTAACTAAAAGCATCTGTGTACGCAGCTGAATCTACAGCACATTAATGTCACAGGCTGTCAAAACTAGAATACCCCCCCCCCTCCAAAAAATTTAATAAAACTAAGGTATTAGTGTCAAAACTAAAATTAAATCCAGATGTATGCAACAACTTTGTGCGGTAAGTTTTGCCATCATAAAATGGACATTAAGGTATCCTGCTCAGACAATGGGCAGGCCAGTAACTCCCCCATCACTGCTAATACACACTCACCAACCAGAGGAGGAGCAGCAGAAAAAGGAGGGGCTTTGCCCAATGTGTGTCCAGCACACATCCAATGCACATAATCCCATAAGTATGAATGCTTTAGACAGATTTACATGCCATTGAAATTATATAGGTGGTTAGTCGAATCCAAGGAACATAGCAATGGAGAGTGATATGAGTGGGGTAGGGCTTGAAGAAATTAATGGAAAAGGCAAGAAGAACAAGACAAACACCTACTTGTGGCAAGCTAAAGGCGGTGCTGTTATCACCCATAATAGCCAACGAGTCTCGGATCTGATTAACCTGATAAATAGAAAGCATGGACTTGTCTCAGAATCATACCATTCCATTGACAATAATTGGGACTGAAAGTAAGATCATAAAAGGTAAAATACCTGATCAATATTTTTGTTCCCTGCGTTAGAACAAGAACATGTAATTCAGAAGTTTGCTTAAACAATGCTATAATTATAAAGTGAATCATACATATCTTCTAAACTTATATTGCCAGGAGAGAAGACTAACCATCACTGTTAGGAACATGTTGGAGGGCTTCGTTCACCATTTGTTGCACTGACTTCCCCTCTGAGTAAAGCCAAAAATAACATGAGTTCCCCCTAAACGCATGGTATGAAGCAGATAGAACATAATAAGCAATATAGGTAACCCGCCTAAAACATCTACGATAACAGACTCATCCATCTACTCTATATGACTATACCATTATCTTGGGGATCTTGAATAAGGGTCTGGTGGGGCATAAGTAAAAGCTAACAAGAAATATACAAAACCTAAAAAGGATAACACTTTGGCATATCTGAAACAGCATTCAGTGAAATTAGCTCACTAGAAGACCTAGTTCAATTGCTATATGACTTGTTACAGTGTTATAGAATGAACCAGGCAGCAATCGAAATCCTACTACAACAAACAACTTTAAAGACAGGAATTTATGAGCTTACGTAGAAAATCACGCTGGATAAGCCATAGAAGTTTTGCAGGTTCAAATGCAACATCTTGGCCCTGTGAAAAAATGGAAATTCAAATACAAGTCAACACCAAGGATTTACTTAATCGATACCAAACAAGAGGAATAAACCACAGCAGCTTATATATTACCTTCACTCTATTTTCCGTATTTTTCAGGCCACCAACAAATCAAGTCAGTATTAGTAGCATATGGGGTGTAAAAAAGAGAGATACAAAAATAGCATCACAATTCACAGAATTTATTGATGATGTGATCCAATAAGTTGAACTCAAAAGACAGAACTGCGGACCTTCCATAAAATTCTTCAGCAAGCTCAACAGCAAATGACAGACGAGATATGTCAGCTTCTCGGATCTGAGAGCATGAGAAGATAAATATGAAAGTATTGCCAGAAGAACCAATTAAAACGAGGCAAGCTTAAGGAAAAATGGGCAATAACCTAATTTAGAAACTAAAACCTCGGACAGGGCACTGAATAGTAAATAATCAGATCTAATTATACAGCCACCTGTAAAACAAGGTCTAGAGTCCCATGTTTCCTTCCTATAGTTGGTAGGTTTAGCTTTGACAAAAGCAAGTTGACATTCTCATATTTGACTAGCTCTCCTTGATCAGTTTCAATAAAGACTAGCTAGGCATCCAAGTATCATCGTGCAAACTTGAAGAAATGAAAGATGCCACTATAAAGTTTAGTCCAAATTTAGGCTAGTTAAGAGGGTAATGGAACTAAAGAAAAGTGGGAAATGGTGGCTCAGGGCCATGGGAATAATTTATTCATTAATGAAGAAGATGCTTCAATTTGCTGCATTCTTACTTGAAGATTGAAACAGACAGCTATAGAATACAAAAACAACAAAACATCCTGTGAAAATAACTGTTCAAATTGATTGGCATTTTGGGAAACCTGAAAGAGAATGTGAATGAATTCATAATAGGATTGATTGTCCTATTTGAAGAACAGAGGTGATTTATATCATAAGTCTAATCGCATCTCACCAATAGTGATTGTGTTAAGTCAATCCTCCTGCATGACACACACACATACATATACACTTTCATAACCGTAACATGATTGGCGTAGCCAATTCTTTGGCCAATTTACTCAGATATATACTTCTCTAACATCATTTAGATTATTTGTTTCATTACAATCCACTCTTTCACACATTTAAGAAAACACATAATATATCCCCTTTAATTTTTCATATTGACAGTGTGAAGTTTAACAGTAAAGAACCACATTTCCCTCAAAATGTAGGATATAGATTACCAAGAATATGACCATTCTTATCCTATCTGTCTTTGACAAAAAATTTCTTCCTCAAAGGGAGACACATGTCCACCATAAAACCAGAGCTACATAGCCATGGAAAGTTCTAACATATCCTACGCATCTAACAAAGGAAACTTTCCTGCAGTGGCACCTTAAGATTCATTCATATTTAGTCAAACTAGAATTCAATTGTATTTAAAACTAGAAGTTAAGAGACCAAATACTAACCGTCTCAGGCAGATTATAAATAATCACAGAGCTCAAAACAGTTGCCAAAGCAAAAATCCTGAAAAAGCAAATGTCAAAAAGGAAACATATACATAAAATTTCAATCTACAAATTGCAATTTCAAGATTACATAATAAGTTGAAATTTACCGATCATCATAAACATTTGATTTCCCAATACTTTCAAATCCCTCTGTATCAAGGTAAAACACAGAAGTTTTTACTCCATTGATGTCCAATTCAAGCGGGGTTCCCCAGACCCAAATCCCTGCAAGATATAAGAGACATGTTATAGATGACATCTACACGAAGAGTTGCGCTTTTTTTCAGACTCAAACTCACATTACCTTTGGTCTTTGTGTCACGCATATGTCCAACACCAAAACCTGAAGAAGAAAATGTTAGTTTGACCACTTTAAAATGATTTCATAAAGTAAGTCACATTAAAAAAAAACACTGAAGAATAGACTAATTAAGGTTAAAACAGTACCTTCGTAACAAGAAAGGGAAAGAAGCTGATTGAGCAGAAAAGATTTTCCAGAGCGATATGGACCGATTACCTGATTGTACAACCATAAAAGAAACTGTAAAAATGGGATATATATATATATATAAAAAAAAAAGAGAAATTTTTCTTGATATGGCTATGCAGATTAGAAATATATCAACTTGTAAGTGTACAATTAGCAACAGGGATTGAACAATTGCAGCCATGCTAAGAGAGCACTTGCTGTATTTAAAGCATAAAAAATTCATTCTAAAAAGTAAAAACCATTGCATAACAGTAACGCTTTGTAAGATTATTGAAAAACATAGAAGTTTAGGTGATAAAAAAAATGCTGGGCATACAGAAACAGCAGCAATTGGGTTTGTTATTCGTTTGATGGCTTCCAAGCCTTCACTTGAAAGACGAAGTTTTGTATGGCCAGGATCAGGTTCAATGATAGGAAACCTGTGTATGCACAAACAGCAATAAGCGATTGATGTAATGAAAAATATTGTTAGGTTATTCAACATGCGACAAAAAAAAAAGTAATCAAAGTGATGCAGAGTAAATGTGAAACGAAGGACACTACCAAAAAAAGAACAAATTTGACAGAATGAGGACAGCCTGATTACTATAACACACAAGACCGAGATAAATTAGTGAGGATAAAGAGAACTTGCGAATTGTATAAAGAGTTACAAAGCAAAGCATACATTTCTTGTGTCTGAATCAAATTTAAGTATTGCTTCACAAACTGTTTTTGTGTTGATCTAAACTTTACTCAAAACATTGGCAGCTGTACTTCCTATGAAAACCACATAACTGGAAATAATATTTGCAACGCCATTGGCTACATTTGACAATCTTCAATTTCTGGAATATTTGCCCTTCGTCAAGCATAACACGCTCTTTTCAACAGGATCAGGCCAGTGTCTTTCTTAACTATGAACTAGGCAGCCTTTCATACGTATCCCCAATTTTGTCTTGCTTCATAGTTCAACTTAAAGCTGCTGGCATCAAATATCTTACACTAGGAAATCTCCAAACCTAGAGGGCATATTTTCTAGCCAGCATAAACAAAGTGATCAAACATGTTTAGCTCATCACACTCATCACTCATTACATGATGATAGTTTAATTCTAGACGCATTAACATGTCACCCCAGATAGATAAAATGCTGAAAAAACATACGCAAAGCTCCAAAAGACACAAACTTTACAGTTCATAAAGCTAAGTGAGCGTAGGCAGGAACTACCGACATGTGATATATTTACAAGCAGGGATTATTTACATGCATCACAAAGTTATAACTTTCCAGAACAATAAAGCACGAGAATTTTCGCGAGCGCGAGCTAGTTAGCTGCAAATCTAATAAATAGATAAAGATTAACAACAAAATGGGCAGTTGCAACATCATGAAAAGACTTACGCTTGGTTAAAATTGTCAATTGAAAGAGACCCAGATGCGAGAATGCAAAGAAGAAGCCATAGAATCAAAATCCAACAAGAAATCTTCATAATTTAGAATTGCTGGAGATCGTCGTTGCTTTATATTCCAAATGCAGCAGCAAAGTCAAGGCACCTGTTTGTTTATATGTTAAGCTTAAAAACTGCAAAGAGAAAAGAGGCTGTGCAAGAGAAGGCAAGGTACAGAGGGTTTTTTTTCAAGGAAGGAATTGGATCTCGAGAGAGAGGCCATGGAGATTGGTGTACGTTACGATTTGTGGAAACACATGGAGGTAGATTTCGCATCTACAAAGGAGAAGTGCAGGGAAATTGTTTTTGCGGTGAAAGGCAGCGGATTCGTGCCCTTGGTAAGAAGCAATTTTTTTTGTCTGGATGGTAAATACTGTAATATTTTAAAGGGGTAAAAGTCCTCGTAGTTTTTACTGCTAACTATCGGAAAAAATAAAATAAATAGAAATAGTTTCCACACAAATTCTCTAGTGCAATTAATATTTAAACAAAATTAAAATTTTAATTTTGAATTAAACCCAGATTTTCATTCAAATTGAGTGGAATAAACCAGATATTAAAAAAAGCCTTGTATTTTTTTAACTCGATTGGATTGGATTTTAGTTTTATTTAATAAAAGTATTGATTAAATGTGTAATTTTTTATTCAAGGATTAATATTGACAGGTAATTTGGTTCAAGACTATCTCTAGCTTGACTATCAGTTTAAGGTTGTCCGAGGAATTTACTCCGAGAACCTCTGTGGGTTTTCTTGCAGCTGTGTTGGAGGGATGGGTGCTTTGGTAAAAGGGATATGTGCTGTAATGTAATTGATTTGATGACATTGTCCGTTGATGTCTTCAACGTGAACGTCCTTTTTTTGCTCAAGTTCAATCCTTCATCTCGACCAATAAAAGACAGCTGGTAAGAAAGTATGAAAGTGATCTTCTTTTCTAAAATTGATACGTGTGATTTTTATTTTTTTTTGATACGTGTGATTTTTTCTCTGTTAATGTGATGGTGTTGCGTGCCAAGCAACTCGGCCCGCATGACGATGCAATAATATGAATACATTATATTATTGTTGTAGTTGATGTTATTGTTACTATTTTATTATTTTATAGTAACCGAGCTTAGTGACTTGAATTGGTAGATTTAAGTTTTTTATTTTTTTATTAATATTTTTTTTATTTTTTTTATTAAGTTGTTTGGGAATTAATTTTCATGGTTTATTCTGATTTGTTTTTTATGAGATTATCTCGGTCTCATGAATCGGGTTACAGATTTGGCGAGTTAAATCAATTGATT
>Ga0307518_10002874_pt1 | contig 12509 bp, 4 predicted proteins | sample 25_EM_MG_FD_203889 | JGI IMG/M metagenome (GOLD analysis project Ga0307518, IMG submission 203889) | Populus trichocarpa ectomycorrhiza microbial communities from riparian zone in the Pacific Northwest, United States - 25_EM | ecosystem: Host-associated > Plants > Roots > Unclassified | place... | reverse complement strand
AAAAAAAGAAAAAAAGAAAAAAAAGAACAAGTAACACAACTGGGCACATAAGTTCTAGTTTTTAAAGAAAAAAGAGAGACAAAAAATAGCAAACCTTTTTTATTCCATTCACTTTCGGTGCCCTTCCTCGCTTTTCCTGCAATGTAAACCCAAAACCCACACAATTAGCCAACAACCTGAGTTGCCGAAGCACGGGACTAAACACAGAGAGAGAGAGGGGGAGAGATGACCTTCTGTTTGTTTACTTGAAGAACAGCCATGCTTGGTGAAAATGGTGGTAACCAACAAGAAGAAGAAGGTGCGTCAAAGAAAAGAGGTAAACTTTTAATTTATGTGGAATGTGAAACCAGGCCTGAGACGAAAGATGAAAAGACCGATAATTTGAAATTTGTACTGTCTACCACTCTTTTAAGCCTGAATTGTCACTTTTCTGAAAATGGAGCTAAATTTTAAATATATTTATTATCGTTCTTCAAAGGATTGAGCTAGGCCTTTGCGACTATTGGTTTTATCAAGTGGGTTTCTTTCTATTCGGTAGCCCGACATCCATACCCCCCAGAGGGAAAACAAAACGAAAAGGAAGGAAACCTGCCATTGTTTTGTGTCAATTCAGCAAATCAACCCTGATAAATTTACCTTATGTTCGTTAAATCTCGGAAATCCAGCTTAATCGGACTAAATTGTAAACAAAATGTGAGGTATTTATCTTACATGAAGAGACCATATTGTTTATAGCTCAATTGAATTGGGCTGAGTTGACAAAAAGTGAGGAGCATAAGGGTAAATGTGATGAAACTCTTATATTGGGGGCTTATTTGCTGAGTTGATAAAAACATACGGGCTAAGCTGGGAGATTTTCCGAAATGGGTGGGAGTGTGTGCGCCTTTGGCAAAAAAAAAAACTTTAAATTAATATTTTATATATATATATAATATTATTTTGATATATTTTTAAATAAAAAATACTTTAAAAAACATTTCACCACAATCTTTACTTATGAGTATTTTATAACCGGAGAACACAAAAAAATTGACTTGAATATTAAAATTCTCATTGGCATTGCAACAATAATTTTGTTAAAATGTTTTTTTTAGAATTTATTAAAATGATATATTTTTAATTTTTTAAAATTCATTTTTAACATCAAAACAATTTATAAATATAAAAAAAATTAAAACAAAAAAATTATTTTTAAAAAAAAATGTAGTGTGACTCTCTAGACAATCCTAAAGTCGTGTTTAATTATTAACCTTTGCCATGTTTCTCTTCCTGCAGGAATTCCTTGAATTTATCCTTTGTTATAATTTGGGAAGGGAGTTGAATGTTAATTATCATAAATCCAAGACAAATGGAGAAACCTATTGATCAAATTGATGATCCGAGTAAGATTCAGTTAAAAGAAAAGAAAAAAGAAAAACTTGTCTTCATGTTAAAAGAAAATGAAAAGGAAAAAGATGGCGAAATAAAATAAAATAACGTAATAACAGAGTTTTAAGGGAATTGAAATCACCATCTCTCTTCCTCTTTTAAGCAATTTTAACGAAGAGCTAGCTGATGTTCCATGCATTACCTCGTTTATATATATATATAGAAAGTAAAAGGACCAAATTGGTCAAATTGTTAGTAACAACACTAAAATCAAGATTTTTTTAAAAAAAATCTTATAAATTCATGTGAATCGACTAGGGATGAATCTTATAAATTGAACACGAGTCACGTAGATATCGTTTGACATTGTAAGATTAGTTTTCACAATTTTCATATTACTATTGGGATCGGTACTCTCTCTCGCAAACATTAGTCTCACGGATAATAATTATTACATGGCAGATCCTGCGTGCATGTAAAAGAACGACAACCAATTCTGTCTGTGAGTATCTGATAATTTATACATTAAAAGCTACATGGATGCATGGTTGCACCAGTTAAATAACAAAGTTAAACTCAAGAATCTTACAAGCATAAACTACTGTCCTGGCTACAACATCTCCATTTGCAGATCGCTAACATGGTTACAGCTACTTTAAAACATAGAATTACACATACACTATTCCCATTGACAACTCGGTATCAATGTTGTTACCTCCATCCTGTTAGCATGAGGAATGTTTCCCACTGTTGCAGTTCTCTTTACCACGGGGCGTTGACCGCTTCCTGAAACGTAAGCTCATGCTTCTCAGCATTCTCCTTCAGAATCTCCATCTCATCATCAAGTCTTTCCCTTGTCTCCTTCAATTTCAAAAGCCTCAATTCAAGGCTTTTCATCTCCTCATCTACACGAGCTTGCTCAAGTCTAACTTCTCTGCATTCTGATTCCATTGCCTCTTCTGATTCCAGAGCAAGACTCATTAGCCGGCTCAACCTCTCACGCAAAAATCCAACTTTCATGCCCAACAGCTCAAATCCTTTCAAAGTCTTGTCCCAAACTCCATAATCAGCTTGAGAGCTGGAAAGCTTTGAAGATCTAATCCCCTCTGAAATGTCCACGGTCCCAATTATTATCTCAACTGCCAATTTATGATTAATACTGTTGAGAAGATTGCTGTGCAGAAATGAGCTCTGTGAGCGACATAGCTCATAGTACTTAGTCCGATGATGTTCAGAGAGCTCAGAGTCTATAGCAAAACCGTTTAAAAGAATTCTGAAATTCTCAATGCCTTTTACATTATTAAAATCAACAGTGGGTCCTGAAAGTTTGATGACTCGCAGAGTTTCAGAGGCACGATCTTCACTTTCATTCTCAGATTGATCTGCAACATAGCCTTTATTATTTTCCACTGCGATCAGGCCATTCTCTTGATTATTCTCTTCCTGATGGCCAACTGGAAGAAGCTTCAATGGCTCGGCCTTTTTACTGCTTTTTACATCTTTTTCAGCTGGCTCTTCAATGTTAGGAAAAGAAGGAAAATTATGAATATATCAGATCAAGTTTAAGTAGTCATCAAAGCAGCAAATAGAGAATTATATACCAGAGATGATTTCTTTTCCATAAGCACCTGAACTTGGAATGCCAAACTCCCCATCTCCTTGGGAAGAACCATTTCCTTTTACAATGTACACCTACGAGAAAATTATGTGAAGCAATTGTCATAGTAGAAAATCCATAGCCATGAGTAACAGTTTGATGCAGTGCAGCTTCAGGAAATAAGCCTGCCCGATCAGCATTTAGAGTGAGGAAAATGAAACCCCTATCCCAACTGAAAACCAGAATACTTCCAGTGTTTCATTTCTCTACATGATGTGTGCTTAGTGTGGCCAGCTCTAGCTTCAGCTCTCTAAGAAAAGAACAGCGTCTCTATTCTCATAGATGCATAGCATTGCCTGTGTTTTCACTTTTCAATGAATGGGCAATGTCTTCGTGAATCCGTACTTGTGTGTGCGTGTGCGTGTGCATGTGTGAAGAATGAAGGATGATTCCTTTCTGCTCTCAGAGATTAAAATGTCAAAACAGACCTTGTCATTTCAGGACTACATAATCACAGCCAGTGAACTCTAAAACAAGAAAAAAGAATCTACTCTAGTCTTCCAAGTTCTTTTCTCCTTCATGTGATCATTCTCATAAACTATGGCCCCGGGCCATCGTATAGAAGGGCTTTGATAGGACGATTTTTTTCTAGTTCTCCACACTAATAATTGCATTTTGTGATTAGCAAGTTTGCTTTGGGAAGAAGTCCAAAATTTTCCTATCATTGAATGCTATTTCCTAATTATTCATTTCGGAAAGGACATCTAAAACAATTATTGACTAAAAAAATGAGGAACATATGATTATAAAATCAAATGGTACCTTAAATCTTGAAGGTTTCACTAAATGGAAAACAAGAACATCACCCTCATGTAAATTGTTTGCAGCACAGAATGCTTTCCATCCACCACTCAGTGCTGTTCTTTCTGCAATGTAATTCAGTATGTATTCTTCCCCACTTTCATTCTCCAGAAAAACTGTTGTATCATTCTTTGGCAAATGCATTTTGCAGAACCGCATGGGAAGATGCTGTCATGAGAGAAAGAGCACATAAAGCAGTCTAAACTATAGATAAACCATCTGATTCTTGAATTTAGGACAGAATTTCATGTTACCATCCAAAACCCAACAGTCACATTTGACCGGACCAAAGTTTTTGCAAAGCTAGGATATGCTGCTTCTAAATTTGTCCGAATCTCCTCTGCCAGTTCCATAGCAGGAGACTTAGTTTCAGTACTATCATAGAATACACTGAATGCGTCTTTCTTTCGCTTGCGGCTATACAGATATATAAAAAGGAATCAGGATGTGAATACAATAAAATCAAATTTTTTATGCTTCAATCTGAAGTATAAGACTGTCAGGTAGATACTCTAACCTTCTAGGCTCCCTTGATTCCCCTGATTTATCATACAACACCTGCTCAAGAATTTTCAAAAAGTTTTTTTCTTTAATCAATTCATCAAACAACAACAAATGAATAAATACTAGAGAACCTGGGTGCATAAGAGAACATGATGCCAGATTTTCTATTAAGCAGAAAATCAGGCTTCTAATTGAAATCTGCCAGTTTGTATCAAGTACAAACAACTCAAAGAAAACACATCTCAACCAAATAAGAATCCCTTCTCCAATATTTGTATGCATATTGAAGGCAGAGATAGCTACTATTATTGAAAAACAAATGGGCTTTATAATTGGCTGCCCAATACACTGAAATATCTTAAATATCTATGGAAAAAGGAATGGAAGGATGAAAGGTACAAAGCATGGAACAAATTTGAACCCAGCACTCATGCCTACCCTTAAACTTCAAAACCTCTAATTCAAAGGGCTTAATCTAAAGCGTTTATCAAGCATGGTGCTACATTTACTTTATTTACCTTAATTCCAGAAATCTTCCGTCAGGATAGGTTTAATGTATTGAGTTTGGATTAGAAAAGGGCCTTCTATAGAGAATAGCAAATCATCAGAAATAAAAATGACAAAATGTTGGCAGAGTGAGACTTGTAATGGAAAGAATTGATCCACCCAAGAAAGGTTTACAAAGGGACAAAGCATAGAACAAAATTACTAGTACATATGCTTAACATGAAAAGTTCAAACCACTAATTCAATAGGGTTATAGGGCTTAATTCAATGCAAGTCAGTAACCATTCTGCTGCGTTCACTATATTGATTTTAATCAAACAAACTTGGTGATAGGATAGGTACAACATCTTGTGTTCAGGCTAGATAGGGACTACCTTGAGAATAGCTGTCATAAAAAAATAAAAAATGAAGAAGTATTGCCTGATTGAAACCTGGAATTGAAAGAAATGACCCGCACTAGAAAGGGTTACCTAAAGGACACTGTAAGTTGTTCCAAGAAGGAATACATTAGTGCCCTAGACAGGAAAAGGCGGTAGCATCATATTTAGGTCCCAATTTTGCTTAACATCGCTTTAGCCAATTCTTAATTTCTATCAAAGTGAATAAGTTCACATGGAGTTAATAATTCCAGTTCACAGAGGACATCCACTACAGTATACTGGTGACCTCGACGCTCCCTCAGGCTATTATCGTTTCCCCAAAACAATTCCTAACAGGGTTCACCTAATCTGACATTTCAAACCACAAATTGCTTTATAAAAGCCCTAAAACCTTGAAGAAACAACAAACAGCTGAAACAAGCACAGGATACAAAGCAAATGAAGGAAAAGAAAAGAACCGTAGCAAAGTCCCTCTCAGAGCAAAATAGAACCCATATAACTAATACACACCGACAAGACAGGGATTATAGCCAAGTTTAATCTGAAATTACAGAAAAGATTGCAATTTTTCAAGAGTATCAAGAGAAGCAAAGATTCTCACGAGTTCATGACCAGTCTTGTACTCAGGTTCTGGAGACTTCTCATGGATCTGGGTCAGCTTTATCTTGGACATATTTGGCTTCCTTCTCCTAATCTGAAAGTGAACAAAACGGATTTGCAAAGATCAAGAAACATAAGCAGACATGCAAGAAACACGAGAAAAAGAAGAGAAGAGAGACAAAAAAGACAAACCCTGGGATAAGTATTAAGGGGAACTGGGTTGGATATTGGAAGCTGAGGTTTAGGGGAAGTGTTTTGGTCCTCTTTGGCATCCATGTTTGGCAGCAGACAGGAGGGCTTGTTGCTTCTAGCTTCGAAGGTTTTTGCTGTTGTTATTGCAGGTTTCTCTTTCAGATTCCTGTCCTTTGATTATGTTGCTGACACATGAACTAAATAAAAAGCATAGAATAGGCGTGTGTGCTCCTTTTTTTTTTTTTTTTCCTTCGGTTGCTTTTTTTAAGGCAGGGCTCTCCAGGTTAGAAAGATTATCCGAGTAGAAAAAATTATTTTTATATTTTTTTGAAAAGCTTTGGACTGTTAGAATTATCTTTCCTCTTTTTTAAATTTTTGGGTTCAACCCTTTAAAATATCTAGAAATTTTAGACTGTTTTTTTCCCACAATTAATGACTTGAACTCGTGCTGTTATGGCTTCTTTATAGATTAAATTTAATGCAGTGGATTTCAGTTAACTTTACTGGTGAATTCATTTGATATTTTCCATCCCACAAAAGTCATTTTGATCTTAGGATCTTGGAGCTCTGCAAAATGTGATTACTTATCTCCTTGTGGTTTTACAATTTGATAATATTAAACTAGAAAAAAAGGGTCAAATTCTTAAAGATATTATCATTATTTATAATATATGATAAAATAATAATCTCTATGCTATTTTACAAAAACAAAAATAAAAATACTAATATTTTACAACAAAAAAACACTATATACAAGTGAGCTAGTAGCTCAGGTGGTAATAGTCAAGTGATCAGAAATCAACTAAAAAAAAAATATTCTTAGTTTGAATCCTACTTTTTGTATTTTTCAATCCACGTATGAATATGTAATTGAATAAGAATTTTGAACTAAGAGATTCTTTTTTATGATTTGATTCTTGAAAATAATTGTTTATATATATATATATATATATAATCACCATGATTTATTTTTAATTTTCTAATCTAATTTATTAATGTTATTAAGTTGATGATTGATATCAATTTAATATCTTTTAGTTTTTGAGTTCTTTATATTTTATTATTGAATATTTAAGACCTGATTTGTGTTTTGAATCCGAGTTTAAGACTTTATTGTGTTTTTTAATGAATATTTTCTATCATTTAAAATAACAATATCATTCTAATTAAAACATCTCAATTCTTTCACTAAACTTGCGGTAACATGATTTTTACTATTTCTTTATAAACTACGGTTCAAAATAAGGACTTCTTTACCGATTAATGAACAAGAATATTGTGAAAAGTTTTTTTTTTTTTCTTTAATCGACAGGCCGAAGGGGAATGAGATGTGCTTCTCTCTTGTTACATAGTTACATTAAAATGAAGGGGGCTAGAGTTTGTAGACCAGGCTGCTCTAATTTTGGAAACTTGGGATTTTAAAACAACGCACGACATTTTTGACGTCAGGATCTGGGCAGGTGCCGCAGAGCTGAAGTGGTGGGTGGATATATATATAATGGCTGATATATACTTCTAATGAGCTGCCTGATGACAAGATTATCGGATGCCTATCTATATTCATACATTTGGTGCATAGAGACCCAGGAGGCCGAGGCGTGGCAAGTCTGAATGCTGCCTTGATCTCCGTGATGAGCCTGCTGGGAAAATGAAGTTAACTCAACCATTATGACAATGGCTTCTGAAGGTTTCAAATGTACATTTATATAGCATGGCAAATTTCTTCAGTATCTTTACAACTTTGAACAGGATAATTGATGGCCGTCGATGCTTCGATACCATCGAAAAAGGCACCGTACAGCAAGAGAATGCTTTTACACGCAATTATAGTCGAGCAACATCGGTTATATGTAGCTATCACCATAAATTCTTATATTTTGAAATACGGATAAAGCTTTAGTTTCTTCAATAATTTTCTTAGATATCGAGCGCGCTTCATGACAAGAGAGTGTTTATGATATGTTCATAGAATTAAAAAAATAAAATTCGATAGAAGTAATATAATATGGAGTAACAAGCTTGGTATATCGAACTATTTTAATTGATGGGGCACGTAGTTTGATAGATAAATGCCTAAGATGATCTGACAATAAACACAATGAAGGAATGATAAGATGGTTTCAAAAGGAAAGAAATGTGCTGATTAATGAGTTAGAATGAAATATTAGGATTAAATATCTTGAACACGTATATGTGGCTGATCTTCGTTTGACCATGGATTATGAGCTAGAAATTCTGACCAGAGCATGAACCCACGTTCCCTCACAAAGGGGTCACGTTTCACAGTCCATACATACAGCTTATGGATGAAGAGGTCATAATCTGATATTTCACATGAGATACAATATCAATTGTTTGCAAGTTATTTTCCAACTGATTCATTGCTTATGTAGAGGAGGGTCTTTCATGTACCTCTCTTTTTATTTTTTCTGATCTTCTAGTTGATATTGCCAGGTTTACTGGGTAAATAATTGTCTGTGCAAATGGGTTTTTTCCCCTCTTTACTCTGTTATTACTTGTTGAAGCATGGTCAGAGAGAAGAAAGCAAGAGAATAAGGGGGGATTTTTTTTTTTGGGGTATTTGTCAATAGTATTGTACATCAAGATGGATAGTTGATTACCAACAGCATTTATGGCCCTGACTCCTGAGCCAACTTGAAAAAACTATGTTAATCTTCTAAAATATCTGAGCTGACATTGTTACTGTTACAAGCATATTGATTTAACGAGGGACAGGGATTAGTATCTGTTAACATCAGGAATTCCTCGTTAATCTACTGGTGGATTGCCAGTGGAGAGGCTTCAGAAACTATTTTTCCTGCATGACAATTTGAAAAGTTCAAGAGAAACAACACTGATAGATGAGATTAGAGAAGACAACTATGAAAGTTCTATCTATTTTTGTCTTTTAAACTGTTTGAATTATTCAGAGAACAAAACTCAAGACAGCCTAAAGACAAAGTTCCAAACAGATATCTATTTTTGTAAGCATGTCTGAATGATAAAAGGAGCAGCATGGCTGACCGAGCCGCGTACCGCTTACCAAAATCTGTTTGTTTTGCATGTGATAAATGCACAAGGCCCAGGGCGCCATCTGTTTCAGATGACCAATTTGCTCTGACAATGTAGACCTGTAAAGGTAAGAGATGAGAGGCAGTGAGATACCAAATCTCTATCGTTTGACAACGAGAAAAAAATAAATAAATTCAATGACAACAGCTAGTTATCCATAATCAAAATGGCTATGATCCTTTATCGTGGTAATGAGAGCAGAGAAACCCGACATTTTTACTTTAGTTTTTGCGGACTCCACAAGTTGCATAACAGAACATTTGTGTTGGATCCAATGCCTAGGCAGTTAACATTTTGCAGAATTATCAAACAAGGAGCAAAATCAACAGGGTTAAAAGAGGTGACCTTAAATTTGTCAGGTTCGACCAGCTGGAAAACCAAAGCATCTTGCTCAAGTAATCTGCGTTCGATTGAAAACCTTCTCTATCCTCCAATTATTCCAGTCCTTTCTGCGAGATATACTACTTGATACTCCTTTCCAGTTTCATCCACCAAAATGACTAGCTATGGCATCATGATTTGGTAAATGAAGTCGGCGAATCTTCCTTGGTAGACCCTATAATCAAACATAAAACGAAAAAGAAGCTATATCAAGAGTCCTGAAATTTTGTTAAGATCCATAATACATCAATGCGGAAATGAGAATCTACCAGCCAAAACCCACATGAGATGGAAGCATGAACTTGACACAAGTAAGTAGGGAACTTCTTTCCCAGATATGCTCGAACCTCTCCAGCTCTCTCCTTGAAAGAATTCTTTTCTGCATGATCATTTAAGTAAGCAGGCATAGCTGCCTTTCGCTTATTACTGTAGCAAGATAGAAAGATTGAACTTTAACGAAGATAATTCTTGTTTGCGGATAAACTAGTAGTTAGCAGATACCTCTCCCCCCCCTGTCGAAATCTGTTGGTGATATTGAGAGGGTGAAGATTTGTAGGTTTGATCACTGTAAAAAGATATATAGGAGAGAGAAGAAAAAAAGAAAATAAAAATTTAATATTTTTTAAAAATACTTTTAAAACATAAAAATAAACTAGTTTCCATGTTAGTATAAGATGCTGTTCGAGGAAAGTTCTTACATTGCTATTTATAAATAAAAACTTACAAATAAAATCTCTCGTGCTTGTGCTCAAGCCTAGAAGCTGTGGAAGCTTGACTAACCTTTTATACTACGCATGCTTAATTCCACTTGCGATCTTCCAAACTTTTACCGTAGAATTGCTTCTCCTCCCGTGCATTTTCTTATATTTCAACGCTTTTTGACATTTTCTTTCTTTATATTCTTGCAACGGGATTAATTAACTAATAACCATCTTAGTTGAACCAACTACGTGCATAATTGTTGTTGCAGAACGCATAATTTAAAACCATTTCTTCATTTTACGGGCATGTTATAAAAAAGTGTTTAGTCATAGCTAGAATGAACTTGATTTGATCATAAATTTATTAAAAAAGAAGCAAAATGCTTCAATAATACTCTTCAGGAAATAAACTATTCTGGGTCTGCTAAGCATGATTGATTCTTGGAAATTACAATTAATCAAAGCCATTCCCGTAAACATTTACTTGAAATCGGAAACAGGTACTGTAGTTATTGAGTTATTTGCTGGCTCATTTTCGAGAGAAATATTTCCACACTCAACATCCTTACATGCACCATTATTAACACGCTTATATCCCTTTCTTTCCCTGTACAACTGTGTAAAAGCTATTTGAACACAAGTCAATGAAGAACAGGAAGACCTAAAGATTTAGGGTTGAATTCACTGTCTTCATACGTACATAAAGATATTAATCTAGTATAAAAGTCTTCTAATACCTTAATTTCTACAGTTTTATATATTTTATAAATCCAAATACCTTAATTTCTATTTCTTACTATTAAACAACACCCAAGAGTTAAGCTTATGCTTCATCTCCAGCTCTCTTCTTGAACCGGGCCGGACAATTTGAAGCACAAGTGAGTTGCAAGTACTATATAAATCCAATAATTTGGAATCCTTTGAACTTCCGACAATATGGGTGGAAATGAAATTTCTCGCCCCCACACCAGTCTGGTTAGGTAAATTACCACTTTAAGCTTTTGATTTTAAACTTTTGATTTTAAAGTAGTTTGTTGTTATGTTTTAAGAGTATTTTAAAAAGAATTAATTTTTTATATTTTAAATTATTTTTTAATATTTTCAGATTTTTTTAATGTCCTGTTATTAAAAATAAATTTTAAAAATAAAAAAATATTATTTTAATATATTTTTAAATAAAAAATATTTTAAAAAATAATTGTCATGAACTTTACCATTATCATTATTAAACATTTAAACAACAGCTCTGGATCTTAATTTGTTATATTTTTTTATTTTAAATTATATTTTAATATTTTTTAGATCGTTTTGATATATTAATATCAAAAATAAATTTTAAAAATAAATAATATATTTTTAAATAAATAATATTTTAAAAAACAATATTATCATTTAATTGATTTTAATCCCTTGCTTAACATTTGGACGCCAGCCCTTGCGCTCTCAATTTGTGGTTGTGCCAGCCCATTCATCCATTCATTCGTGTACATGTGGCAAGAATCGGCGGTCGTAAAATGAGCATAATTTGTTTGGAGGGGGACCTAGCAACCACGAATTATTGAAGTATAAAAGTTGGGGACTTGGGTGTCCAAATTTTAATAGAGAAATCAAAATGAACAAAATTAGAAACTTGGTAGACCACTCTGCTAATTATTCCCACCTGGTTTTGTTAAGTTTGACCTGAATGCAAGATTGTTCTTGTGTTGTTATCAATTAAATTCCCCTTCATTCAAGTAGCTATATGTAGTACTTAAGACTTAACTTGTAGTTTAAATTCTTAAAAATATATTTTATTCAATAAATTATTCCTTTTTTAATACATGCATTTTCTTACCGGGATTTTTTATTAGTAGCATTTTAAAAATAAAATAAAATCAAAGACAATTAAAATATTTTAAAAAATATTCAATAATTTAAAATAAGTAGCAAAATATGCATCTCTTTAATATAAATTATATTTTCTTATCAATGCAATTTTTTAATGAAAACATTTTTTATCAGAGATATTATTTTTTAAAATAAATAAAAACTTATCATGAAAAACAATATTTCAATAAAAAAAAAAACATAAAAAATCATGCCTCAATTGAAGAACGAAAAAAATAACAATTGATCTAAGAAAACCATGTAAGAAATTTACAATAAAAGCACCGCGACAATCTTATTATATATTGTTTTACATAGTTTTCTTAGATTAAAAACAAAAGGCCCGAGTACAAAACACGCTGTTCAGATAACAAACTCCTGCCTGAATCTTGATAATTTATTGCACATGCATTTTCTATAATAACAATTAGCTCTAGATCCACAGTCCCATAGAATTTATACATAAACTACTATTTACAT
>Ga0307518_10002873_pt1 | contig 12512 bp, 8 predicted proteins | sample 25_EM_MG_FD_203889 | JGI IMG/M metagenome (GOLD analysis project Ga0307518, IMG submission 203889) | Populus trichocarpa ectomycorrhiza microbial communities from riparian zone in the Pacific Northwest, United States - 25_EM | ecosystem: Host-associated > Plants > Roots > Unclassified | place... | reverse complement strand
CAACCAACAACATGTGGAGAGTTTTTTAATGCCCACTAGAACTAGAAAATGTAGCCCACCTACCTTGCATGCTCTTGTCATTGTAGCACCACCCTTTTCTTCACTATTACAGGCTCTCATCAGGCACACACACATATATATATATATATATATATATATTAATTAAGCCTATTTGGCTTTGTTGTTGAACGGTGAGCCTTGTCAACTTGAACTCTCGTGGGATACTTCCAATGGCCTTGCCTTAATTAATTTGATAATACACATGTAATAATTAGCAAATTTAAGATTAGAAGATTCATCTAATGGCAAGCTCCGCTAGGAGACTGTTTCCAGCTGACAACTTATCAAATAGATAAGAAATACGTATGTATGGTGATGTAGAACAGATAACTCTATAGTATATGGAATAAGTAGACACGTATAATGAGTAGTTTGCCTTTACAAAGACTTGGTTTCTTTTACTGAATATTTTTTAAGATTCTATTAGAATTTATTTTAACATAACTAATGAAAATATAGAAAAAGCCTTCCTAGAAGTAGTTTTCATAATAGTTATCATACCCGACTCAAGGTTGACCCGGTCAAGGAGTCAGATCTCAGGTTACACAGGTTGACTCGAATCAACCCAAAAAATAAAATAAAAATATTTGAAATTTTAATATTTCATAGGAAAAAATTAAGAAACAATTCATGTGAATATAAGCTATATATGTTATAAATAATAAAGTTTAAAAGATTATTTCAAAAGGTTTTTTATTCCACGTTGAAAAACATAACTTTTTTCTTGTGAACATATAATATATATACTAAAAGACTTCAAATCTCACATTGAAAAAATAATTGTTTTCTTATGAACATAGAGTATACATACCAAAAGGTTTCAGATCTCACATTGAAAAAATAAAACATTCTTCTAGAATTTATATAGTGAACTTTGAAAAGGATTAATAACCAATTAAAAAAATAAAAAAGAAGGTCTCTAGCTAAGAGAAAAAACACATTTGAAAAGGAAAAAAAAAGGGTCTCATCTGGGTTTGCTGGAGCGCCTGGGTCGCGTGTTAAACAGATTTTGCTGGGTTTTTGCTCATCCCGATCTTTTGCCTTACCCGAACCGATCCAGCCACCATGTCGATCGGGTCCCGGGTCGACCCGTCGGGCCGATCCAGGTTTAATAACTATGGTTTTCTTAGATTCACTTCCACAAAAATAACAGCCATTAGACTTATAGGATATATTATTGATTTGGATCCTCTCATATTTTCAAGTTCTATATCTCACAATTGGTTACGAATTCAACGATTCGGATTATAATTAAGGTGAGTGAAATAAATAGGGATTGAGATCCTCTTATGCTGGTTAAATCTAAATTAGTGAATATAAACTGAATTTAAATGGTTTAGTATAATGAAAAATAATGATAATAGCTTACTCCTTATTGTTTTATTCATGTCACCTATATAGTACAAAACATTGAATTCAAAATCAATGATTAGGCTTGGAATATGACTAGTATGATCCAAAACTAATAATAAAATAATATGAGTTAAATTATTTACTAATTATGCTCATTCAATTTAAATTTAATGATTTTGGGTTTAATTATCCTAGCCATACAAGTGGTTAAGGAAATAATTGCATTCAATACTAATATTTTCATTGGGTTTTTTTAATTATTCTATTGGTATAATTAGTACAAAATTTGCGTACAAAAACGAACAATTATTCGTTTCATACTTAACCAGTTATTAAACATTGTTAGAGCACTCCTTCAATTATTAGTTGTTTGTTTAGAATTAAAAAAAAAAGTACAAAATTTGTATTTATTGAAAGAATTCTCTCAATGAATTAAATAAAAAAAATATTTAAACCGTTAGTGCATTTTCCTAATATGTAAATTTCCAATGGTAATTTATATCAATAAATACGACAAAACCTTTTTTATTGATATTTATAGTTTGAAAAACTCTAAACATTATGTCTTTTTGGAAATTAAATCTCAAAACAAATGCAATAAAAATATTTAAATTTTTGCTACGTAAAGTAGATTCCAATTAGTGGGTCTGGCGACAAGAAAGTTTGCTCAATCTCTTGACTTCTTGAATTTGGACTTTGAAATCAATTATGTTTTGTATTGTGAAGAAGATTATATTTTAAAATATTTTTTTATTTAAAAATATATTAAAATAATATTTTTTTTATTTTTTAAAATTTATTTTTTATATTTATATATGAAAACATCAAAAAAAATTAATTTGAAATAAAAAAAATAAACTAATTAATTTTTTGAAAAGTGCTTTTATAATAAAAAACAAATGAGCTCTAAAATCATTTTAAAAAAAAAAACCATAGTCTGGATTGATATATAAACTGGTTGGAGGATGTTTCTGAATGTCTTACCAAAAGAACAAATTTAAAAACAATAGCTAACGAGAGATGAAGATTTGAAGACTATGCATTAATTTTTTTAGTATAAGCATGTATATAAATTACTCATGAATTATGCCCAAAATTGAGAAAAAAATCCATAAAATACAATGTTAAACTGTTTTAAAGATTTTCGCAGACAATTTTGTTTAAGATTCTCAATATAATTTTCATAATATATAGTAATAATACAATTGAATTTGTGCTGCGGAATTATGAATAGTGCATTTTGTCTTACATTACTTAACAAAAGATAAAAATAATTTTATGTTTCATAAAGTATACTTAGTTATAGTATACAATTAATAGAGGGTTTAAATCCATGCTCACCCATAATCGGCCCAAAAGGAAAGAATCATATGAAGCGTAGGAAAATTAACTATAATTAAAACTACACAGTGTTTCATTGTACCGTGTAGTTCACATTGAAACATTGAGCTTTTTTTATTTATTTTGCATTCTACACTGCGTAATGCAGTGCACAATGAAAAGGCAGCCTTTCAGTTTTTTTTCTTTTTTCTTTGTTTTTTTAATGATTTTTTTTTTAATTTAATTTGTTAATGTTAAATTTTTTCTATTTAGTTATCAGGCTTTCATGACACGGATCTCGGGTTTGGCGGGTTAACCTGGTTTGACGGGTTAACCCAATTTTTTTTTGTTTTTTTCTTTTTAATTAATTTTTTTCATTTAATTTAGTTTGTTAATGTTAAATTTCTTTATATTTAGTATCAAAGTTTCATGGCACGGATCCCGGGTTTGACTGGTTATCACGTCAAATTTATTTTCTATTTAATTATCAAACTTTCATGACACAAATCCAAGATTCAGTCCACGGTGAAAAGGCTGCTGCCTTTCGGTTTTTTTTTCCTTTTTTTCTTTGTTTTTGTTTTTTAATGATTTTTTTTGTTTAATTTAATTTGTTAATGTTAAATTTTTTTTCTATTTAGTTATCAGACTTTCATGGCACGGATCCCGGGTTTGGCAAGTTAATCTGGTTTGACGGGTTAACCCGAAATATTTGTTTTACTTTTTTTTCTTTTAATTAATTTTTTTTCGTTTAATTTAGTTTGTTAATGTTAAATTTTTTTCTATTTAGTATCAAAGTTTCATGGCACGGATCCCAGATTTGATGTGTTAACCCAGTTAATTCTAGGTTAACCCGTCAAATTTTTTTTTATTTAGTTATCAAACTTTCATGACACGAATCCAAGGTTTGACGGGTTAACCTGGTTTGAAGGGTTAACCCATTTAATTCAGATTTTTTTTCTTTTTCTTCATTAGTTTTTTTCTTCCTGTTGGATTTTTATCTTTTTTCTTTCTTTTTAATTAATCTATTTCATTATCACACTTTTATGACATGACCTTATAGTCAGACCTGCATCCAAAGCTCTTGGGTCTGGTGTTGCAGCCAGATTCACTTAAACTTAAGTCATGCGAGTTTAATATTATTATTAATATTATAAATATTACTCTTGGGTCAAAAGTTGCAGCTAGACCCAAGGCTCTTGGATATATCTTTGCCGAAAAATCTAACACTCTTAGATCTTAGCCTTTTCTGATATTTTTATGAAAAAAAAAAACAAATTAACCCCGCGGCGTATACCTTTGTTTTTTTTTTTCTTTTTTTTTCTTTTTAAGCCTTTCACTATGGACTACATAGTGCAGTCCACGGTGAAAAGGCTGATGTCTTTTTTTTCTTTTTAATTTTTTTTTAATTCAGTTTGTTAATATTAAATTTTGTTCTATTTTGTTATCAGACTTTCATGACACGGATCCCTGGTTTGACGGGTTAACCCAATTAGTTCATTTTTTTTTCTTTTTCTTCATTAGTTTTTTTCTTCCTATAGGTTTTTTTTTTCTTTGTTTTTTCCTTTTTAATTAATATTTTTTGTTTAATTTAGTTTGTTAATATTAAATTTCTTTCTATTTAGTTTTCAGACTTTTATGACACGGATCTCAGGTTTGACGGGTTAACCTAGTTAATTTAGATTTTTCTTTCTTTTTCTTCATTAGTTTTTTTCTTCCTATAGGTTTTTTTTCCTTTTTTTTTTCTTTTTAATTAATATTTTCTTTGTTTAATTTAGTTCATTAATCTTAAATTTTTTTCTATTTAATTATCACACTCTCATGACACGAATATCAGGTTTGATAGGTTAACATGATTTGGCAGGTTAACCTAGTTAATTCAGATTTTTTTCTTTTTCTTCATTAGTTTTTTCTTCCAATTTCATCTTTAAATATTGTAACTATAACTAAAAGAAATCAACCTTTCACTGTGGATTGCACTGTGCAAATCCACAGTGAAAGGCAGATACCTTTTAGTTATAGGTTTTTTTGTTGCTTTTTTCTTTGTTTTTTTTTAAATTAATATTTTTTTTCTTTGATTGAGTTTGTTAATATTAATTTTTTTTTTCTATTTAGTTATCACACTCTCATAACATAGATCCCAAGTTTAACGGGTTAACCTGGTTTGACGGGTTAAACCACTTGACTTAAATTTTTTTCTTTTTCTTAAGTAGTTTTTTTTCTTCTAATTTCATCTTTTAATATCAATTTGATTAAGAATTAAACTTTATGATTCGTTTTGTTTACTTTTCATTAGATTATTGTGATTTCATGAAGGGATTTTATTGTACCCCTCCTCGCAAAGCACTATTCTAATGCTTTGCTTTGTTGTTTTTTTCTTTATATTTTTTTCTTTTCAATTAATCTTTTTGTAATTTCATTCTATAATATTAAATTTTTTTCTATTTTGTTATCACATTTTTATAACACGACCTTACAGCCAGACCCACATCCAAGGCTCTTGGGTTTGGTGTTGCAGCCAGACCCACTTAAACTTGGGTCATGAAAGTTTAATATTATTATTAATATTATAAAAATTACTCTTGGATCAGGCGTTGCAGTCAGATCCAAGGCTCTTGGGTATAGTTTTGTAGAAAAACCTAACACTCTTAGATTTTATTTTATTTTTAATTTTTTTTATGTAAAAAAAATTGACTCGCGGCATAGCGCGGCAACGCAGCTAATATATATGTATATCTGCTCACAAAATGTAAAGAATATTCGATCAGATTCGTTGATTAAGAACTCCATACTATTGACTAACTTGAAGATGAAGTTCAAACAGAACTACATATTTCTTCATTTATTTTATTACAAAATCGAAAAACCTTCTATCATGTTTGTTAAATAAGACAGAAAAATAGGTAAAAGAAATTTTGTTTTAAAAAAATAAAAATAATTTAAAAGAAGTATTAGGAATAAACAAAATTGGCACTAACAAATAAAAAGACTTGTTAATCAAAATAATATATTTTGAATTGTAATCCAATCACTAATTATAGAGAAGATTAAGTACCTAAACAAAGAATGAAATCAAGAATTTTGAATAGTTGAATCCAATAATTTATTTTCATAATTTTTTTAGTTGTATTCCTATTATACTTTTTAGTTATTTGATTATAACGACACATCTTATTAATAATTATTTATTTATTTTTAACATGGTATTGGAGCAATGAATCTCATATATTGAGTATTGTTTTTTCATTTTTTTTATCTTATTGGCAAGCAACATTTTGCTCATTGTTTTCCACCGACCATTAGTTTATTTTATTAATCTTTATTTACTTTCTTTTCTTAACTTTTTTTTTTTATGTTTACCTTTTTCTTTCTATAATTACAATACATCCCTTACAAGAAAATCATATTATTATCAACCTATATTTTGATTAAGTGATTTAAACTCTAATACTATAATTTACTAGCTTTTTTTTATCGTTCTTAGAATCACAATTTGAAAACAATTTTTTTATTATGCCTTTCATGACATTTCTCTCATTCATGAAGTATTAACTTCATGTTATATTTTTTCAAGTTACAAATTTGAGTAAAGTTTGACTTGAATTTTTTATGATCCACGAGAGTTAAATATTGTCATGTAGATTTTGTTTTGTTTTTTATTTTTTGTTTTTGTTTTTCATTGGTTGTTATTGGTTTGAAATAGCCTTTGCATGGAAATTATTTTTCTAAATGTTCATCAAGATTTCAATATATCTTTAAATATAGATATCAAATCCATGAAGATTTTATTTAAAATCTCTATAAGTTTAAGCGAGCATATTGAGAAAAAAAATACATATTTGGATTGCAATCCAATAAATACAATCACCAATAATGAAGAAAATCGAGCACTACATCAAAATATAAAATCAAGAATTTTGAATAATTAAAGATTTTAATTTATTTTCATAATTATTTGGTTGTGTTCTATGAATACCTTTTAATTGGTTGATTGTAACCATATATATCATATCAATAAAGTTTCTTATTTTTAACAAGATTAACTAATTGTTTGTACTCCACAAAAACTTTAGGCCCAAGTAAATGGAAAGATTTTGTCATTAAAATCCTGTTTGTTTGCCAAAAAATAGATTTATATAAAAAATAGTTTTCATATAAAGTAAATTAATGAGAAGTGAATTATTTTTAAATGTTTGATAATGTAAAAAAAATGAGTTGGAAAACACTTTCTAATATTTGGCTATGATATGAAAAATGAACTGGAAAATAACTTGTTAAATTTTTTATTTTTTCGAGTTTATCAAAAGAATGAAGATCAAAACTGACAGATGAAAAAGTTATAAAATATTAGGATTGCTATTTATTTTTTCGAGTTTATGAAAAGAATGGAGGATGAAATTGAAAAAAATCAATTTTATAAATTATTTCAAATAAAAAAAATAGCAATCAAAAGAATGGACCAGATTTGATAGAAAAAAAAATGAAAGATGATGAAATTGAAAAACAAATTTTAATTTCATAAATTATTTGAAATAAAATAAAAAACAATAAAAAAAATAAGAACCAAATCTGATAGATAAAAAATTCAATTAAAAAAATAAGATAAAAACAAATAATAATCAAAAGTATAAGAACCAAAATTGATATGAAAATCAAATTAATAAAAAAATTTGAATTTATTGTAATTTTTTAAAAAGTGTATTTAACTTAAAATAAAAAATATTTTTCTGAAAACAAAATGAAATTTTTATTTGACTAAAAATTATTTTTCATTAATTAATTCTTCTAATAACAAACAAATAAAGAATTTTGAAAAAACTATTTTTCATGAAATGAAACAAACGGCCGCTTTCACTAGCTATCAATCCTCATATTTTACTTCATCGAGGACTTCTCCCGTATGATTACTGCCTCCATTTGGCCATGCATACAGAACCCATAAAATTGCTTGCAGAAAAATTAAAATGGTCTTCAAAATCAGTGATAAATTCATTTCCACAGGAACATTCCATGTAGACACGGGGAGGAAAGTTGGTAAGGCCAATCAAGTTGGAATACACCTGCGCAACCAGGACTTGCCATCTATTCTAATCGACTATTTTTATTTTTATTTTTATTTTTATACGAACGTTGACAAATTCTCCATCTGCAAATTTCACCCTCTCCTCTTTCTCACTTGCTACTATATATACCCTCGAACTTCTCTAGAGGAAATGGAACTTAATCCACCACTCTCATTCATTTACAAGGGAAGAGAGGGAGGGAGAACTCCTCAAGATTTTCTTGGTGAGAAAGTGAGAAGCGAACTTTCAAAACTCCACCAACCAACCCTCTTTCGACTCGTTCCTTCCTCCTAAGAGATAACAGAATTCAACATCATTTCCATTTTTTTATTTCAAGAAACCAGAGAGAGTAAGTTCTTGCATGTTTGCCTTTATTTTAGCATCAGTTTGGTAGGTGAAGAAAAAGGATTTTAAAGAACACAAAATCTTGGTTGTGATTTCTTCAGTACCATGAAGACCTCACCTCAACATAGCGTAATGGTTGCTGCTCTAGGCTCAGGCTTTCATGCTAGGCTAACTCACCAAACTTAACACTTTGACATTGGGCTTAATTAATTCAATTGATGAATAGAATTCGTTGCTTCTTCTTTGCTCTCTTAACCTTCTCTCGGCAAGCAAACAACAGAAAGTCTTCTCTTTTATTGTTTTTTTTTTTAATTATTATTATTATCATTGTTTTGGCATTTAAATCAATTTCTTGCTGTTTTATTGTCCATTTCATGATGTGGGACTGATTCGCTTTTTTCTTTTTTCTAAATTCAATTCAGAATAAGAGAAAGATGGACGGCGTAGAGAGAGCTCGAGCTTCCGGTAGACGATCAAGTCACAACAGCTTGAGCAGGAGCATAAGCAGGAGCTTGAGCAGGGCTAGTTGGAACATGGAAGACATGTTTTCAGTTGGCAGGCAATCTAGGAGAAGCAACCTTGTCGATGAAGATGAAGAAGCTCTAAAATGGGCTGCCATAGAGAAGTTACCGACATACAATCGGTTAAGAACAAGTATCATCAAATCTTTCGTGGATACTGAGGACCAAGGCAACAAGATGCTGCAGCATAAAGAAGTTGATGTGAGAAAGCTTGACATAAATGAGAGACAAAATTTTATCGACAAGCTCTTTAAGGTTGCAGAGGAAGATAATGAGAAATACTTGAAGAAATTCAGACAAAGAGTCGATAAGTAAGTTTCTTGTTAACCTCTCTCCCATTATTTATCATAGAATTAGTCCTTTGCTCTTCTGGTTTTGTTTTTTTTTTTTTCCCTGTTTCATCATGGCCCAGATAATCTAGTCTTGTTTTCCAGAAATTAAAGCCAACCAATAAAGCTGTTAGAATCATAAACAAAAAATAGTTCATCAATTGCTTTTCTTTGTTCTCCCCTTCTTAAAAAAAAAAAAAAAACCAGCAGTGAGTATTGTTTTTAATGACATGTAAATTTGACCAAGGCAATCTTGGCGTCACCCAAGTTACATCGGTACTTGTTCTATTTAATCTGTCTTTGATTAATCATTGGTGTATCCAATGTTAAGCCATTTACAGGATCACAGTAAAACTTGATCTTCTCACTCTTTTAGTTACTATGACCGTTTCAACTCATCTCGACCCTGCAGTTCGAGTCAACTCAATTAATAATTTCCCTGTAATTGCAGGGTTGGCATCCGACTCCCGACAATTGAGGTCAGGTTTGATCATTTAACAATTGAAGCTGACTGCCATTTTGGCACCAGAGCTCTCCCCACCCTTCCAAATGCTGCAAGAAACATGTTTGAATCAGCTCTTGGTGTAGTTGGGATTAATTTGGCTCAGAGAACTAAGCTCACAATCCTCAAAGATGCATCTGGGGTTATAAAACCTTCACGGTAATTATATCTGTATCTTTTTTCGTTCTGTAATTACTACTATCTATCCTTTTTCATCACCTGAAGTGACCTTTTAAATTTTGTTCTGTTACAGGATGGCACTACTACTAGGACCACCATCCTCAGGAAAAACAACTCTTTTGTTGGCTCTAGCAGGAAAGTTGGACCCGAGTCTTAAGGTTGGTGACAAATATTTATTATATATAATATATGTTTGTCGTGCATAAGATGGCGTTTTCTTATAATTGATACAATTTCTTTGTTAATAATTGTGGATATTAATTTATTGCATTGACCAGGTTACAGGAGACCTAACATACAATGGATATGAATTCAAGGAATTTATGCCACGGAAATCATCAGCATATATCAGCCAAAACGATGTTCACATAGGAGAAATGACCGTGAAAGAAACCTTGGATTTCTCAGCAAGGTGTCAAGGGGTCGGGACACGATATGGTGATTATATTATACAAAGTTTAATTATTTATTTTCTGTCAATCGAGGGATAAGAAATGAATGAAGATCAACTTTAATTGAATTGGCTATGTTATATTTATACCCGTAGATCTCCTAAGTGAGCTTGCAAGAAGAGAGAAGGATGCTGGAATATTTCCGGAGGCAGAAGTGGATCTTTTCATGAAGGTAAATGCCAAGCAAGCTACAAATTAAGAAAGAGCAAGTTGCCACATGCATGCATATGTGTGCGTGACATCATAAATATTAACAGATCTTGAAGTTACATAATAAATTTCAACTGTAATTTTCAGGCAACTGCAATGGAAGGAGTTGAAAGCAGTCTCATTACTGACTACACACTCAAAGTAAGTTCAATAGAATTTCCCTAACAATGGAATATCATTGCTTGAAATAACCTTTAAGAGGATGGTGGCATGGAAGCTTCATGTGTGGTTCAAGCTGTCTTTATGACTCTTCCAAGTTTCTGATAAACTCACGGTTGTCGCCACTAATTTCTCTTTTGTCAAAGATTTCTCCTCGCCACCCACCACGTTGACTGGTGTCTAGCCATGCTGGCGTGGCTGGGTTGTGCTTGACCCCTTCATTTTTATGTTTTTTTAAGGATTTTTGGTTGGTGAACCAACTTTTGGATGCATTATTACTTTTTCGCTTTCTTTTTTTTCTTCCACCAACTAAGCACATCGTCATAATTTCGAAATTTTGGTGTCAAATACCTATCATGTAATCATACTAAACCTTCCTAATTTCTCCTTTTTTTAATTTTATAATTTTGTTTTGGATGAGCAGATACTAGGACTTGATATATGCAAGGATACCATCGTCGGAGATGACATGATACGAGGGATATCGGGTGGACAGAAAAAGCGAGTGACTACAGGTTGATAATTTATAATATAATTTTCGAATATTATTTATCCAATGATAGGTGGGGGTTGCTTTTCATTTAAGAGAACACTAAAGTTGACAAATTGTGTGCTGACATGTTCTACATGCAGGCCTAAAATTAGCTTTCTGTAATGTTTATTTGACCATTTCCTTGTGGTTCTCCCACCAACTCCGCTTTAGACATCCAGCGCTGGTGTCTTTCTTACAAAAGCCATTCGCAGCTGTCGTTTCTCTGTTATAGGAACCTGTTTAAGAAGTTGCTGCCGTCGAAACTGCAATTACTTACTTAATCATGCTTAAGAAGGATTAAAATAGAGGCCCATCCATCGAATGAAGTCAAAAGAACATTTGTTTAATGATAATATGGGCAAGCATGTAGCTAGCTGCTGTCATTTTGTTTGTTTCCTAATGCTTTAATCTCCATGATTAATCCAGGAGAGATGATTGTTGGGCCCACAAAAACACTTTTCATGGATGAGATATCCACCGGTCTAGATAGCTCCACAACATATCAAATAGTGAAGTGCTTGCAGCACATTGTACACTACACCGAGGCTACAATCTTGGTGTCCCTGCTCCAACCTGCTCCTGAGACGTTTGATCTCTTTGATGATATCATCCTTTTATCAGAAGGCCAGATTGTTTACCAGGGCCCACGAGAACACATTCTTGCTTTCTTTGAGAGCTGTGGGTTCCGCTGTCCTGAGAGGAAGGGCACAGCTGATTTCTTACAAGAGGTAAACCTCTTCGTTTGTTTTTATTGAAACCGGCCCATAACCAACTGGCGGGCTTTGGCCTCTGTCAAGCAAGCCTAGCAGACACCTCATAGTTTTGATTAATGGCTCTTGACTGCAGGTTACTTCGAAGAAAGACCAGGAACAGTATTGGGATGATAGAAACAAGCCATATAGATACGTAACAGTCCCAGAATTTGTTGAAAGGTTCAAGAGGTTCCATGTGGGGATGAGGCTAGAGAATGAGCTTTCCGTGCCATTTGACAAGACCCAAGGCCACAAAGCAGCTCTGTCATTCTCGAAGTATTCTGTTCCCAGAATGGAACTACTCAAGGCATGTTGGGATCGAGAATGGATACTGGTTAAGAGAAATGCATATGTTTATGTAGCCAAGACGGTTCAACTTATTATTATGGCAATTATAATGTCCACGGTGTTCATCAAGTCTAAAATGCACACAAGGAATGAAGGAGATGGAGCGGTATACATTGGTGCCCTTTTGTTTACTATGATCATTAACATGTTCAATGGTTTTGCTGAGCTCTCACTTGTAATCAAGAGGCTTCCAGTATTTTACAAGCAAAGAGATCTTCAATTCCATCCTGCCTGGACTTTCACTCTGCCAACTTTCTTGCTACAGCTGCCAATGTCTATAATTGAGTCTGTTGTTTGGGTGTCAATTACCTATTACTCCGTTGGTTTTGCACCTGACGCTAGCAGGTAAAGAGGCGTAGCCAAACCACAACTTCTCAAATTAACGATGA
>Ga0307518_10002872_pt1 | contig 12512 bp, 12 predicted proteins | sample 25_EM_MG_FD_203889 | JGI IMG/M metagenome (GOLD analysis project Ga0307518, IMG submission 203889) | Populus trichocarpa ectomycorrhiza microbial communities from riparian zone in the Pacific Northwest, United States - 25_EM | ecosystem: Host-associated > Plants > Roots > Unclassified | place... | reverse complement strand
TTTGAAATTTCTTGGGGCAGTTACTTGAAACTTGATGTGGTTCACATAACCATTCAGAACACTTTTCAATGGCTTGGTGGCAGCAAAGGGGAGTTGCATGCTGTTCATTTAGAAATATTAACAATTAAGGTGAGCATTATAGCAGGACAAGATTTGATGAGTAGGCTTCTTTAATTAGTGATCCAAGTGAAAAAGTTTATGCTTAGCTCTTTCCTTTTGACCTATTGTAGTATAAATTAATCAAAAGGTTTGTTGTGACTATCAAATTTTCCCATGCCCATAAGTTTTCTTGTGATTTGAGTTATTGATTTCTGTCAAGTACCAGAACCATATGGTATTCTATCTTGTGGACCAGTTTATTCATTTTGTTCTTATGACTTCTAGGTGGAGGACATCAATTTAAATGTTGGCAGTGGAACAGAATTAGGTGAAAGCATAATCCAAGATGTAAATGGGGTTTCTATTCTCATTCGTAGGTCACTTCGAGACCTGTTGCATCAAATACCAATTACAGAAGCTGCAATCAAGGTATTGAATTGTGTTCTGTGGGGTTGGTATCTCCACTTTTATTTTCTTAATTACTATTAATCTGTTACTTTCTCTGTGATATTCTTTTTGTTTCCATTGTTTAATTTATGCGCGGACACTGAAGTGCATACTTGTATCTAATATTGTTTTTAAGATGGAGGAGTTAAAAGCAGCTCTGACAAGCAGGGATTACCAGATTATCACTGAATGTGCAACGTCAAATATTTCCGAGACTCCACACACTGTGCCCCCACTGAACCATGACTCTGTAGCATCTTCTGCTGATGTTGTAAAACCTATTGCTCTTCAGGATCCAAGTGGTGTTGAAGCTGAGACACGGAATGGGGAAGCCTGGATTTCTTTGAAAGTTTCTGTTGCGATCAATCTAGTTGAATTGTGCTTATATGCTGGGGTTGCCAGAGATGCATCGCTGGCCACCATAAAGGTAATGTTTCATTTAATTACATATGCTCTCTCACAAATTTCTTCATACAGTTATCTCCCTTTTGATCTTGACTAGTAGCTCATGGATAGTCTCTGCTTAAAATCATTATGGTGCATGCAACTCTTTTTCCAATCTCCTTTTTTGTACCCATCATGGAATCAAATGACTTTGGTATCATGTGTTATGGTTGCAATTTAAAAATTATATCTGCAAGAGCTTTAAGTTACAATAGTGGGCAGCAGCTGTGGTCATGTTTGTTGTAGCCTTGGATGATCTTTCAATTGCTTAGTCTTTTTTTCTTAAGAGTCTTTTAGCTTATGCATATATTATGGCCACTTGCTAAAGTTTGTTTGCATCAAAATTAACATTACACTTAATTTAATTACAGAATGTGTTTTTCATTTCCAGTGAAGTTGTCTAAAATTCGTATACTAAAGAGAATATGGTATTTGTTGACGATTATGCCCATGATGGCTGCAACTTTTATGGGATGCCTTGATATCTTGGGACACCAGTTTAAATCCTCGTGCCCATGTACCCTATCATCTTATTCAGCAATTATTATTTGCCTTAAAAATTACCATGATCTCCCCCCCCCCTCTCTCCCTCTAATTGCAGCAATTCAACCTAAGATGAAGTAAAACTACTGCCGCCTTAATTTTCATCTTTGTTTTGACAGGTTCATGGTCCAACATTCCTCATCCTGCTTATTTTCATTTCTTGCAGTGTTATGTAGTGTTCTATAGTTAATTTTCTAGCCTGGTTCCATGCAGGTTAGTGGTGCTTGGCTCCTCTACAAGTCTAATAACGCAGGGGAAGGTTTTCTCTCAGCAACACTTAAAGGCTTCACTGTGATTGATGATCGTGAGGGAACCGAAGAAGAGTTTAGGCTGGCGGTAGGAATGCCTGAGAAGATTGGTTATAGTCTCCTTCACTTGTCATCTGATGATGAAAACCAGCATATATCTGATTTAAATGTGACGAAACAAGATGAGATCAAACCAGTCCCTACAATGCTCATATTTGATGCAAAATTTGGTCAATACTCAACATTTATTTCTCTCTGTGTCCAACGCCCACAACTGCTCGTTGCACTTGATTTTCTTCTGGCTGTTGCTGAGTTTTTTGTTCCAACAGTAGGTGATATGCTGTCAAATGAGGAAAGTAGAACCCCCATGCACGAGGTTGATGCAGTTGTTCTGGATCAGCCAATTTATCAGCAATCCTCTGCTGAAATCTCTCTCTCTCCATTGAGACCTTTAATTGTTGATGATGAAAGATTTGATCATTTCACTTATGATGGTAAAGGTGGAATATTGCATTTAAAAGATAGACAGGGAGCTAATCTCTCTGCACCCAGCAAGGAGGCTATTATATATGTTGGAAGTGGGAAAAAGTTGCAGTTTAAAAATGTTGTGATCAAGGTTCCACCTTCTTCTCTCATGTTTATGTTCATGCGTAATGTGTGTTTCTGAACAAGTGTACCTTCCCAGGTGGTGACCTTTTTTGTATATTTGTTGATGCAGAATGGGAAATATTTGGATTCTTGTATTTTTTTGGGAAGTGATAGTGGCTATTCTGTCTCAAGGAATGATCAGGTCCAATTGGAGGGACAGGATGATGCTCCTCTCACTGAATCTTCAAGAAGTATTAATGATCAACCATCTGAAGACACTCTGGTTGACAGATCCACTGAGTTTATTATTGAGTTACAGGTTAAATTTGGTTTTATTTTCTCTTTTCAATTTTTTTTAAAAATGTCATGTATTTTTTTTTGTACCGAGATTAAAGATTGAATATAAAAATAACAAACTACAAACTATTTTAAGGAGGCTAACAAATGGATGCCAAGCAAATGGCATTAAAACTCAACTCAACTCATCTAAGCTTGAATTCCGAACTAGGGGCTCAATGGATTAGCTGCTTCTATTTAGTTCTGTTATGGGTTAACATCTATCAAAGGTTGTTATAACATTACATCATTGTTTATCACTTGAGCGCATGTTGTTTTGGTTTACTTTCCACCTACTCTGTCTTGATCCTTTAATTTGATCACTCTTTCTCATTGGTTCACTTATAGGCTGATGTCAGATATGGCCAGACCATCTTACTTGACCATCCCTTAAAATTTTCAATTAGTGCCACCTCCACCTTCTCATAGCTTTAAGTATATGATCCTACATATTCTCCTTCTAGTTTGAGTCTTGGATTTGAAGATAGGTTTGATTTCATTTTTTACTTTGTTATTGGGTGTTTCATATATCCTCTAAGTACTTGATCAAAGCTCCACTTACCTTCTTTAAATTAACTTCTTATTAACCAAAGTTCAATAAATTATGAAGATGGTCACTGATTCTGGGGGACAGCCCGACAGAAGATAATCACATGTGCACACACACACCTGACTGGGTTAAAAGGCAGCTGGGGTGGCTGCTTCCATTGCAAACTCCAAAGCTTTATTGTTCTGAACTTAAATTTATTTCAGAGCTCATGCAAACAAACCTTATAAAAAAATTTGCACTAGTCTTTAAAACCCCTCAAAGAACCTTTGTCACTCTGCTTAGATCAGTTTTTTTTTTTTTTTTTGAGTTTATTTAATCTCTTAATGCTGTTGTAACCAGCATGGTACCTCAATGCCAGCTGGAGGCAGATGTGTCATATAGCACTGTTGTGCACATTATAGTGATATTTTGTATCTAATGCTTCTTTGCAGGCCATTAGCCCGGAGCTTACCTTTTATAATACATCAAAAGATGTAGGGGTGCCATCAAATCTCTCCAACAAACTTTTGCATGCACAATTAGATGCATTTGCCAGGTGTGTTGAACATGAGCTGATTATTACCTTTTCATTTGTTGATTGCTACAAAATCTTTCAAGGTCTTCATAAAATTAATGTAGCAGAAACTCTGTGTATTTTGGTTATGATGCTTATTCAGTATGTTCAGGCCTTGAGGATAGGCAGGCCCCCAGTGTGGGCTTACAATCGAAGAAAGTATGTTCAAGCAATATTCAGTATTTTTATTATGATTCTTATTATTGTATGTGATGGTAGTAAGTCTCTGCTGCTTTGCCATGTACTGTATTTCATTAACTTCTATATATATTTATTCGTCATTTTCAAGAATTTGTTGGTCTTTATGTATTTCTCATGCTATTGTTGTGTGATTGTTTTTGAATCATTCTCTTGCTCTATGTTATGAGTTGTTTCATTTATTCATGGAATGAAGAAAATGGAACCACTATCGACCCTTTTCTATAGCTACAGTTTCCTTTTGTATTGAAGTATGGAAGGTAACTTTGTAGATGTTGGTGAAAATACATATGAACTGATAGAATGATAACATTCGTGGTACTTTGGCTTCTATCAGGCTTGTTTTGAAGGGCAATACGATTGAAATGACAGCAAATGTACTTGGTTTGATGATGGAGAGTAATGGAATTACAATCCTGGAACCTTTTGACACCTCAGTTAAATATTCAAATGCTTCTGGGAAGACCAATATACATCTATCTGTTTCAGATATATTCATGAACTTTACATTCAGCATCTTGAGACTGTTTTTAGCTGTTGAAGAGGACATTTTATCATTTCTGAGGATGACGTCAAAGAAAACAATACCCTGTTCTCAGTTCGACAAAGTTGGAACAATTACAAGTACATGCTAAACTAGTCTATGTCTGGAAAGATATGAAATTTTTTGAGCCATTGAATTATCACCTGATTATTATTGTACTGTGTAGATCCATATACTGATCAGATATATGCCTTCTGGAGACCTTGCGCACCACCTGGTTATGCAATTCTTGGTGACTATTTGACACCATTGTCAGTGGAACCTCTTTTTAACATTTTCATTTTCTGAGATCACTCTTTTAGTTCTTTGCCTTGAATATTGTACGACTGGTTTCCACATGACAGGGACAAGCCGCCTACAAAAGGAGTTGTCGCTGTGAATACTAACTTTGCAAGAGTCAAAAGACCCATATCTTTCAAACTAATCTGGCCACCTTTAGCTTCTGAAGAAATTTCTGGTCAAGATGTGGCCAATTCTAGCTTCTTACTAGATAGTTTCCTTACCAAGGAAGGCAACTACTGTTCTATTTGGTTTCCTGAAGCACCCAAAGGTTATGTTGCGTTGGGTTGTGTAGTGTCCCCTGGAAGAACACAACCCCCTCTATCTGCTGCTTTCTGCATCTCGGCTTCTCTAGTTTCTTCTTGTTCCCTCAGGGATTGTATTACCATCAATTCTGTCAATTCGTAAGTGTGATTTTTTGTAATTAACTTGTGACATAATTTACATTCAGATCAATGCATGTAGAAACCAACATGCCCATAGATAGATGACTGCACACATACACATAAATACATAAACGGGCAGGAAACTCAAGTCTTTGATGTCCAACTCCTTGGATCATATTATGTTATAATGACCATATATACTAACATTTCACTTCCTGATAGGACAGTTGGAAGGACACACACAATTACACATGCAATACTTTGTTAGTTGGTTTAATTGTCTTGCCCCATGTTTGGTATAATAACCTCATGTTCATGATTGGTGGTTGTTATTTCTTAATCAAATTTATTCTGTGATTAATTTCTTAATGGGTTGAGTTCTAATTTTGTGCTTAAATTTCAGATACCAGTCAACTTTAGCCTTTTGGCGTGTGGACAATTCTGTTGGTACTTTCTTGCCAGCAGATCCTGTGACTCTCAGTTTAATAGGTAGAGCATATGAATTGCGTGATGTAAAATTTGGGTTTCTAGAATCTTCTTCAGCATCCAGTGGCTCAGATGTACAAGCTTCTCCTTCCGGTAACGTTGACATACAACCTGAAAATTCGACAACTGTAAACTCTGGCCGGGGTTTTGAAGTTGTTGCCAGTTTTCAGTTGATATGGTGGAACCAGGGTTCGAGCTCAAGGAATAAACTATCTATATGGCGTCCGGTAGTCCCCCATGGCATGGTATATTTTGGTGATATTGCTGTTACAGGGTATGTGCTCTAACTGTGGTTCTCTTACAGATGTGTGCTTGGTAATGTGATGTAGACTGTTTTTCAAAAGTATTTTTCAACTGAAAATGTATCAAAATGATTTTTTTTTACACAAGCACATGAAAACAATCGAAAAGCACCTAGAAAAGCACAAATTTAATTTTTTCAGATAAAAAACAATTTGAAAAGCAGGACCAACCACAAAAACAAACACTAACCTTTTGTTAAAGGTAAAAATGTTAAACCTCCTTGCTCATTTGGAAATTAGGTATGAGCCTCCAAATACCTGCATTGTCCTTCATGATACTGAGGATGGAGTGCTTTTCAAAGCACCTCTGAGTTTCCAGCCTGTTGGACAGATTAAGAAACAGAGGGGAATGGACAGTATTTCTTTCTGGATGCCTCAAGCTCCCCCGGGCTTTGTTTCCTTAGGTTCTATTGCATGTAAAGGCCCACCAAAGCAATTTGATTTCAGTAAATTAAGATGCATGCGGAGCGATATGGTTACTCAGGATCGGTTCTTGGAGGAAAGCCTATGGGATACTTCTGATGCCAGGTATACAAAAGAATCATTTAGCATATGGTCAGTTGGTAACGAATTGGGTACCTTTCTTGTCCGCAGTGGTTTAAAAAAACCACCAAGAAGGTTTGCTCTGAAGTTGGCAGATCCCAATTTACCAAGCGGTTCAGATGATACTGTCATAGATGCTGAAGTTAGAACGTTTTCTGCAGCCATTTTTGACGACTATGGTGGTTTGGTGAGAAATATCCTCTATATAGCTTCCTTTGAATTATCAATAAATCAAAGCCTATTTGAAATATTTGTCAGTTAAAAGTAGTGTACTGAACTTAATGATGTGAATCATGACTCTGAATTTGTTTCCGGTAGAAACAAGTCTCATTTAGGATATTTTCCTATTAGTTCTGACTAATTTTGGCATTCTTCCATTCATTTGTCAAGCTTTTGAACTCATAAAGTGGCTCTCTTTAAAAATAATGAAACAAGTATCCAAACCAAAAATAAAAGGATCATTTTATATTTGCTTACCATAGCCATTATGCCTTTTATTGGCCTTGAAGATTTGCTTGGTTGCTTGGATTTGCTTGCTTGGCTTTGCTTAAATGTTGTCAACTGTGGAAGTACCACTATTGGAACCCTAAATCTTATTTTAAGAAAGTTTATGGAAAATGATCTATTGTACTCTGTTCCTCTAGTGACCAAAAATCTCCAAAAATCGAATAGATAAAAATATAAATATTTGAAAATTTTGCATAAAAGAAGTTTCATGTCTAACTTCTTCCTTTAGGACTCCAGATGGTTCTTGGAAAGAATGGGGGATGCAGGTGATTGAATATCAATTCTCTTTTAATTAGCATGACAGCTTTTGAGTATTGTCCTTTTCCTTTGCACTCCTGATGATTAGAATGGAGGACCTTATTTCTTCGATAGTGTATATGCAAATAACAGATTCTCCAAAATGCTAGTGCCTTTATTGTTCTGTTTTACTCTGTTCATCCCATGAGGGTTTCAATACCAATAGAAAATGTTATTTATAAACCTCATGTCTTGAGGCCTATTACTCAGCAAGTGTGGTCGCTAATGCAATCATCTATAAAAGTGGCCGTCTTGTCAAGTGTTGAATCTATTCTAGTCTATTCTTTTCTAAACCTGTTGATTTGATTCCTCTGGAATATATATTGTGAAGCTTCAGCAAAATGGTCTTACTGATTCTATTGTGGAATTCACAGATGGTTCCATTGTTCAATGCACATTTAACTGGAATAGGTTTCAGCTTGCATGGAAGAGCTGACTACTTGAATTCTACTGCCAGTTTCTCTCTGGTTGCCAGATCATATAATGATAAGTATGAATCGTGGGAGCCCCTTGTTGAGTCAGTAGATGGATATCTTAGGTAATTCTAATATCTCAATTGAATTAAAATTTGATTTTTTTTGTCTTGTGTGGACAGATATCGTAACTTGATACCAAGCATTGCTAGTTCAAAGGGACTTTATGTTCCTGTGAGTCACTACAAACCATGTTTTTGCTTCACAAATGTGCAATGCTATCAGATGGCATTCAGTTCTTTTTCTTGGGATAAGCTAAATGCTCTTATTTCTTTCTGAACAGCATTGGTCATGTTGTGGAAGATGCTAAGCTGTTTAGTACTATTTAGGGAGCAGTTATCATATAATGTCTGGGAAATAGCAACCTCCATGCATGCATGGTTTAATATTTGAACTATGATGGGACATTAAAATAGACTCTAATATGGCACTTTTCAGTGTAGTTCTTAATAACTGTTGTTTGGATAGCATTCACGACAAACAATTTTACTGTGGTATTTTAGTAAAATGATCCATTGACATGCCTTAAACATCCATTGTAGGTAGAAATTTCCAGAAAATATATGAAAGTCTTGGGGGAGGCTCACTTACCTTAGCTTGCTTCTGAAATGAAAACCTACTTTTGGTGATGGTGGAAGCATTGACTTTTTATTTTCATCATGCTTTAGAAGTTTGGAAGTTAGTTGTCCTGATATTTTTTTTTAAATTTTTTTGTGATCTTAAAGGTCCTATTAAGACAATTACTTCTCTAGAAGAGTGGTGCCTGAAACATTTTCCTCAGTAATCTGAACTGGCTAATGTACTTCTTTACGTGTTATGAGAGCATATCAATGTAACAGATTAGTTTGGTCATCCCAACCTATTGTTTTTGGAGACGAAAAACCTAATATAATTTTGCACTGAGTGTATGTTATATATTTGTTTGGTTTTTGCTAGTTCCTTTGATTCTTTGTTTGGCTTTTGATCTTAATGCAGTAATTTTATTTCCAATTGATGGCTGATTTGTAGTTACTTTCAGGTACCAATATGATCTTAATGCCCCAGGGGCAGCATCTCAGCTACGCTTGACAACATCCAGGGATCTAAACATAAATGTTTCAGTATCTAATGCTAATATGATTATCCAAGCTTATGCGAGCTGGAGCAACCTTAGCCATGCCGATGAATATCATAAAAAAAGAGTAACTTCTTCCTCTTCTCTCTCTTGTGTCTGCTAGCTTTTACTGTATAAATTAACACATCACCTAATGAATTCTCTTGTTAAATAGGAAGCAGTTTCTCCAACACATGGTCTGAGATCTGTCATTGATGTCCATCAAAGGAGAAACTATTATATAATTCCACAAAATAAACTTGGTCAAGATATTTTTATTCGAGCAGCTGAAAATGCAGGCTTCTCGAATGTGTTAAGAATGCCATCTGGGGACATGACGCCTGTGAAAGTTCCTGTTTCAAAAAATATGATGGAATCTCACTTGAAAGGAAAACTTAGCACAAAAGATAGAACAATGGTGACAGTTGCTATAGTGGATGCAGAGGTACAATTATTTTCTTTCATATCATAGAGGAAAAATCTTACTTGTTCCCAGTGACATGGTCTGATTTTCGGAGACTACTTGACTTCATTTCATGTGAAACTGTTTTAACTAATGGTGATGCTATGGAGTAAATTAACCTTCTTGATTTTCATGTGATTTTCTATTTTGATTATCCATTCTCCTTGATAAGATTGCTAGCTTGGTTTATAATAGGGTAGCATTTAATAGGACTGCTTCTAAAGATCCAACTTGTAGTTTACAGACTTTGCACATTGTGTGATTTGTGCATGCTGGATTTGACCATCACATAGTTTTCCTTTTATGCTCTCTAGGAACCAAGTAAATTGCCATATTTACTCAAAGGATAAGATGAGAGGGCATATACGGTTCAAATTGTTTTCGTAGAGCTCTAGCATCCTCGATTGGGTTATGGAAGTTCTAGGAAATCTGCATTCATAAGTACAGAATCTATTTAGCTGGTGACAATCATTATTCTAAACAAACCATGTCAAAACATTTCTTTAAGGAATTGATTGAAATGCTGGTTAATATTGGCTTTGATTACCTGGAGTCTGTATTTAAATGTTTTGTGAATGAATCTGTTTATTCCGTTCATTTAACACCTCCCTGTGTAGAGGTGACTATGATCCTTTTGTTATACTGTGATTAATATTCTAAGTGTTTTCATGTATTTTAACCATCCAATTGTTTTAATGTTCTGATGTAGTTGCCAAGAGTTAGGGGGTTGACTTCTAATCTATACGTTGTAGCACTCCGTCTTACACCAAACCAAAACCTTGGTAGTGAATCATTGCTTCATCAACAAAGTGCACGTACAAGTGGAAGCATTTCAAACTTCTTGTCTGATGAGCAGCAATTGGTCAACTGGAGTGAAATATTTTTCTTTAAAGTTGATTCCCCGGTATGGAATATTACTTGTTTTCTTATTGAATTCCAGTTTGTAAATCTCTTTCCTGTCAACTATTGAAATTTGATGGATTCAGTGGAATATTTCTGTATCTTGGTTTAAACTCTTTTCAAAGACGATAATTCTGCCTTTCCTACCTCATGCAATTTTCCCGAGGAAGAAAAGATAATTGAACTCATTTTCTTTTTTCCCTTTTTGTTTTGTCGTATCCTTCAACATGTACCGCTCTATTCTTGTTGATCTTTTGAGGACATCCTATAAAATTGGATAGTCAGTCTTTGTAGTCTAACAACCATGTTAATGCGCACCTTTAAATGAGGACATGCTAATTATATTACCATACAGGTCAATCAAACTCGACAGGGTTTACAGCGCCACATGTTTTACCTTTTGTTATTTCCTCTACTAGTCACTAGGTTTTTTTGGTCTTGCAAATTCTCATCACTGTAATTTGAAAACTTGAATCAACACATAATTTATGTAATTCATGGTCAGGTGTTTGGAGTTTTGTTTTACAGGGCCATCTTAGCTTATAATTTTCGCTGTGTTGAGTTTTATTTTCTCATTGGTGGTGGTGGGGGTGGAGGTTTGGGGGGTAGTTCAATTGCATTAATTTCTTTTGTTCCTGTACCGCCACATATATGTTCATATTTCCATTTAATCCATTTTCATAATTGAACAACTTACCATTGATTGACATGGGTACACCATAGCCTTTACTTCTTTATTCAATTTGTATTGTTGTGTCCTGAATGTTATTGTGCTAATGGTCAATTGTTGGTCAAATCACCTATTTTCATGTGTGCTTTCTTCTCCTTGTTGTATTATTGTTTACTAAGTTACTCCTGGTAAGATAACCTTTGATTGGTTTATCAATTGCAACAGCTAATTCTTTCAGTTGGCATTCATAATATGGTTGTTGATGCGCGCATTTACATCTGAATTTGTTTCTATGTTCTCTTTGTAATGGATGTTGATGAAAGTCCTGAAAACTTCATGTGGTTGCAGATATTTTTTTTTTTTTTGGAGAGGTGTTTTTGTGACATGATGTTTAAATGTCTAGTTGATGTCCTTTTGGTGACAATTGCATTTATTCTGTATATTGTTCTTTCTCCCTTCTAGAAAGATGATATAATATATTCTCATTTCAAAACATGAACAGGACAAGTACTTGCTGGAGCTAATTGTGACTGATTTGGGAAAAGGTACATCTGTGTATTTTCGTATGATATTTATTCATCTTGTCTATTTCCCCATAGCTTTAAGGTCACTGTTCTGTTGGGAAAAATATTCAATTCCAATAATAGCATTTGCAGGTGACGGACTAAATAGATCTTGTAGCTGAATACACACTAGGCCTCTTCATTATTAACTTGCTCTTTTTTTTTTTTTGATCAAAATGTAATTATTAACTTGCTCTTTGATTATTAACTTGCTCTTCATTATTAACTTGCTCTTTGATTTCACAGGTGATACTGTTGGATTCTTTTCAGCTCCCTTGAATCAGATAGCTGGAAACATCAAAGAAAGCTCTTATCAGTTTGATTATCTGAATTACTTAACCTGGATTGATTTATCTTCATCCAATTCTATGGTGAATGCCGCCTTTCATATCTTAATATTTTCATTTCTTTTGTTGGTCTTGTGGAAATTATCGTAGGATCCTTAGTTAATTCTGATGCTAATGATATTGAAACAGACTATGACTCAAGGAGATGAACACACGAAGTCATCTGGGAGAATAAGATGTGCTGTACTCTTGTCACCCAGGTCTGAAGCCATGGACAAAGATGAAGTTTTTATTGGCAAAAGAAAATCTGGATTTATTCAGATTAGTCCTAGCATGGAAGGGCCTTGGACTACTGTGAGGCTACACTATGCTGCACCTGCTGCTTGTTGGCGGTTAGGAAATGACGTAATTGCCAGTGAAGTAAGTGTAAGGGATGGCAATATATATGTGAACATGAGGTCTCTTGTTTCGGTGCGTAACAACACAGATTTTATACTTGAGTTATGCCTTGTGCCCAAAACTTCAAAGGAAAACATCAGGAACATCAGGTCACTGAGTATTGCAAGCAAACCTGAAGGTTTACAGATTGATGGTAGCACAGTGCAGACAGATGAGATTTTTGAAACCGAAAACTACAACCCATCTCTTGGCTGGGTTGGCTACTCAAATTATTCAGATGGTGGAGATCACAATCAAGTGAGTGATGATGAATA
>Ga0307518_10002871_pt1 | contig 12512 bp, 17 predicted proteins | sample 25_EM_MG_FD_203889 | JGI IMG/M metagenome (GOLD analysis project Ga0307518, IMG submission 203889) | Populus trichocarpa ectomycorrhiza microbial communities from riparian zone in the Pacific Northwest, United States - 25_EM | ecosystem: Host-associated > Plants > Roots > Unclassified | place... | reverse complement strand
CTCTTGAATCCCAGAACCTCCGAGCGCGCTCCTGCGCTCTATTCTCCTTAGCTCTCCTAGTCAAGCCAGACCAGGTCTCCTTGGGCGGACACCCATTTTCGCGCCTTCAAGGGACTCACCCCCTACATCGGTAATGGTTGTGAATAAAACGCACTAAGATATCAATCAATGACAGCAAATATTGGATGGGAACAATATGTACTAAGCGCCTTGTATTTGTCTTGATTCCAAAACATGAAGTGTTCCTCGATCGCTTGGTGTTGATGAAATCGTGTCGCATGCTGTATACTTTGGGCCAGCTCATTGGATGCAGAGAAAACATGTTTGCAACCTTCGCCCTCCATATTTCCAGTGCCTTCGATGTACAATGGATGCCAGTCCAATTGGCACATGTGGTTGTGCGCATGTCCATGAAAGGCACCCACCATGAAGCGCAGACGGTGCCTCTGTATCCTTGGACCAATGCTACTGGTACTTGCAGTTTTTGCAAAGGCACAGCCAATGTCATATGCGCAGCCACCCCTAGGGCCATACACCAATAGCAGGCAATCAACAATTGCTAGTGGATACTTAGCCCTGACAGGCTGTCAGAATTACCAAGTATGACAGCATAATACAACACTCACAGTTCACCGCTCTTTATCATGTCACAGGCTAAGAGCACAAAATGATGCCAACATGTTGCAAGAAAAATTCCAGACTCCTCGAATACGGCAAATGTTTTCTTCCGCACATCAGCTTTCGCATTGTGCCACCAGTCGACGCAGTTGAACTTATCAGAAACATTTGATGTCTCTAGCTCCTGTTTCATTTTTAATTACTCTGACATTGTGGTCCCTCTTACCCGGCTCACCCGGAAAGATGCTCCCTGGGTCTTCTCCAAGGACTGTTGACGTGCCTTCAATGCTCTCAAGCATGCCTTCACCACTGCACCCATCCTAACTCACTTTATTCCAGACACCCCTATCATCGTGGAAACGGACGCCTCTGACTACACTGTCGCTGGTATCCTGTCTATCACCTGCTCCGACGGAGAGATCTGTCCGGTAGCATTCTACTCCTGGACCTTGACTGCTCCGGAGTTGAACTACGACACCCACGACAAAGAACTCCTTGCCATCTTTGAGGCATTCTGGAACTGGCGCCATTACCTTGAAGGCTCCGCCTCTCCTATAGACGTTGTCATGGACCACAAAAATCTCAAGTACTTCTCCACCTCAAAAGTACTGTCCCGCCGGCAAGCCCGGTGGTCTGAATTCCTATCTCAATTTAATCTTGTCATTCGGTTCCGTCCCGGAAAACTTGGTGCCAAACCGGACGCTCTCACTAGACGATGGGACGTCTACCCCAAAGAGGGGGATAGTGGCTACGCCCAGGTTAACCCCCAAAACCTTAGGCCGGTGTTCACTCAAGAACAGCTCTCTAACTCTCTTTGCGCTACTTATTTAGAGTTTCCGGTTCTCCGTGCAGTCGCAATCATGGATGTGGAAACACTCCATAGTGACATCCTCTCTGCACTACCCTCTGATGCCATTGCCCTGGTCCACCTCGCAGATCCACCGGACTCTCGCTGGTCCACCGACGAGGTTGGATTCCTTCGACTAGACGGTCGCATATACGTACCAGACTTGGATGATCTCCGTCTCCGGGTACTCCGGTATCGACACGACCACCCACTCGCCGGTCACTTTGGGCAAAACTGGACTCTAGAACTAATCCAGCGTGAGTATACCTGGCCTGGTCTCCGGACCTTCGTCAAGGACTATGTCCGGTCCTGTACCTCCTGCGCAAGAGCTAAGACACCGCGCCATAGACCCTACGGACTGCTGAAACAGCTCCCCATACCGGAGAAGCCCTGGAATTCCATCTCCATGGATTTCATCGAGCAACTCCCTTCATCCACTGGCTTCACAGCCATCCTGGTCATGGTAGACAGGCTTTCTAAACAAGCCATATTCATCCCTACTCATGACACCATCACTAGCCCGGAGCTTGCTAAACTCTTCCTGCTCCACGTATTCTCCAAGCACGGTGTTCCCGCCCATGTCACTTCAGATCGCGGTACAGAATTTGTCTCACACTTCTTCCGGTCACTCAGAAAGGCTCTCGACATGCGCCTCCACTTCACCTCCAGTTACCACCCGGAGGGCGATGGCCAGACAGAGCGGTCTAACCAGACACTGGAACAGTACCTCCGGATCTACTGCAACTACCAGCAGGACAACTGGGCGGACCTACTCCCACTGGCAGAGTTCGCATACAACAACGCACCTAGTGCTACCACCGGAGTCTCTCTGTTCTTCACTAACAAGGGCTACCACCCTAACATCTCTGTCTACCCAGAACGCGATATGACCTCTGCATGGGCTTGTGACTATGCAGTCGACCTCGAGTCGCTGCATCAATACCTTCAAGAAGAAATGGCCAATGCACAACTTCGCTACCAAGGTCCGGCTGATGCCAAACAAACTCCAGCACCGGACTTCAAAGTAGGCGAACAAGTATATGTGAAAGCCAAATACTTCCGGTCAACACGACCATCCAAAAAGCTATCAGAGAAGAACCTGGGACCCTACACTATCATTGCACAAGTAGGCTCCCTTTCTTTTACGCTCCGCCTTCCAGACTCCATGCGCGCCGTTCACCCCGTCTTCCATGTCTCCCAACTCGAACCGGCCATACCCAACACCATACCAGACCGGATACAGCCGCCTCCACCACCGGTCAAGGTAGATGGTGAACCAGAGTTCGAGATTGCTGAAATCCTCAACTCCAAGGTTGACCGTCGACGCAAATCGTGCAAGCTTTTGTACCTGGTACACTGGTCCGGTTACGAAGGAACTGACGAAGAAACGTCATGGCTTCTCGCCACTGAACTTGGCAACACTACGGAACTCTTAGAAGGTTATCATGTCCGGTACCCGGACAAACCCGGACCACTTGCGTCCATGTAGTATTACTCTCGCCTCTGTTTCTTTTATCTGTTTTCTCTTATCTGTCTCCCCTATCTGTTTCACTCTGTAATATCACTCACTCTCAAATCAAGGCCACTTTTCTTATAAACAAAAAGTAAAACTAATTTACATTTCTATTTACAAGGCGCCAGACTGGACTACCTACTCCGGCGCAGGACCTTCCTGCTCCTCCAGGTCCTTCTGGAGCTCCCCCAACTCCTGGTCAATCTCCTCTGGATCGACCTCCTCCTCACTCTCCTCCTCCGACACGAGAACTCTGAGGTGAAAAACCAGCACTCCTCGAAAAATGTTTCGAGGCCAGCGCTGAGTTGGTTGTTAGACCGGGATACAGACCGCATGGAATCCGCGATCTGGGCCATCTGTCCGGTCATTGCCTCCACCGTGGCTGTTAACCTGTCCATCCGCTCCAGGAATGGTCCAGTGTTGAAACTGGACCTCGACCCGGATGGACCCACCACCTCCACAACTTTGTCATCGTCGATGATGACCTTCGCCATCTTCTTCTTCTTCCTCTTTTCACCGCCTCGCGGTGATGTCGCTGCCTCTTTCTCTTTCACCTCCTTCTCTTTCGCCTTGCCCTTCCCTTTGTCCACTACCGGACCCGGACCTCCCACCTCCGGCCACTCGCACTTCTCCTTCAAGCTGGCGCACTTCATGCACGCCCGCTGCTTTGGCTTCTCCAGGTCGCGCTCGCACACCGCGCAACGCACGCATCTACAAAAGGAGTCAGCAAAGTAAAAACAAAAAAAAAGAGAGCAGAAATGATTTAAAATAAAACTTACTGGACCTGCTTCCGGTTCCTCCCTCGCTCTCTTCTTCGACGCCTCTTGCGCCGTCGTTTTCTGTTTGGCGGCTACCTCCACCGCCCTCTGTTTGGCAGCCTCCTCTGCCGCCTTCCTCTGCTGCGACTTCACCCGTGCCTGTGACTCTGCCCTCTCCTTCTCTGCCTGCTCACGCGCCTTGCGCTCCACCTCCTCCCTCGCCTTGCGCTCTGCCTCCACCTTTACACGCTCCACCTCCTCGCGGGCCTTCCTCTCCGCCTCTTCACGAGCTCTCTTCTCCTCTGCCTCTCGGCGCTGCCTCTCCTCTCTCCTCACCTGCTTGCAGTGACGGCATTCCTTCGCCTTGGCGTCGAGAACGCTCGACTCGTCCTTGCTACCGGGCAGTAGCTCCGGTGTGGTGGCCTTCGTCCAGTCCTTGGACTCGACAATGGCAGGGGCAACGGGGGCAACGGGGGTGGCGGACTTGGCTGGTGCAGACATGTGGTTAGAAGGCAAAAAACTGGGAGTAAAAGAAAAAAACCGGTCTGATCTTTATACATCCAAATTTCGTACTCAGACAATCACTCCGGACTCCGCATTGTGCTAGGCGACCACACAACAGCCTCATTGGGGCCTCATTGGTTTGGCCCCTAAAAGGGGGATACTGTTATGACCATGTCCAACTCCGGATCTTATCCGGTTACTCCGGTCGCATCGCAGCTCTGCAACTCTACTCCGGTCGCTCACCACTTACTCCGGTCACGCTCGCGCTGATACCTTTCCGTTAAGTACATCCCTTGGTCTATGCTCCATTCACTCGTTACCACACCTTGCCGTCTACCCTGCCTTGATGTGAGTTCTCCATGAACTCGATATATCCTATACCTTGTAGCATTTTCACTGGACCTGACTTTATTTTCACCGGACCTGACCTAGTCCTAACTCCAGCCATTCCTTGTCCGCTATTAGGTTGTTTACTTGTCACCGTATGTACTCGACCCTAGTTTCTACTTAGTATAAGTACCCTCTAGTTTATCTTGTACACCTCAGTCTGAAATCATCTAAGTTACTACTCCTGTCCCCTTGTCTGTCTCCATCTCCGTCTCCACCTGACCGGAACCTACGCAAGGGATCAACGCTCGTTGTCCTTGTTGTTGAATCCAATCAGTCGCAACTCCGGCCTGGGCTAACCTCTGCCCAAACCTCTGACCTCTGCCCTTGTCCGTTTTCGTCCGGACTTGACCGGACCCCCTACCGGAGTAGACCCGGACTTGACACCCACCACCTCTGCCACTAATGTGCAGCAACGCTTCAGTGAGTAGCCACTACGGTCCGGTGTGTTGGTGCCGCTCTTACACTTACAGCCTGGGATCGTAACTTACCTGAAGCTGTTCTGCTCGGGTCAGTGCTTGTATATGAGTCTTTCTAAACCACCACTTTGGGGTCATTATCATTGCTCAAAGTCGAGTTGTTCACCTGCTCTCCACCATGTTCCAGCAATGGTGTCTGCACGGCTTCTGGCATGTTCTTGTCCTACTGGCTTTTCTGGATCTTCATGCGAACAGTGCGTTGGATGGGAACTGGGCGTTACCTTTCTACCACGGTCCTGAATCCTGGGGGACTGCGCCTGTCATCTGGTGGGCTGGACATCTACATCAACTGGTACCAAGTGTGCTGCATGTGCAACTGAATTCTTCCTCGACACCATGGGTAACTATCAAGGTAAGCATTACTCTTTCTTTGTGTGCGAATCCGCTGATAGTGTGACAGTTTGCCAACTTGGCTGTGCTCAGCGTGCCGATGGCTCAGATGACTGCAATGATGGCTCCACCACCATCACCCCAACGTCACTGCTAATGACGTCACCAATGGTCGCACCCCCAGTATGTCAATTGCAACGGCCATCCTTTAACCTATTCTCACTGACACAATGTACTCATGCACCTGACTCATGTTGTCTCAGGATCCTTTTGTGATTACAATGTTGCTCGTTGTGTGATGAAAGAGGGTGTGTGCCAGGTAAATGACTTTACTCTTTCCACGTTGTGGTATTTAGTTGCATTGCAGATTCGAGGCGAGTTCATGCATGCTTGTGGAGAGCCGCAAGGACTGCAGGGGAGGGTCGGATGCCTCGATGGATGCACGAAGGTAATTTAGACATTGAGCGCTTGAATTAACCCTGTGCTGCTCCAGTTCTGCATGCAGTGAGGTATGATTCATTCCAGGGTTTGATTAAATCTGGGCTCTCAAACTCTCTGATGCTGTACTTAGAGTACCAGAACCATTTATTGTGATTGGCCGATTACGACGGAGCTCCGTCAAATTTTCAAATTCTTCCATCTGATAGGACGATCAGGGACAACAACTCCCCTGCAACCTGAATTTGATCGGGAATGTGGCGCATTGTTGGGCAAAGGCTCTGCATATTTTAGACCAAGGCAACCTTTCCTCTGCACCCACATTCGCAATGACTGAGAATTGTTTCAATGCAGGGTCACAGCCCCCCTCATACTCCGTCTACACTGGGCCACAGAGCCCATACACCTCACACAGGCCCTCATATCCTGGCAACACCTACGCTGTACCACAGGGGCCTCCATATTCCGGTAACGCCTTCGTGGCGCCACAAGGCCCCTCAGCGCCATACCTCAGTAACACTTTCGCAGCACCGCAAGGCCCCTCTGCGCCATACCCTAGTAACACCTTCGCAGCACCGCAGGGCCCCTCTGCGCCATACCCCAGTAACACTTTCGCAGCATCGCAGGGCCCCTCAGTGCCATACCCCGGTAATGCCTTCGCAGCACCACAGGCCCCCTCAGCGCCATACCTTGGTAACACTTTTGCAGCACCACAGGGTCCTTCAGCGCCATATGGTAACACTTTCGCAGCACCGCAGGCACCATACTCCAGTATTACCTTCGCGCCATCACAGGGCCCCTCAGCGTTGCTCTACAGCAATGCCATCGCAGCCCCACAGGGCTCAGCATTGCCCTATGATAACAGCTTTACGGTGCCACAGGGCCCGTCAGTGTTGCCCCCATTAACACCTTCGCAGCTAACCCCTCTGTATTTCCCTCTGGTAACACCTTTGTGGCACCACAGGGCTCTTCAGCATCACACTCGGGTAACACCTTCGCAGCTCCACAGGTCCCCTTGGCCTATATGTCCTCATACCATGTCAATCCTGCCTCCCCCATTGTTGAATACAATGGCCCTAGTGGTTATGCAGAAGATATGGTACACACTTTTAATACTGACCTTACGGATGTGTCTTGGGAGGGCTGTCCACCTGTGATGGCGGACTCGATCATACCATCAAGCTGTCCCCAGGCGCCTGCTGGGAATGTACCAGCGCTACCATTGCCAATGGACTTTGCTATTGGAGCAGCCCCTGTAGGCCAGCAGCCCCACCAACATGTTACAACAAACCCATCTGTGGAGTCCATGTCTACTGAGGTGCATTGTGCATTTTTTCTTCCCTATGATTGTTGCCATTGAACAAATACATATTTAGCTATGCTCTTGACACAATTAAATGACAGGGGCTTGAAAAACTGGACCTCTGTGTTTGTTCGCACATTTGAAATTCTCTGCACTGTGCTCCGAGACACCCCAACAATTAATTTTACGCGAGAGCCCACAGAGAAGGCGCTAGCAGAAGCCATCTTTGATTGTGCAAAGAGGTCTCCAGGTTACAATGTGTGCCTAGAAGATTGTAAGTAACTAAAGTCGTGAATGATCCACGTCTCATGGCATGGGGTAGCAGACATGGACTATAACAGTATTGTCACGGACAAGAACAAGCACATGGTAATAGATGATATCCGTAATGAAGTTGCAAGGCAATTTACGAAGCATCTGTGGTGTCAGGTGAAGTTCATTATTGTGAACCATGGTGCCCTCAATTCAAATGGTATATTTGATGTCAATGATCTAATTGAGCTCAATTTATTCGAGTGGTGGACTACGTACAATGATGACTACGGTTTTGGGATTTTTCACTTGGCGGTGCAAGATGAAGCGACGTGGAAATATGGCTTGGTCAGTTCGTATTATGTTTAACACGCCAGACTAACCTAGAATTGATTTTTGTTTAGGAAACCTTCTTTGGGCATGCTGCCTTTGCTCAGACCTTTTGGGCCACAGCATATGGCACAAGCGAAACAGGATACTTTCATTTTCGTGACCACACCGCTAACGCGCTGATTACGGAGGTGTCATTGTATGCAGGTGCCACAATTTGTGGCTGGGTGAGTTTTCAGTGTTTATCGTCATATGATCGCGCCGCTTATGATCTTTTGAGCTTATTGAAGCTGTGAGGGACAAGATGACTGGGCACGCCCATGATGGGTCCTCCAACTCAGTCAGAAAGAGTATTGAAGAGACTGTCAAGCAAGTACACCATTTCTTTGTGCGTATCTTGCTAGGCTTTCCCAGGAAGCCCATTCACACGCAAAATGCGTGGCGCGTTGCCCTAGTCAACTTCCTACAGAAGTATCATTTCGACCAGCCTATTGCCTTCTTGTAGTAGTGTATACCTTACTGGTTCCATTGTTTTTGCAACTTATGGACTTAGCGCTATTGATTTTACGATTTTGGTTTGGTTTGGTTCATTGGATTCGTTGATCTGCAAGTACCATGCATTGTAGTACTGGTAGCCGTTCTCATTGATCAAGTGCTTTTCCTTCATCACATAGTAGTACTACTACTTGCCAATGCCATTAATGGCAAGTCCTGTGTTTGGGGCGTACACCCAGCCTCCCACTTCCGTCCATACAATCTCGGGCCTCTAATGCAAATATGCATGCTTACATGCCTGGATATTCCACTTCGGCAGTGATTCTGATGCACCATGCAGAGGCTACATCAGCATAGCCAAGCATCCAGCCAGAATACAAAGAATGGTGGCTATATCCATACTATGCGCACTCCACACATCCCTGACCGACTCGCTAGACATTCATGTCTTCCTCCAACCCACCCCGGTCCTGTTGCAGGGACTCCATTGCTCTATTCTCCAGATGACCACTCTACCAAGCTCCCACCCACTTAACCCTAAACTCGAGTGGATTGAGACCCACAACGTCAAGTGCCATAAATCCGCCCTCCACCAGCTTATCCACACCATCAGCGTTCACCCCTCCATCATCAAGATCATATGAACACATCCCACCAAACCTAGCTCGACTCTGCCACTCATGTCTAACATAGTGGCACTCTTAGCGCTACAGCAACAAACAAGAGATACACTGACAGCTCTTGTACTGACAGGTTTGGGGAATCCATGGGTCTGGTACTCTGGTATGTCTTCCATGCTATGTAGTATGTCCCACTGCTTACTGGTTGTGACAACAAGGGACGGGCATCCTGACCCTCTTTGCCTTATCAACAGTGCTTGCTCATTGATACCCATATCCAATGCTTCCGAAGTGTTTGCGTGCGATGACGAGTCCCGAGTATTACTGCTTGTGTCCATTGCCCACTCTCCCTCGAGCGGTGATCCATCTGCTTGAGGTATGCCATTTTTTGAGGTGTTTCATGTTGTCATTACACTAATAATTGGTTTTGATGTGTAGGTACATTTGTTGAATCCACAATCGCCAATCACACGCTATCTTCACTTTTCCCCATTTCCTCCTTTCAAGGCTACCCTCTCCCATTCCACATCCTTTCTAACATCCTTCCCACCCAATCCGATGCCCCATTTCCCAAAGCTAGGTGAAACATGCTGTTGTGAGTTGTCCCCTGATCGTCCTGTGCACTCATGTTTCCTCGATTTTGGACTGGTCGTTGTTATCATCCGACCTCTCCTTCATCTATCTGGATCCCATCCTTGCTAGCCATCTTGACGATCTGGCCTCTTTACTCATTGCAAAGTCCCTTCTTATGGAAGGTGCTGGAACTCCCCGGCAGCAAGTGTCCAGCTGAGCAGCAAGCGCTAGGAGGCACTGCTTCTCTTGTTCTTGATTTGCCACCAGCTAATGAGCGCTCGTCACCATCACCCTCAGCATCCTCACAGCCCTGTCTCTTTCTTTACACCCACCCACTGCTCCCTGATACCTTGTACAGTGCATGACTGTTTGGCGAGCAGGTATCCTGGTCCAGCCCCCGTAATGGTGGTGGAACTCCATCTCATCCGCAGTATGCTCCGCGCACACACAAGGGTCATGTAGCCCCCCCCGCCCAATTCTCTTATGATATATGTTTACCAATTTGTATACTTTACCACTCGTCTCTGCGCCCGCTCCATCTCATAGTCATTTTAGTGGTTCTCTTCCCTCCCAGTACACACTCAAGTCCTCATCATTACAACAGGTGGACGACCAACGGCAGCCCAACAACCCCAATGCTGCCACTATCCGCGTCGCGTCCCATTCGCGAATTGCCTTATGGAATACCATCTCCAGGCAGGCAAGCAGATTCACTGACATTTGGCAACCTGTGTGGACAATCACAACAGGGCTATCCAACGACAACAAGCCCAAATTTGGATTACATCGACAGGCGATTTGACATTCCCGCACTATCGGCGATCGCCCCAGACACTGTGCCCCCTCCTTGCCATCGTGTGAGCCCCGGTACAGCACGTGAAACACTGGGCCGCACCAGCAGTTGACCTGTCGGTATTTCAAAATGCATGAGTTGCAGTGTAACGTCGAGATAGAGAAAGGGGCCAAACGGCAAGAAAGAGCTCTGTAATGTGTGCATTTAGTTTCTTTTTTTTCTTTGTTTGTGTGAGACCTGATGCGGTGGCGCAGCTCAGGTGTGGACTCCGTTATGCTCGCTCCCATGCAGGGGCACATGGCTGGGGGGCAGCGTCAAAAGGAGAAATCGACCTCGTTGGGTGTCAAACAAGAACCTGTTCCATCTCAATCTTCGTCCATAGCAATTGCAAGCACGACCACTCGATCGAGTGCATTCAAGAGCAGCTCGGTTGGCTCCGCATCTGGAAGCGAGGTTTACTCGCAACACAGTCTGGTGGCCACGGAGGGGTCACTGTTGCCTCCCACAACCAGTATCAACTTTGTACATTATTCGCATCCTCCTCTGCACCCCCTGCGTGGCCTCCAACCACGGAACGAATGACATCCATCGTTCATGCTGATGGCCTCTCCAGCCATCTCCACTCACTAACCAATCGCCTCACTGTGGCTATAGGGGCAATGAAGGGACAACCAGCCTTCCTTCACGTCTGGGTCCATATGGCATGTACTATGTCAGTTCGTCTCCTTCTGCGAACACATTGCCAGTTGGGGGCCTCTCCCTACTGCCCTCGCATGAATGCGAGTGGGTGGATGACAGCTACATGCTACCTCCTGCTACGTCCTCAGATGTTAAATATGAGCGATTCACTAGCGATGTGATGACGATGTGGCCAAGTGAGCAGCCCTTGCCCCCACACAGATGATGATGACATGGCCAGCCGGCAGCCAGATGACGATGACAGCATGGCCAGGCGGGCCGCCTTGCCCCCCGCACAGATGACGACAACAACAACGTGGCCACGCAGGCAGCCAATGCCCCCATGCAGACGACGGCGACGATGAGGCCATGTGGAGCCTTGCCCCCATGCAGACAGCGAGGCCAGGCAGGCTGCCAATAGTGATTGACAAGGATTTGGCAATTCCTAGGGGGTCATGGGTAAGGGTGCTGCAGGTGCGGGTTGTCTTCTTGCAACTCGTGCTGAGCTGCCAATCCACCCAAGCCTAACACCTGGTGGTGCAAGGCTCAAGACAATCAGTACAAACATTGATTAAACAAACACAGTGCTTGCCATGCGTAAAACTTTGCGCATGATGTCGCCACGTCCCGGCAGCCCTATGCTTCCACTGCCCCACCACTTGCCTTACCACCGCTGCCATTTGTCGACACCCCATCAAGACATGGCAGCAACAACGACCAGCCACCTGGTGAGTCCCCCATCTCTCCCTCAACACTGATGATGACACCCCCCACCCCCATTCGACATCGACGGCTGTAATGGCCACAGCCACCCCTTTCGACATCAACAGCACCACCACCCTCCTCAACGTCAATGGTCATGACAGCACCACCACCATCTCCCCTCAATATCAACAGCTGCAACGACCCACCACCTCCCTTGATGCCCACCACCTCCATTGGACGCCAATGGCTGCAACAGCACCACCATCACCCCTCAACATCAACAGCTGCAACAGCCCACCACCTCCCTTCGACACCCACCTCCCTTGATGCCCACCACCTCCATTCAACACCAATGCCCATGACGGCACCACCACCCCCCTCGACGTCAACGGCTGCAATGGCCACCCCTTTTGACGCCAACAGCCACAATGGCACTATCACCATCCCCCTCAACATCAATGGTCGAGATGACATCACCGCCATGTCTCCCCTCGACGTCAATGGCCACAACAGCATCACCCCCCCTCAACGTCAATGGCTGCGACGGCCCACCACCTCTCTTTGACTCCTACCATCTCCATTCAACGTTGACGGCCATAACAGCCATGACCACTTCCTTCGACGTCAACAGCACCCACACCATCCCCTTCAATGTCAATGGTGGCGACAGTAACACGGCCATCTCCCCTCGATATCAATGGCCACAATGGCACTACCACCACCCATCGACATGACAGGTCCGCCGCCCTCTTCGACGCTCCATCCCCACCATCCACCAGACTAGTGTGTAGATACATAAGTAATAGCCTATTAAATTTGTTGTATCTAGAAAGAACACCCACAGGTGGGTATCACTGGTACCTGCTGTGGGTTTACACCCTTGTACTAC
>Ga0307518_10002870_pt1 | contig 12514 bp, 12 predicted proteins | sample 25_EM_MG_FD_203889 | JGI IMG/M metagenome (GOLD analysis project Ga0307518, IMG submission 203889) | Populus trichocarpa ectomycorrhiza microbial communities from riparian zone in the Pacific Northwest, United States - 25_EM | ecosystem: Host-associated > Plants > Roots > Unclassified | place... | reverse complement strand
GTCACGGTCGCGCAGATATACCTCTGTTAAGTACGACCCTTGGTCTAGTCCCTACTCAGTCCTTACTACACCTCACCGTCTACCCTGCCTTGACATGAGTTCTCCGTGTACCTGTTATATCCACCACCTTGTATCATTTTCACCGGACCTGGTTTATTTTACTCGGACCTGACTTTATTTTACCCGGACCTGACTTAGTACTTTCTCCGGTTATCCCTTGTCTGCTTTTTAGGCTGTTCACTTGTCACCGTAAGTACTCGTCCCTAGCTCTTACTTAGTATAAGTACTCTGTAGATTATCCTGTACTCTTCAGTCTGAAATCAACCATAGTCATCTACTCCTGGTCCTGTCCGTCTCCGTCTCTGTCTCCGTCTCCTCTTCTTGACCGGAACCTACGCAAGGGATCAACGCTCGTTGTCCTTAGTCGTTGAATCCAAGTGGTCACCAACTCCGGCCGGACTAATCTCTTGTCCAGCCCTCTGCCCTTGTCCTTCGTCCGTTTCCATCCGGACTTGACCGGACCCCTTACTGGAGTAGACCCGGACTTGACACTCCCCCTCCTCAGCACATCCTCTCTGGACACCATGGAGGTAAACCACCACTCGCACATTTTCATAGTCCTTTGTTGGTGTTGTGTTTGGGTTATTGTTCTGACCCAAATCCACACTTTGACTCACAACGCGTTGAGGTGAGCCTCCTTGGGTGCACTTCTGGAGTCAACGCAGCTCGCCGGTTGTGTGGAGGGCCAGGAGCTGTTTACTTTTTTTTTGACTTGGAGTTGGCACCCGAGTTTGAGTCCGTTTTACCGGACTTGGTAGCATCAGTGGCTGCAGTGCAAGCTTTGGCCTTTTTGGTCTTTTTGGGACAGTTGTCTGCAAAGTGACCGGGACCCCCGCAGAACATGCAGAGGTTATTATCTAGATGCTGTTTTCACTCATCAGTGGTGAGTTTACCATCCTTACCAAGCTTGTTGGTGAGGTCCGGTCTGTTAGAACCAGAAGAGGACAGATTGTTGGTTGTTTTGGATGAGCCAGCGGCAGTGGGGCTAGAGGTGTTGCTGGCCTTGGATTTCTCCTTGCCGGACTTGGATGAGTTTCCTCCGGAGTTGGAGGACTTAGCTGGGGAAGGGGTGGACTGACTCTTTGTGGTACGAGCAATTTCGTCTTTGCACTCCCAGTAGCGCGCATCAATCTCCTGGCACAGTGCCCGGAGTCCATGGAGAGTCAGGGACTTGCCGACTCGAGCAATCTCGTCTTTGAGACGATCCGGAAGACTGGAGTAGAACAGGTGGCATAGCGCGCCATCTCCGTAATCCTGGACCTGGGAGGCGAGGCAGTTGAAGTCCACAATATACCGTGTAACACAGTGTGCGTCCTTCATCTGGAGGTGTTTGAGCTGGTGCTTGGCATTGGCGATGGGGTTGTGAGGTCTGAACGTACTTTGTAGCTCAGCAATGAAGTGAACCCAGCTGTCCATCCAGTGCAGACGGTCAGCTGGATCACCGGAGTTCAGGAGGTCCAGTTCAAACCACTCTAGAGTCATCCCTTTTAGATATGATTGGGCGAAAGTTACCTTTGCCCTATCAAGGCGGAATGCCTTGGCTTGATCCTGGAAACATAGCTCACACTGGACTAGGAAGGTCCTGAGCTTTTTCGGGTCTGTACCATCAAAGGTGTCTGGTTCACGGACTTTGGCATGGGAGGAGGAGTCGCTGGTCCGGCGGGAGGAGCAGGAGAGGTGATTGACGGCGATAGCTAGATTTTGGAATACAGCTAGACCAGGGTCTAGCTCATCCGTGGCATCGACGAAGTCATCGTCATCATTGTTGTTGTTGTTGTCATCTCCAGGGTCATCCGGATCATCTCCGGGACCTTCCTCAGGGCCGAACCATTGGAAACGACTGGATTCACAACATTCTGGAGTGGGGTCGCGACGGTAAGGGAAACGATCACCAGAAACAGATTCATGGTGACCTGGGTCTGCAGAACCATGAAGGCTCTGAGATGCAGCATCTCAACACGGAGTCACAGACACTGTGGGGTTTCGAGCTGTGAAGCTCCAGAATTGGCTAACAGAAGCCGGAGGTTGCCTGTGGTTAGACAGGGCTTGCTGGGCAGCAGAGAGATGGAGATCATTTACTGCACCTGCTTCTTCAGCAAGTGCTGCAGCGGTACAAGCACGAGAACGCATAGTCATGGTCATAAGGGGATGGGACTAGATGTGTGTACAAAGTTTTGTATAGTGAACCCACACAAGTGTGAGTCTGAAATACTGTCAAGTCTGGGTCTACTCCGGTAGGGGGTCCAGTCAAGTCCAGACAAAAGTGGACGAAGGACAAGGGCAGGGGGCTGGACAAGAGGTTAGTCCGGCTGGAGTTGGTGACCGCTTGGATTCAACAACTAAGGATAACGAGCATTGATCCCTTGTGCCCCTCTGCTCCATCACTGCTGTATCACCCCTATTGTCATTCCATCATCGCTCTTCTATCCCAGGACTCTTCCTAACCACTGTGGTAGGCTGAAGAGGAGTCAATACCATCCCCAGTCGCATATATCCCCCATCAGAAGCCCTTTCCTTCCCTCCTGCACCTTGCCTGAAGGCTTGCAGCACATCCCCCTGTGGAGATCAAATACCAGAACCACAGAGGAAGACCACCACTCGCTTATTGTTGTCCTTTGGTGTTGGTTATTGGTTGTTCTGACCTCTTCCCTCACTTAGGCACACACTGCCCTCACTTGCAAGCGTCACAACAGCCACATTTGACCTTTGTGCTGAGTTCTTGTGTCCAATAACACCGCCACAGCAGAGGTTCCTGTCACGACCGTGACATCCGATCACCCTGTACCCTATTGTCCGATCACGTCCACGCATTCGCCATCTGTTTATAGTATGTACTCCCCTTTTCCGTTTCTCTCTATCTGTCTTGTAGCGCCACCAATTGGTGAGCGCGTTGTCCGATCTGCCTCTCTGTACAATTACCTAATATGTTTCCTTTCTTGTTTCTGGTCACTATACGTTCCTGTCCCATGTCATTACTAATACATTATCTATTGGTAATCTGGTTATCACACTTACTGTACTTACTCAGCGCGCAGCGCGACTGTGCTCGTCGTTCGTCAGTAATCCCGACTCCCTGTACATCGCCTCATCCATTCTACTTAGTATAAATACCTAGATACTTGGTCTGTTGTAGTTTCAGTTCGAATATTGAATAAGATACTTCTCCTCTGTTCTCCCTTCGCACTCTCTGTCTCAGTCCTCGTGCAAGCACTCAGTCGTAGACTGTTTACCCTCAGACACTTTGTATAACCCTCGGTCAGCCTTCCTATCATTCGGGAAGCGCGACTATGCTACGTAGCATCTCGGTCTTACCGCTAGGCCAACCCCTGACCCCCAGACCCCTCGTAGAGATCAGATCGGTGAAGAACCAGTCTTGACAGTATATTCGAACTCTAGTCTTGTACGAGTTCACAATCGTCAATGTCCAGAACAATCCAAACTCGCTCGTGCACTGCTCGTGCAAACAACCCAGAACCCTCAGCATCTGACACTCGTCGGGCTGCTGCCTTGAGTGCTCTGACTAGCCTCAGGCGCTCACCCGACTCTGTCTCCCAATTCCAAGGCTTCTCCACTCGGAGAGCCTCCTCCCCCGCTCAGCGTCGACCACCTGGGGCCTTCGTCGAAGACCTCGGCGATGACCTAGGTGATGACCATCCCGGTGATGATGGTCCCAGAGGTGATGGTCCCAACAACCCCAATGATCCAAACCCAGATGATGGCAGTGAAGACCCCATTGATGGCATCCCCGACCCTGATGAGGCCGGTCTAGTCATCTTCAATAACCTCTCCATCGCTATCGACAGACTCGCGCAATCTTCGCACTCATCCGAGTCTTCATCTCGCACCAAGGTGCGCGAACCTGACACCTTCGATGGGACCAATCCAAAGAAGTTGTGCACATTCTTAGTCCAGTGTGAGCTCAACTTCCAGGACCAACCAAAGGCGTTCCGCACTGACCGAACCAAGGTCATGTTCATGCAATCCTACCTCAAAGGAATGGCTCTCGAATGGTTCGAGCCAGACCTACTCGGTGCAGGAGATCCCCTTAACTGTAAGTGCTTGCTGGCTCTGATAACTGATAGTCACACCCTCAATGAACACGACCTGTGTTATATTGAGGGTAGGTGATGGTACAGTAGTAGAGTAGTTTTAAGGGTAGTTAGCTTATGTAATTAGCGCCAGCGCTATATATATGGGCACTTCTGCTTATGTAAGCAGAAGCGCTACTACACTAGTATAGACCACCTAGTGGTCAGCAGTAAAGGGAGATTACTCCCTTTACACCCTCCCCTTATAGAGTCCGTCCAAGGACTCTTGTAACGACGCACGCGGGTTATCTCGCGCAGTAGTAAATGGAAGCCATGTATATTATAATGGGGGCAAAAATAATCAACAGAATGTGTACCTAACTGACAGGGGTCCAAAGCGAGAAGGGAATAGAAGAGAAAAACAAAAGGAACAAGTAAAGACGTGACCAGTTGAGGGTCACGACGCCTTTTGGACGAGAGGGTTGTGCCTCTCTGATGATGGTAACATGACCGGTTGGCGGCCGTGTCGTCGCGTCAAGGCGACTCTTCGTTTCAGTGAGAGGGTTGCGCCTCTCGAGATGACCAGTCGCTCCCCAGGTCAGTCCTACATCTGTGATGGACCAGAGTGGTCGACGTCCATCTGGTCCCCCGGGGGGTTCCACGGCGGGCCAGGGTCATCGTCGCCCCAGGAATCCTCACCGAAGCTGTCGTATTCCTCTTCTTCATCAGAGGGCAGCGTCTTGCGACGGCTACGACGCTTCTTTTTTTGTTTGGGGGCCAGGTACCCCGCCACCATGTCGATTCTCATGAGGGAGAGGGTATCGCCAGGGTGAGACTCTATGTCTCGAAAGTCGGTCGGCCTCTCTGCTTGTTCCGCCCTGTCCTCGTAGTATTCGAGGGACCGCTCGAGTCCCTCCAGTGCAGTCTCCGCAACTGCGAGCTCCAAGCTTATTTTGACGTTGGGCTCCCGTCCAGCTGCGTCGTCCTGCAGCGCCGCTACCGCCCACTCATGCAGGTCATCAGCCTCTTGGAAGCTGAGGCCATTCTGGGCAAGGTGTCCAGCGACTGCGAATGGAGACGGCGCCTTGTTGGTCGATTCAGACCAAGGGGACGTGCGACCTGGCACGATTATCCACCCCTCTCGCTCGACGATAGCCCTGTACCGTCCCAGGACCACAAATAGCCGTGCGAAGCTGCGGCGCCAACCATTACGGTTGGAGTCATACTGAAAACGAGGGGCGAAGTACCCCTCGAGGATGAATCCTCTGAGCCTCTGATCAGTCGGGGGCTCTTGGTGCTTGGGGTCAGTCTTTTTATGAACCCCAGCAAATTTCTTTGCGCAGCCGGCGCAACTCAATCGGTGGATGAAGTCGCGCCATTCCGCGATCTCGTCTCCCCAGCCGGGAGCTCCCTTTGGCAGTCCGTCGTGCCTGTGGGTGGTGCGATTCCTCCGCGTTAGGATCAATGGAGGTACAGTCATTGGCAGTGATTGCCGGCTGGAGGACATCACTCTGAATGAGCGAGTACGCGCTTTGGCAGGGGCCGGCGCTGACGACGACGAGGCGGCAGGGGGTCATGCCACCTCAGGAGCACGAGGGAGTGATGATGAGGCAGCGGATTGTGCCGCCTCAGGGGCTGGGGGTAGCAACGACGAGGTGACGGAGGGTGGTGCCACTTCGGGGGCAGGAGGAGGAGGCTGGGATGTGGCCTCAGAGGGTTGCTCCCCTTCTGTGTGGCCGTTTCCTCGCTCAGCCCGTTTCGCCTGCTTGTATCCCTCGCGCTTGCTCTTTCCACGGGCCGAAGCCCATGCGGGGGGGTGCCAGTGCTTGAATGCGTGGCTCATCACGCTATTTTTGAGGGGCTTGACCCTCGTATGACAGTCTGTATCTGCCATGTATCGATTGAGCCAAGCTATGAAATTTTGCCCAAATCTAGTGTTGGGCGAGTCACTCTCCTCCGACTCCTTCGCAACTTGGGCGTAGAACTCGTCGAGTTCATTGGCTGTATTGAGCAGGCGTACTGCTCCTGGCCAGATGGCACCGGTGATCAGGGGTGCGATGCCTCGACGAATGTTTCTGAGGACGTTCTCCCTGTGGGGGTCCTCAAACTGGTACAGACAGTCGTTGAACTGTACATGTAGGTATTTGGTGCCGTCCAGCAGCACGTTTACTCGGTTAGGGATTTCTCCCCAGCCAAGTAGAGGAAACATTGTTTCCTCTGGGTTTTCGAGCCGTCCTGCCAACGAAGACCTGGGCAGCTCAGCGGCGTCGACGTCCATGGCACTGAAGATGGTGCCCGGCGAGTTAGGACGGAAGCAGGTACGACCTGGGGATCGCGATCGCGATCGAGAACAGCGTTCTCCAGAGTATGATGCGGGTGTTACCCTGCTCCCTCCCCCTGGAGAAACGAGACGTTCCTCCAAGGGTCGACTGGACGGGCCCGCCCCAGTGGGGTCCTCCGGGCGGGCCGAAGGGATGTACATTGAGAGCAGGCGAGCCTGCTCGAACGCAGCGGAGGTCTGCTGCTGCGAGAAGGTGGAGGCCTTCTCTGCCTCTTCAGCACGCTTGTGCCAATAGTCGCGTTCGCGATGCATCGACGCAAGGTCGTCCTCGAGGCCAGACATACGGGCATTCCACCCGAAGACGTGTGCGAGACACCGTAGGCAGTCTTCGCGCGCGTCCATGATGGACGACGTCTCCAGGACGATGTCCAGGGAGACGTGCTTTTGGTACTCCAAGCACGTGGGGCACCGGTGGTCCCTGTCGTGGAGTAAAAGACCGGTAGTGGTGGCACACCACCGGTCGGGGGAAGGAGAAGCGTCGCACGCTGTTACACGCCGACGTTTCTCATGTCGCCCTTCGCGAGAAGGGGGACGAGAATGATGAGGGGAGGGCGAATGAGGCGCCCTCCTCTTGTCAGAGCGACGACGATCCCAGTCCTGGTGGGACATGGGCTCGTCAGAGGTGTCGTCTGTGCGCCGTAGTCGCGCAGACGGGGAAGGTGAGCGGCGGCGGTTGTCAGACATGATAGTTATCGGCGTGGTGAGAGTGCAGTGGATGTGGTAATGGGAAGAGAGCAGGACGGGCGAGGAACAAGGCGAAAATTGATGGAAGTCAAAATTGAAAGTCAGCGAATGTATGGAAATTGACAGTGGACCGAAACAATGGAGACTCTTGACACATGTAATCCAGACCGACGCGTGCCGGCGGTACCAACGATCACGTGAGGTAACTGTGAGAGTTCCACACTTGTTCGCTTCAACGCTGCTTTCTAGACTACCATGTAGTCAATCGCGCACGCTACGCGTGCGCTGACTGCCCTTGGGCAGTCGTTGTACTGACTGAGCTCCATGGAGCTCGAGATAATCCTCCAACGCTTCAAGGTCCCTGCAGTGTGCGTGCGGCTCCCAAGTAGAGTCGCCCAGGTTCCATTTTACCAAGAATTCGACTTTGTTGCCCACCCAACAGTGGGCGGTTATTTCATCGACAAGCCATTCGGCGTCGTCTGGGTTGCCCATGTCGTAGAAGGCTTGGGCGTCCCGCTTCGGAAAGAGCCTATCATCGTTGGGCTCGTGCCGCCTCAGCAAGTTGACGTGGAAGGTAGGGTGTATTCGTCGATCTTTGAGCTGCTGAGGCAGCTCGATAGTATAATTATCCATCGTCGGATTACTCGCGACAACTCTCATTGGTCCAATGTACTTGGGCAAGAGCTTTCGAGCTCGTCCCTTAGGCAAGGTAAGATTTTTGGTAGATAGATAGACTAACTCCCCCACATCCAGTGTCGGGGGATCCTTCCTCTTTTTATTAGCGTGATGTGTTTGTATCACGCGGCTCTCAATGATGGCATCAAGGGCCATCGCTAGGTTGTCCCACGCCTGGCGGACGAATCCTTGGACGCCAGGCGCCGTCTTTGGAGCACTTCCGTGCTCGAGTTGTGCCATTCAAGGCATATACCCGTATGTGAGCTCGAAGGGTGCGAACCCAGTTGATCCACTTACGCTCGAGTTGATCGCGAACTCAACCATGGGTACCTTCTCAATCCAGTCCTTCTGATCTGGCGAGATCATGCTGCACAGGATCTGCGCGATTGTCCTGATCGAGCATTCAGATGCTCCGTCCGTTTGGGGGTGAAATGCTGTTGACATCAGGAGTTTTACTCCGAGAAGTCGATGCATTTCTCTCCAAAATTGCGACGTGAACTTGGTGTCTCGGTCAGAGACGATTGTCTCAGGTAGTCCATGTAAACGGACAATTTCTTTTACAAAGAGCCATGCTAATTGCGAGGCTCGGATAGTCGTAGTCACTGGCACCAAGTGTACCAGTGAAGTCATGCGACAGAGCACGACCCACAAGTAGTCATGCTCGCCTTGTTCAGGGAACGGTCCCACGAAATCCATCGCGATGGAATTCCAGGGTCTTCGGGGAATCGGCAGAGAATGTAGCAGCCCCGCTGGTTTCTCGTTGCTCGTCTTCGTTGTCTGGCAAACAGGGCACGATCGACAGAATCGATCTACTTCCTTGCCGAGTCCTGGCCACCAGTACCACCTGCGGATATAATCCGCCGTTCGCAGCGCACCTAAGTGTCCCAGCACCTTGTGCGCGTGATCGATGATACATGCGGTCATCGAGTCCCCCTTCCATCACGCTCGTGGAACGCAGAGGACTCTTTCTCCTCCACTGTTCACAGCGTGGATCAGTCCGCTGTCCATGCTGAACATGGGGTGATGTTTTGGCTTCTCAGCCACCTTCGCAAGTACCGGGTCGTCCTTATATCCGGTTCTTACAGCTTCCATGAAGCTGTCTTGCTGGTGGAAGTGAGTGCGGGTGGCAGGTGATTGCCCCGCGGATTCGAGTAGAGTGAGGTCTTCACTCATGCGTGCGGGAGCTGTTCTCTCCCTACTCGGTTCTGCGTGTTCACGCAATTCTGCTGCTTCGATACGGCGGTCCTCTTGCTTCCCGCGCAGTCTATTGCTGCGCCTCACGTTGTCTTGACTTGCTCTCATCGAGGCAAGTCGTAGTTCCCTTAGTTGATCTTGGCGGAGGTCATCCCCCTCTGGGTCGAGCCTCATGTCTGCGTTTGCCCAATCGACGCATTCGTTCTGGACTCCCTCGCCTCCTTCCATCTCGTAGTAACGGGATAGGCTGTCGGCAACTTTGTTTTCGACTCCTTTCACGTAGACGATTTCTGCGTTGAATCGGGACAGGTAATCCGTCCATCGGATCTGTCGGCTCGACAGTTTTTGTTGAGTGGAGAGGTACTTCAGTGCCTCGTGGTCGGTAACGATTTTGAATGGGAATCCGAGGAGTTTATCCTCCCATTTGAGAAGCGCTTCGAGTATTGCAAGCGTTTCTCGCTCGAACGTCCGATAGTTATGTTGGGCGTCTGTTAGTTTCTTCGACATGAACCCAGCCGGGCGGCATGTCTTCCAGTCTTCTCCCTGTCCGTAGAGTGCGCCCACTCCGTACAAGGATGCATCGCATATGAGCCAAATTGGCTCGTCCGAGGCAGGGTTTATCAGCCTCAGTATCGGATATTTGCATGCGAGGTCCTTGATTGCTTGGAAACATCAATCATGGATTTCTCGCCAGAGGAAAGGGAGACCATTCCTCTGGATGCCCGTGAGCGGTGTGGTGTATGCCAACACATCTGGCATGAACTGTGCCAGGTACTCGACGAGTCCAACAAATCGTTGTACCTCGTTCAGGTTGCGAGGCTTCCTCCACTCGCGTATCCTTGCCATTTTATCTGTGTCTGCGTGGACACCACGCTCATCGATCATGTGCCCGAGGCAATCGAGCTTTTCTGCGTACAAGTTGCATTTTTCACGCTCGAGATAGAATTCCGCCTTCGTTAAGGCATCGAGCACGAGTCGCAAATGCCTCTCATGCTCTTCGAGCGTGTTGCTAAACACGAATATATCATCAAGATATACATGGACGAACCGTCCAATGTACTCTCGCAGTACCACCGTCATGAGTCGCTGGAATGTGGCGGGGGCATTGCAGTCTCCTTGCTGCATGACCTGACTCAGGAATGTACCGAAGATGGTCAAAAAGGCTGTTTTCTTAACGTCCTCTGGCTCCACGCGTACCTGTTCATACGCGTTGGATAAATCTATCTTCGAGCGATATCTCACTCTCGCGACGTCCATCCTGATCTGATCTTGGTCAGGGAATGGGGTCACGTCCTTGACCGTGTTGTCGTTGCGCTTCCTGCAATCGATCACGGTCCTTAATTTTCCCGTCTTCTTCGGGATGCATAGCATCGGTGCCGCCTGCAGCACGCTAGCCATGATCCACCACTTTGCATTCGTGTAGAGTTGGATCTTCTCTGCCAGCTGTGGCTTCAGAGAGTCCGGGCTAGGGATGGTAAAGTTCAGTTCAGTTCGGTTCAGAGCCTATTTTTCCTGAACCTGAACCTGAACCTACTACTTCAGGGGCGAACTGAACCTGAACCTGAACTGAACCTACCTGAACTAGTTCTACTAGGTTCAGTTCTGGTTCAGAACTGGTTCGAACCTGAACCTGCAATACATATTGATGTAAAAAGTGTATTTAAGTGTTTACATGAGGTCACTAGGTTTCCAAGGTCTTGGCTCCCACTTTAAAGCCTCACTAGCTGCAGATAAATCACCTGATGAATACACACTCTTCAGCAGTTGTAAAGCTTCCACACTTTCAGGATAGAGTGAGTTTCGTAACACTGTAACAGTTAGTCCACCCTGAGAAAATGCTCTCTCAGATGCTGTGGATGATCCCTGTATTGCAAGATAGTCACAAGCCATTCTGGATAAGATGGGGTATTGATGGGAGTGGAACTAACTTATTGTCATCAGGCATCAAGCGGTGAGTCTCTTTTGTGAATATAGTTCATATATCTTCAGTGCATGGATCATGGCCATGGTGGGCATGCTTGTGATGCTGAATTTGGTTGAGATTAGTTATGAATAGATCAAAATTATAACACACCTTTGTATCAGACCTCCGCTCCTGCTGAATCTCATTATACTCTGCTTCAGCATCTCCTTCTACTCCAGTTTCAGCATCTTCATCATTTGTATCCAATGTTGTAGTTGTCTCAGCTGGTGTAGTACCCTCTTCAGTTTATGACATCTAGTTAGCACATACAATCTGCACAATGTGACATATCTAACCTTCACTTGGTGGTGGGAGTTCAACATCATTGTCAGATACATTTGATGATAAGAAAGATCGTCCTGGTCGTTTTGTGGGTCAGCTTGGTTTGCTAACCATCATTTTGCTTGTGATAGTGTCAGTTCGTTTGTGTTTCTGTGCATATTTACCACCACTTTGTGCAGGTATAATGTGTGACTGATGGAGTGAGCCATGCAGGCTTTGCTGCTGCAATCCTAGCAAAAAGAGTGACTGGTGAGCAATGGACTGAGGACAATGTACAAGTAACTTACCTGCAGCCCAATTTGTTGTTCTTGTACCAATTGGCTGATCATCCCCTTCAGATTCATACCAGTTGATCTCTGAAGGGTCCTTGAGAGTACCATCAAGGTTGAGTGCACACTGATCTTCTCCAGTCATGTTAATGAACAAGAGTTGTACACATTGATTTGGAGCCTCTAGGTGCTGCATTTAGCAGAAGGGCATGCACTAGACATGAGGCATACATGAGACTACAGCATGTATGTAGGCAGTGCTATGACATCAAGGGTGCAGGTATGGCTACCACAAGGCATACATGAGGCAAGGGACTAGGCTATACATGATGTTCCAAGGTGTAAACAGGGTGTAAACAGGTTGTAAACAGGGTGTATACAGGTTGTATACAAGGTGTATACAAGGTGTTTAAAGGCATTCCATGGTGTTCTATGGTGTATATAAAGTGCTTCACAGTATATACACAGTGTTTTGATATATATAGATTGATAGACAAGAACTGATAGGGTGGAAAGAAGAAAGATTTACCAGGCAACCTGTACATCCTGTCCCCATCTATTACTCCCCAGGTTTGAGGTTCGAACCAGTTCTGAACTGTTTCTGTACTCAGGATGGGTGCCCGAACCCGAACCCGAACCTACAGGATAGGGGCTGAACTGAACTTGGACTGAACCTGAACCTATAGGTTCAGTTCAGTCGGTTCAGGTTCGAACCGAGGTTCAGAACCGAACTTTACCACCCCTAACTAGGAGAGCTAAGGAGAATAGAGCGCAGGAGCGCGCTCGGAGGTTCTGGGAGTCGAGAGCAGAGTAGGGGTGAGGAGCGCAGCGAAAATGCGCAGGGAGTGCACGACTAGGGAACAGGGAGGTTGCCTGGAGCGTGTAGACACGCGCTAGGGAGAGCTGGGAGTAGCAGGAACCACCGGAAATCGTCGGAGGACTGAATAGAGTTGTCTAGGGTCATCAGAAAATGAAGAGAGTGGCAGGACATGAGAGAAAACGATAGGGAACAGCGGAA
>Ga0307518_10002869_pt1 | contig 12515 bp, 17 predicted proteins | sample 25_EM_MG_FD_203889 | JGI IMG/M metagenome (GOLD analysis project Ga0307518, IMG submission 203889) | Populus trichocarpa ectomycorrhiza microbial communities from riparian zone in the Pacific Northwest, United States - 25_EM | ecosystem: Host-associated > Plants > Roots > Unclassified | place... | reverse complement strand
CCTTACAAAGCCCTTACCAATCACTTACCAATCCTTGACAAATTCTGCTTATGCCCTTCCCTTTTTGTACTTTAATGCTGTGTCCCCCCATGTATTTAAACCCCTGGGCTCAGCCCAGTGAAAGAGAGCCCAATTATACGAAATTATCCCTCTCTCAGTCTCTCTCAGTCAGTATCCCCTCAGTACTTTGAGTCTTGTAGGCTTCAGTGAAGGTCTAAAGGCTCTGATATTCAAGTTTTATCCAATCTATTCAAGTCCAAGTCTTTCTCTAGGCTCAAGCGGAGTCTAGCCTGTCTATCCTTCATCTCCCATTGCTTCTGGACGTCAGGAGCCCCCTTGCCCCTTTGCTGCACCAATCTCTAGGTGTAGTATCGCTACTTCAGTCCTAGTCAACTCAATCCCCACTTTGACACTTCCTAGGCTATAGGAAGAGTCCAGACATCTATCCCCTTCGTCATCTACTGCTCCTGTACCCAAGGAGTATCCTGTATCTCTGTCTGCATCACCCTGTTGGTGTAGATCCCCTCTCGCCCTCCTCAGCATATCCTCTCTGGACACCGCGGAGGTAAACCACCACTTGCACTTTTCCGTAGTCCTTTGTTGGTGTTGTGTTTGGGTTATTACTCCGACCCAAATCCACACTTTGACTCACACCGGTATGTGGATGGATTCAAATAGATTTGACACTCATTCCTTCCCACAGCAAATACCATTCATCAAGCACAAATTCTCCCGGCAATATTGGGACCTTACACCATTAACAAGCCACACGGTAAGTTGATATGTTTTTTTGCATACCAATGGTTCTCAATATTAGCTGGAACCAATCAGCAGAAGGATCTGGTGCTGGAGGACATCCATCAACAACACAGTCATTCCCACAGATGCATACACCAAATAGAACCAATGATGTTTCACATGGCCCACCGAAACCAAAGCCCTGACTCAAATCAATATGTATGATATATTTAGTAACAAATATGGTCGACTGATATACTTGCATAGTAAAAAAAAATACCATGTCTGATGGGTTGGCACCGCAGACCAGTTCCGGAGTTGCAAATGCAACTGTCCCACTTAATTCCAATGGTGGGTAAATGTTGCTGGTACAGTTTGGGCACTCACACTAACAAATGTAGCCATGTCTGAAGGTTCCAGTATTGTGAAAGGCAGCTCATCCAGTGGGTCACATCCCTTGAACAAGGATAGCCAGTGCCAATCCACTGTGCCGCAAAAGTGTGTGCAGGACAATGGCACCACCTCATCTGAGGTAACTAATGAGGCACTCCGGCATTCCAAATGTTCCTGCAGGACACCCCTTCCTCCCGACCATAATGTGCTAACACCGCCGCAAGGAAAGAGGAAAAAATAGGGGTAGCTTAGATTTATTTGTATTCTGTTCACAATTCCATGGGTTGTAAAATAACATCATCATATTTCTACAATCTTTAATGAATGCTGACCCCCAAGGAGAAGTCTGTCCGATTGAGAACTTACACTACAGTTGCGGAAGTGGCAGAATATTTATAAATAATGTCTTTACTACAGTAGATCAGGATCTAAGTTTACTAACTCTTCCAGGTCTGGCATGGCATTTGTAGCCAAACAGTCCAAATCCATCCTAAACCATGACCATGCCCTGTACTTCTCCACCAGGTCCATCCATCTGTCTGTGGCATCCACCATGGTGTTGGCATATGAAAAATGGGTGGCAATCAAAATGCCGTTGTGGCAGGGATGGAGTGGTGGCTGGCTCAGAGCCATCATGCTTGCCGTGATCCCACATGCCCTTTGCACTGCTGGCATGAATAAGATGATCAACCATAGATAATGGAGTACTTACATGTGGACCATGGGTCCTGTGCACTTTGTTCCCTGAGTGCTCGCCAGGAAAGATTTGATAGCTCCCTATACCACTTATCTGCAAGCACATTATATAGAAAGGTGATGGTCTGCACAGGGAAGGTCTAGCCCTGAGGAAGGGAGAAGGAGAGCTGTAGGATAACCTCAGTATGCTGGCAAGCTACTGTATATTAGTATATACCTGTAGTGTAACTACAAGGTATCAGTAAGTAGGAAAGTGGTTAGTAGGAAGGTACTCACCCTCAGTATGCTGGCAAGCTACTGAGGGAACTATGGTAATAGTAACTCTACTGTATCTGCGCTTTATGCTTATGTAAGTAAGTAAACAAACCATAACAGTCTGTTTATACTCCAACACATTAGCACTTCAAATGGAAGAAGATCATGGTCCGTACCATCCCCCACTTCAACCAGTGATCCTTCTGCTATAACTGATGGACATGGTTGCACCGCTGTCTCAGACATATCAACACTGTGTGCTGGGCTGTCAGCTAGTTGCCTAGGTGACCCACATCTGGTGTTGAGAATGGGATCCGGAGTGTCCATGTGGCAATGAACAGAACTTTGTGATGGTGACTCAACCCAGTTAAATCCACCGGACATATGTGAAGGTGATTTGCATGGTGGTGGTACCAGAGTGAAGAATCAATTTTCTTGATCCAGTGAGCCAAGGTTCGGGTATCCCTTTGGACTAGACGTAGGTGAGCGCTTTAGTGGTGGCGGTGGCCAAATGGTCTGGAAGGGTGAGTGGGAAGAGGTGGAGGGCAGTGGTACTGGTGGAAACATGGCCCGGATGGGTGAGTCGGAAGGGGTAGACGGCATTGTTGGTGGTGATGCACAAATGGGTGGGGCTAGATCCAACTGGCTCCAGGGTGTTCGAGTTGATAGTGTAGACGGTGGTGAACTGACCGCAGGTCCTGGTCCACTGGAAAATGCTAACAAATCGGGTGGTGGAGAGCCAACATCTGGTTGAGGCCCTGTAGTGAATTGAAACGTTGCTGGTGATTGGGAATGGCAGGGAGGCTCTGGCGTGGTGCAGGATGGTGCTGCTGGTGGGAAATCAGTACTTGGCATATTCAAAGGTGCCGAGCAAGGTGAACCCAATGGGGGTGGGGGTCCAAGTGTCCATGGAGAAGCTGTTATGGGTGAATGGTCCACTTCCATTGCACTGTCTTCCTCTGTTTCCATTACAACGGAGGTGCTCTCAGATAGTGCAGGCGAAATAATTGTTCCATGTAAGTTTACATTTACATTCAATGGAGAAATACTTACTGCATTTCATTGGGCTCTTTTTGGTGAACCGAACGGTCTTCTTTCCTTTGGCAGGGTACATGACCAATATGATGGGATTGTGGCAGGGTTTAAAGAATCCAGGAGGGATGGGGTACGGTGTGGCCAGTTAGGTTTACCATTATATAATTGATGTCCCTGGCTGAATGGTGATAATTAGTAGGTAGAAATGGGTGAGACAATGCAGACATAACTTAGAGTTCCACATGGCAGTGATCAAGCAACCAAATATGATGCTGGAGTGGTTTGGGAACAGCCAGGCAGGCTGGAATATTTGATTCGATCAATATTGTAAATACACTTTCAATGCACGGTCCTCATTGTTACACAGGATCTATGTCCTGTTGGCATTGTATTTCTGTCCACATGCGGTAGCTGTATTTCCATCAAACTCTATTGTACTTGATCAGGGTTTGTGTCATACACAGGAAGTGTTTATGTAAGCATCCCGAGTGTCATATTATCTGCACCGTTTCTGAACCACTCACCCATTACTCCACATCATTCCCGTTCGCATCGTTCATCTCAATGTCTAATCCCACCAAATCCTCCAATGTCTCCATTCTCGACAGGGCAGACCAAACCTCCATTGCCTCTCTGAATGAGGAATGTGTTGTCCAGAACGCCGCGCAACAGATCACTACCTACATGGACGGACTCAAGACAACAAATGACATGGTGTATTGGTGGAAAGTTGTGGATATTGTATGGAATCAGGTGGTAAGTGGTGTAAGATCCATGTCAGCCAAATGCTAACTATATTCTAGAAACTAGTGGAAGCCATGGTTGAAGACCTCCCTGCTGGCTTTGTCATGCCAACGCATGTTATGGCAGCGGAACAATTCATGCCCAACCCGGCAATTGTTCGGCAGACAAAGAAGTGGCCTTTATGGGAGCCCATGCGCAACGTGATGGATGCTGAGTTCCAGAACCATCAGTGGTACAAGCTCCATGAACAATCGGCCAATGGTGAGCAGTCTGAGAAGGGAAAGGGGAAGGCATTGCCAGTGGTGAAAGAGAAGGAGGTAAGCATGGAAGAGGAAGTTGAACCAGATTTGCCAGGTCCAATGCCAGGCCCCAGTGAACATGGGAACAATACAGGTGGCCGGGGCCATACACAATCCTGGATGGTCAACAGCACTAGTACCTGTGGACGGAGAAAATCACGGAGACGGTCAAAGTCGGTGAAGTCGGTGGCATCAGTCAACAGCAATGCTGAGGTGTCGACTCCTACCTCAATGGCCATGGATGGCCCAATGGCCCCACCAACTGGATTTGTACATGCTCCTGACGAGGACCGGTGCAAACGGTGCAAGAGAGCAGGTAGGGCTTGCCCAGTGAAACCTGGGCAGGCATGCTGGTATTGCAACCGTGGAAAGGCCAAATGTAGCCTGGTTTCTGAACTCCGTGGATGGTCTCAGGCACGGTCACGGGCACGGTCACGTGCTCAGTCTCCTGGACATCGTCACTCTGCATTGCCAGAGTCATCTATGTCGGAAAAACCTAAAACACATTACAATGCATTTTTTCGTCACACTTGTGTCATGTTTTTACCATATTTGGTAGGCTTTATGATTACATTACATTGCAATGACTGAAATGCCTGCAATCAAAATCTGAGTAACAGTGACGGTCACGCAAATGTCACGATGTGCATTGCGGGATTTCACTAAATTTTGAGCAGATTTCAAGCATTACAATACGATGTAATTGTCAAGTTATACCATATATAGTAAAACGTGACAAAGCATGACATTGCAATGAGTTTTAGGTTTTTCTGACATAAGGCTCCCGAAACTACAGCCCCCCGTGTTTCCAAGCAACGGTGAGCACCAAGTACCACTGTCACCCCTGGTCCATCCACACCTGCAACCCAAAAAACCCCCCAAGCATTGAAAAAGTGAGTCCCTTTCTTTTTTTCTTTGTTCAAATTCAGGATTTCACTAGACTATGCTGAAGTAAACATAGATCCACCAACATGGCTAAAAGATCTATACAAGTGCGGGAAAAGCTAGGTAATACAATGAGTATATGAACATACAACACGCAAAGGAAAGGGTTGTGCCCACCTCAGTCGCGTGCGATACAGCGACAAACGTCTGAGGTGGGAGCTCTACAGTACTGGACTAAATACGAGCTGATAGAACAAAGAATGAGACAATGACAAGGCGCGGATGTTGGATCTGCGCCATACAGTACACAAGACACTGTGTTGGACAGTACAAGGGGTAACTTAGACACTTTACAAGGGATAAGTAAGACTGGAAAAGACAATAAAGAACTGACCGCGCTCCGAATGGTATTGTATGTTGTGACAGAGCATGTGTTATGTAATCGAGTATGTAGCTCTCGCGACTAGAGTGAATGCATCAATTAGCAAGATACCACTATGGACAACTTGCCATTTTCAACAATGGCTCCCCAAGCGGGCCCAGGGTACCTCAAGTGTTTCATCGCCCAACCCCCTCACCACCACCAATGGTGACAGCCCTGCCATGACGTACGTGGAGTGTTTGCAGCATGTTGAAGAAGAGCTGTTTCTGGTTAGGAGGGAGCATGCTGGCAAGCTGAAGGAGCTTGCCAATGTCTGTGAGCATGTGGGCTCACTCACCGTCATCGTTGAGGAGTTGAGGAGGCTTGTTGCCACCAATCTGGGTGTGTCGCAGGAGATGCAGGACACTCTGTCCAATTTGCCCAGCACTCCATCCCATTCACTAGGCACTCCACCCCATCCACTGAGCACTCCATCCCAGTCGCCGGGCACTCCATCAGACCAACATTTGTTGGACCACGCTCCATCCCTGAGTGCCCCTCCATGTCCACATAGTAACCGGTCACTCAGCCCACTGGATCTGGCACAGACTAATATGGTCAGAGAGCTTACAGCTTCTCCTGGCCCTACACACCTGCCTTCTCCAGCACCTCTGTCTGCACCATTGGACTCCTCTCCCAGATCTGCCACCTGCTGGGACCTGGTCCTGGCATCTTGCATGCCGGCGATCACCATCACTCCACCTGATGTTGCCATCACAGAGTCTCAAGTGGAGGGGGACAATATGATAGTTGACTAGTAGATCATGCATACTTTTGACATTTCAACTAATGGGTATTACAATTACTCAGACACTATGTATTGTTGCAATGTATGTTGTCTAATGGATGGCATTTGGTCCACTCCTGTTACCCTAGACATACCATATCCTACAGCACATGGTGGCCATGTGAACATGGTACATATGGTCACAGTGTGGTTACAGCATGTACACAGCACACAGGGCCAGTAACCTTGTGGACGTGGCACCAGGTAGATGGGCACTGCACGGCACACAGTACAGGGTTGATGGGCACAGAACATGCCCACCATGTCAGATGCACACGGTCACCATGCGGACATTGTGTCAACACTGCCCACACAGTTGCTGTGTGGCCATGGCATGGCACTGTCGCCGCGTGGTCACAGTATACGGACACTGTGCCCACACAGTGTGTACTGTTGCCGTGTGGCTACAGTACACCGATACAGTGCCCACACATATGGTTGCCATGTGGCCACGGTATACCAACACCGTGCCAACACCATGCCTACAGTCTCCGTGTGGCCACGGTACACAGATACCATGCCCACTTGGTATAGATACCGTGGCCACATGGCAACCATACACCACATGGTGGCACGGTGGCTGTTTACCGTGTCCACACAGCAATTGTACATACCATGTGGCCATGGCATGCGTGTACTGTGGCCACACAGCAACCATACATCTTGTCTGGGCACTATATCTGTGTACCATAGCCACATGGTGACCGTACACACTGTGTGGGTATGGTATCTGTGTACTGTAGCCACATGGATGGTTGCCGTGCGGCCATGGTACACAGACACCGTGCCCACTTGGTATAGATACCGTGGCCACATGGGAGCAGAGATTAGTTGTTTTGCACTTAAATCAGTGGCACCCAGGATATCCCTCACTCGCCCTACCTCTGCTGTGCCAGCCGTGATGACCAAACATTGCTGGCAGTCCGTTTCTTTGTCAGCGACATTCAACCATACACAACGTGGTGGCACAGTGGCCATGTACCATGTCCACACAGCAAATGTACATACCATGTGGCCACAGCGTGTGTACCATGGCCCCATGGCGACTGTACATATCATCTGGGCATGATATCTGTGTACCATAGCCACATGGCGACTGTACACACCATGTTCACACAGTGTCTGTATACCATGGCAACACAGCGATCATACATATCGTGTGTGTACGGTATGTGTGTACCATAGCCACACAGTGACCATACACACCCATTGTTGCCACACGGTATGTACAATCGCCATACAGACACCATGCCAACATTGTGTGTACCTGCCGTAGGGCCATATTACACTGGCACTATGGCAACACAGTATGTACGGTCACTGTTGGATAGGGTATCCGGGCACCATGCTAACCCAGCATACATGGTGGTTCTGTGGACACAAAAAACGGGCACACTGTTGCGGTGTGGACACACACCCACGTCCTGCTGTGGACTCATCTGGTACACATTCCACATCTGGTACTCACTTCTGTTATCTTGCATACCCAGTACTCACTTCTGTCACCTTGCACACATTCCGGTCACCCTCCTGTCTCATACTATCATCGCCCTGCATACACATCCAGTAAACCAACACAATAAACACTCCTGTCACCGTGCACACCTACTACTCACCCTCACTGCATACATCCAGCCCACATTCTGGTCACCATGGACACAGCACATGCTCCTGTTACCATGCACAACTTGTACACATTCCTGACACCATGCACCTGCCACCGATTCTCATCACCATCCCACCCTATGTGACGGTACACCCACTGGCTCCAATGGCCCATCAACATACTATGGAACCCTTCACCAACCTTACCATATCATAGGGAACACTCTAATTTCAGTCTGCACTCTGTCCAACACCACTCTGCATCAGCAAATTCACACATTACTTTTTTACCACTTTTTTCACTTTTTTCACTTTTTAGTGGTCACTTTTCACACTTTTGAAAACAATTGAAAATGCTTTAAAAAGTAACTAAGAGCATGTGGCGCGACAAAATATGAGTAAGTCAACTAAATGAAGTGGTGTTTAGGCACCAGTGGGCAATGCCTCGCAGGTCTTGAAGGAACGGCTGGATAAGAGTGGTATCTAGGCATATGGGCAACGCCCCATTGAACGACTTGGAGTGAGGAGAGGCGCACAAAGTAGAAAAAGATGTTGGGAAGAGATTCACCCAACAGGAGTGGTTGGGATCATAATGCTTTCGAAGATGAGGAAAACTGAGGCAAGCACTGTGGGCATGGCATTGATCAGCAGTGTGGATAGTGGGGCTGGTGACCATTGTTGTTGCCATGCTGGGTGGGGACAGACGCTTCAAATGCGTCGAACAGAGCTGAAACGGACAGAATCTGTCATGGTGAGGGTGCAGGGACATACCTGGGTGTTAGAGACCCAAAACACGGTGTTGGGGTGATGGATGGCCTTGGAAGCCAGACGGACACGTTGAGTAGGCACTCGGACGTTCCAAGTGTTGAAATGGAATGTTAATGACTACAAATGCGACCCAGAACGTTAGAACAACCTGAAAGAGAAGGAAACCATTGGACTCACCTACTGGAGCTGCCAGAGGACATCCAGACAAGCCGAACGGACTCAGGAACCGCACAGATACATCGAGCGTATGCGCAGATGTGCCAAGCATTGCAAACAACACGAAAATGGCTGTAAACGGAGCAGAAAACATTAGAATGTGTCGAAACGACCCGAAAACATGAAACTCACCTACAGAGGCTGCAAGGCAGCGCTCACCGACAGACAAGCCAAGAGAAGAGAAGCAGCAAGCATGCGCGTCACATGGTGTCGAGAGGGAAAAGGAAGATAGATGCCCGTCACGTTCACATGGGAGTGGTGCCAGGCTACTGGGGTGGGCGCTGTTGCACGTTATTGTTGTCACGCTGAGCTGGTGGTGGGGGCGTTGTTGTCGTCATTGGTACTGTTGTCATGCTGGCAAGTGGGGCTGGTTGTTGGCTGACCCTTGGTAATGAAAATACAAGATTCAGCAGTGCGAGGTGATGCAAGGAGTAAAAGAAATGGACGTACACCACAGAAAAAGGGCTGAGCGTCGGTGATAAAGATAACACTGGCAGCCTGGCAGCCTGGCACTGGGAATATAAAAAGACATGTCATCACCTTGAGTCTCAAGAGCAGTCAGGGACCCACTGGCGAACTTGCTGCTCATCTTGGTCGTACGTTCCAGAAGACGGGAGTGGAGGTAGAGAAGCATCACTGGATGACCAGGAGGACGACAGAGTAGGAGGGACATGACAGTTGCTTGTTGGTGGAAGGCCATGTCATCCTATAAACATGCTGATGTAATCACAACATGCCCGAAATTTTTGCAAAGTCCCAAGACTTGATGGCCACATCACCACTTCCACTATCAAGGACGTCAACAACCCCACGGTGTAGAGACGCACGCGTCTCTAGGTGCGCATATACCGATCAGTGTTCACCCGAGCTCGTTCGTGCTACTCAGCACAGCCACCCACACCCAACCCGCATGAGAGCTCTCCGATGCACAGCTTGGTACTCCCGATAGGGTCCTGCGAAGGTCCCACATGAGTAGCTATTCCCTACCTCTTCCTGTGAGTGTCACGATCACTCGGAATAGCTTCGGGTCTGTTTGGACTAGCTCGCGCTACTCAGCACAGCCACCTGCACAAGACCTCTCTGATGCGCAGCTTGGTACACCCAATAGGGTCCTGCGAAGGTCCTGCATGCGTAGCTCATCCCTATCCCTTCCTGAGTGTCTCAGTCACTCGGAGTAGCATCGAGTCGCACTACTACATCGCATCGGGTCGCGCTGCATCAGGTCGGGTCACTCTCCTGGGTAGGGTCTCACTACATAGGGTCTCACTGTGTAGGGTCACATCGCATCGGGTCGCGTTGCATCGGGTCACATTGCATCGGATCGCGTTGCATCAGGTCGTGTCACTCTCCCTGCTAGGGTCTCGCTCCATAGGGTCACATTGCATCAGGTCGCGATGCATAGGGTCACACTACATAGGGTCGCACTACATAGGGTTTGCTCTCCGCTTCTCTCCCTGTCACTTTAGCTTCTGCCTTTGTGTCCCTGAGCCCTTCCTCTTGCTTTAGCATCCCTGACAGCTGTCATTATGTTAGTATTACATTCCCTCTTAGCGCTGTCATCCTCTCTCCTTCTCTTCGGGTCGCTTGCACCCTTCCCCCTGGATTAGGCTTCAGTATATAGCCCTAGTCCTCACAAAAATAAGAAGTTTCTTTTCCGCCCCCATCTGAGTGTCTAAGTGCGAGTCCTGTCGTTTCCGCTGTTCCCTATCGTTTTCTCTTGTGTCCTGCTGCTCTCTCTTTGTTTTCTGACGACCCTAGATGACCCTATTCAGTCCTCCGACAATTTCCGGTGGTTCCTGCTACTCTCAGCTCTCCCTAGCGCGTGTCTACACGCTCCAGGCAACCTCCCTGTTCCCTAGTCGTGCACTCCCTGCGCTCCTCACCCCTACTCTGCTCTCGACTCCCAGAACCTCCGAGCGCGCTCCTGCACTCTAGTCTCCTTAGCTCTCCTAGTCAAGCCAGACCAGGTCTCCTTGGGCGGACACCCATTTTCGCGCCTTCAAGGGACTCACCCCCTACAACGGGCCACCAGCACGACAACCATAATGGCCCTCACCACCAACCACAATGATCCACCACCAATGACAATGACAATGACCCCACCATCAACGACAACGACAACGGCCCCACCACCACACAACGGCCACCAGCCCCACCACCAGCTCGACAATGACAACAACTCGGCATGACAATAACGGCCTTCCCTATGGCCTTGACCACTAATGTGCAGTGGCACCGCCCACGTCGGTAGTCACTGCCTCCGCTGTACAGTAGTGACAATGTTGGTAGCATTCCATAGTAATTAATTACCTACTGAGTCAATTGCTAAGACAAACAATTTTATAATACTAGTGACCTCATGATTGCAAGCCAACTTTTTCAACTTTTTCAACTTTTGTGGAGCCATTGGACTTTTTTTACTTTCAACAAAGTGTGAAGTAGAAAAAGTCAAAAAAGCCATAAAATGATTCTGAAAAGTGCCAAAAGTGGAAAAAAGTAATGTGTGAATTTGCTGATGTGAGACATGGGCCCACCCATGAAGCAACGTGCCAACTCTGTACTCAGCCCATGCAAACCGCACGGCAACACCTACTATAGGGCCCAGTCGTCCATCATGGTCACACTCCCTAGTTCAGCCCATCCTCCACTGGCCGTATGCCATGGCCAATTGTCAACCTCTGTTGGCCATGTATCACGGCCTACCTAGGTACATGGGCTTGATCAAGGGCAATAACTCCCTGAGCAACTTCTCAGCCATCAGGTGCAACCATGGCAACTTGAGTACCTCCAGCAGTCTGACTAGTCACAACCTGGGGAGTATCCATGTTCTTCAGCACAGAGTGAATGCTCCATGCAGCAAATGCTTCAAGCAAAGCATGGTGCACAAAGTTCTCGCAAAGAGTTGTTAGGTGTCATATCCATACTTTTCCCAGTCACAACTCTGGTCTAACCTTGGCCCGCCTGACCTCTCCTTAGGCATAAATGCAACTCTGGATCTAGTGTAACGCTCCAACTTTTTGTCTTATCTAATCTGTGATTAGATAGCGACTTATCTTACAGTGACTCCAAAAACCCTTTCCATAACTAACCCTAACAGCAGTGCGCAAAGCGCACTGCCAGACACATGGAAAATGACACTAGGCTTTGGTGGAGTTGTAAATAGTACATACTCTTGGCTACAATATTGCTTCCTAGATCATGTGATTTCGTTCACACAGTCCAGAGATATGGGCATTTTAAAACAGCAGGTCCATGGAAAGGGTTTTTTCACTTTTGAATTTACAAGGGTATTTGGATATTATTAGTACTTGGTATATCCACCTTTTGCTCTAAGCACTGCCTGAACCCTTCTAGGCATACTCTCAATTAGTTTCTGACACTCCTCCACTGATATCCCCTCGCACTCCACCTGAACTCTCTCCCATAGCTCATGAATCCCATTAGGGGAGTTTTCATGCCTTGCAAGCCTTCTTTTCAGGTAACCCCAGAGATGTTCAATGGGGTTAAGGTCAGGGGATTGTGCAGGCCATACCATGGTCCCAAACGCCTGCTCTTCTAGCCACTCTCTAACCTTTTTGCAAGTATGCTTGGGATCATTGTCTTGCTGAAAGATGGTATCAGATGGATTGAGACCATAATGCTCCAATGTTTGTTGAAGCTCATCCTTCAAAAT
>Ga0307518_10002868_pt1 | contig 12517 bp, 8 predicted proteins | sample 25_EM_MG_FD_203889 | JGI IMG/M metagenome (GOLD analysis project Ga0307518, IMG submission 203889) | Populus trichocarpa ectomycorrhiza microbial communities from riparian zone in the Pacific Northwest, United States - 25_EM | ecosystem: Host-associated > Plants > Roots > Unclassified | place... | reverse complement strand
GGAAGTCAATTTTGGGTAAAAGAAATGAAAAAAAAATGTACAAAAAAGAAAACAAAAGAGAAAAAAAAAACACGTGGGGAAAGCTACAGTGTTTTAAAGAAAAAGACAAAAAAACTAAATTTTCAATCAGCTCAATAGTAAAAAAATAAAATCAACAAAAATAATTCTGAAAAAAACAAAACAAAAAAAAGAAAATATGTAAAAAATGACAATTTTGGAAAAAAAGAAAAATAAAAAAAAATAAAAAAAACATACGGGGAAAGCTAAAGCTAGATTATCAGCCAGCTCAATATTAAAAAAATAAATTCGATAAAGATAATTTTTTAAAAAAATATATGGGGAAACACTGCAGCAAAACAAAAACTATGTAGGGGAAACACTGTAGCAATCCATATTATTTTTTTTAAAAAAAAACTATAAAGCTAAATTCTCAACTAACTTAATATAAAACAAGTAAAATCTACAAAGATCATTTTGAAAAAAATAAAATAAAGAAATCATAAAAAAAAACAATGTATGAGAATATTATATCAATCTACAATATTTTAAAGAAAAAAACTACATACTTAAATTTTCAACCAGCTCAATATTTAAAAAAATTAGCAAAGATAATTTTGAATCAAAAAAATTTAAAAAAAAAAAAAAAAAAAGAAGAAGAAATCAATTTTGGGTAAAAAAAAACATGTAAAAAAAAAAAACCCTGCTATCCAACGCGTTTTAGAATTTTTTAATATAAGTTTATAGGTCACAAAAGTAACAGCACACATAAAAACAATTTATTTTTGTGAGTGTATATAGTATAGAAGCGTACAGGATTAGCATAGCGAAGAAAAATGAGGGTCGCCGAGCATGCTTTAGTGCGGCTCCATTCTTCCGCCGGCCCCTACCCCACGTGTAAGGACAATCAGGGCGGGAGGAGAAATTAGAAAAGAAAAAAAAGTACAAGGCAGCGGTCTTTGTTGGTCATCCATTTGACCGTTGATCACGGGAAAACAGTGTGAACAAAATCTAGATCATTCAATCAGGAACGAAGAAAATGAAGCAGCGTTCAAGTACAATTTGTACAGCCGCTAATGGTCCGCTCCGTTTTAACCACGGCTGTCATGCCTCGTCGAGAACTGATCCGGTAAAGATACTGAATTTAAACATCTTTTTTATCTCGACACAATTTCCAGCATTAATTTTAATATATTTTTTTAATCAATTCAAAAAATAAATAACAATTTAAATGTTTAAATCAACAAACATAAATCAAATGTTCATAATATAAATTATATTTGAAGTCACAAATATCTAGATGAAATCAATCACAATTTATAATTAAAAAAACACAAGTTCTTTCATTTATAGACAGTAAAATCTGATTGAATAAATATATTGAGTTTTAAAATATTTAAAATAATTTTTTATATATATATATTTATCATTGACCTGAACATGTTTAAATTGAGTTTATCATGACATAGTCATTAAAAATTCATAAAATCAACAAACAATTTAATTTGAGTATGTTTTGAAGATGGTTTAAACATTGACATTTTTCATGCACCAACGCATGAAATTGATTTTTTTCTCATTCATAAAAAAAAAATACTTTTATTGTTTTTGATATATTATATTAAAACCATCAAAATGTTAGAAAACATTAATTTAGTATTCTTTTTAACAATATATATTTTTAAAAAAATATTAAAGCTACGACGTGAAAGGATATCTAATTATCATTCTCCAAAGCAATTGAGGAAACTTAATTCACTCTAAAAAATATTATGAGAATTTACTCAGATCTGAGGTGGGATTTGAATCAAAATAAAACGAGGAATTTACGCTTTATCACCAGGCGGCTAATTTCTTTACATCGGTGTCTTGTTAAAAAGAGAAACCATCGAGAGTAGTAAAATATCACAGGATAGGGAAAGGAATGCAAACAGGTCAATGAAATTAAAATAGTAGAAGCCTTGCCTATTCATGTAGGTGAGGTGGCCACATACTATAAAGATTATGAGAGAGAGAGAGCGGGGAGTGACCGCGTTGAAAAATGTTCAACTGGTTTTAAAAGGCCATAAACAGACATGCTCTGCAACTGCTGTGTTCTTGGCTCCTCTCCCTATAAACACCAACACCTCTCTTTGGCTTCTTTTGTGTTTTGTTTTTTCGTGTTAGCTAGCTAGTTGTTTGTTTGTTTTTTTGTTGGCTGGCTAACCTTTTTATGCATCAATCTAGATACTACTACTTCCAGCTTTGGCGTGCTCTGATAAAAGATAACTACAGCACACACAGGGAGAGGGAGAAGAGATAAACAGTGACAGAGAGAGTTGGGGATTGGGCAAAAGGTTTTTCTTTTTCCCTTCGAAGAGAGAGTTTCTTGTTTCTTTTCATTTCCTTTCTTTTTGTTTTTTTACTTCTTTTCTTGTAAAGAATGATTGGTTACAAGGCTGAACTGAAGTGAAAGTCTGGTCTTGGTGACACAAAAGAAAAGAAAAAAAATCTTTTGAGTTTCTTGATCATGAAAGATTGCCAAAATACAACATGCGGGGTGCTGCTTTGAAGGGATTGGGTTCGTTGAGCCTTCTTTTCATATTTTCTTGTTCTTTTGGAAGTTTCTTGTCTTAAATTCAATAAGTTTTACATTAATTATTCAGCAGCAAGATCAAATTTGTCTACAAATTCATCTAGGCGTCAACACACTCTTTGTATAGCCATATTAAGATAAAAGAAGCTGCAGCAGAGCGTGTGTAGCGTTAGCATAAAAAAAAGAATTTATTATTGTTCAAGAAACAAGCAAGAAAGACGTTCATTCCATCAGAAGAAATTTCACAAATTACATTTTATCTTCTCTCTCTCTTTCTTTTTCTATGGAGTACAATCAATCTTCAGAAATGCAAGAACCCAGCATCGACACTGACAAACTCAGCTACGAAATCTTTTCAGTTCTTGAAAGCAAATTTCTTTTCGGCTATGATGATCAGAAACTCTGGGTTCCTAAACAGATCTCTCCTGCAACAATCGAAGCAAAACCCGAGTCACAGAATCCTTCTTTTCTCACAGAAAACAACAGCAACGGGCTGTCTGCAATCAAGAATCAACGAGGGAAAATCTGCATATTGTCTATTGATGGTGGTAGCAGTCTAAAAGGGATTATTTCAGGGAAAGCATTGGCTTATCTTGAAAACGCTTTGAAATTGAAATCAGGTAACCCTGACGCCAGAATTGCTGATTATTTTGATGTGGCAGCCGGAACTGGAATTGGTGGAATCTTCACGGCTATGCTTTTTGGCACCAAAGATCATAACCGTCCGATTATGAAAGCTGAGGAGACTTGGAGATTTTTAGCTGATCAGGGTAAGAAATTGTTTACTTCTGGTAACAGAAATGTTGGGTTCTTAAAGCGGTTTTTCAAAGGGAGCTCAACCGGTACGACCGCTACCACAGCCGGTTTAGAGAAGGCCATGAAAGAGACTTTTACTGAGAAGGGCCGGAATTTGACTTTGAAGGATACTTTAAAACCGGTTTTGATCCCTTGTTATGATCTTTCCAGTACGGCGCCGTTTTTGTTTTCTAGAGCAGATGCCTTGGAAACGGACAGTTTCGATTTCCGGATTTGGGAGGTTTGTCGGGCTACATCAGCTGAACCGGGCTTGTTTGACCCTGTTTTAATGCGGTCCGTTGATGGTCAGACCAGATGTTTGGCAGTTGATGGTGGTTTAGCCATGAGCAACCCGACCGCGGCAGCCATAACTCACGTGCTGCATAATAAGCAGGAGTTTCCGTTCGTTAGAGGAGTCGAGGATTTGTTGGTGTTATCATTAGGGACCGGTCAAATTCTTGAGGTTAGCTATGATTATGAGCAGGTTAAGAATTGGAGGGCCAAGCAGTGGGCTCGACCGATGGCTCGGATTTCAGGTGATGGTTCGGCTGATTCAGTGGACCAGGCAGTGGCCATGGCATTTGGTCAGTGTAGAAGCAGTAACTACGTAAGAATTCAGGTATGGTATCTCGTTTTGCACAACTTGGACATGGTTTTTGGTTTTGCTTGATTTTAATGCACAGGAGTCGGGACAGCTGTGGCCAGGCTGGAATGGTTAACCTAGCTGTGTCTTTTACACTCATATACAATTTTTGTGCATATTTAGCTGGGTTTGGGTTTTTATGCAATTGAATGTGGTGTTTGCAAGTGTAAATGGGGTCCGTGGTGCATTGTGTCTGGTGGCTTCTGTTTCGCCGACATGTAGTAGGGATGCCCGGGAAACCATAAATTCAAGCCCCTCAGTGGCACTACCTCATGGCGACGGGTGTGTTTGCCACTGCTCTTCTTGTTTTCTATCGCCAGCCTCGAGACTTGGATTTCTTAGCGTTGGGTTCTGGAAATAATTTGAAAAAAAATTAAAAAACCCTTTTAAAATAAAAAACAAACACCCTTAATCTTAATTTCATTTTTATGAAAATAATTCTGTGCATGGAAGAGAAGGTAGAAAAGGGACAGTGGGGGAGGCTTTTGTGGTGGGGCGGGGGGTTCATTGGTGTTTTTTCTGCAATAAACTGTAGATAGAAATGGCTGGAGACTGGATTTTCCCAAGAGTGGGTGGTATCAATGAGTGGTTACAGAAATATCACTCATGATTTTATTTTGATATATATATATATATATATATATATATATATATATTAGCTAGAGGCATAATTAGCTATGCTTTTATTATGAGGATCACTTGTAGCCATGCTTTATTTGCTGTCAGATGCAAGGACATGGTCCGTGTCTTTGGAATTCTTACACCGCCTTTGTGTAGGCACCTATGGTAAGAAATAAATTTGAAGAGAGTAAAATTATTAGGCAGTCCATGTATTTAATTTTTGCTATATAAAGTGGATACAAAGTTGATAATAGAGTGTGTGGATGACAAGTCAGGCTGCTTTTCTTTTCTTTTTTCTTTTTTCTTTTTGATATTTAATCGACAGAGTATCTTCGGATTGTACAACACCAAAACCAATTTACCTTCCAATCTTACTTTGTTAGGTACCATTCCAGCAAACCTACTATTGCATCCTTCTAGTGGATACTTATTTTTATATGGAATTAAATTTATAATTTTTTTTTTTTTTGAATCTGAAAATGTGCTGAGAATGCTAATCTTAATGTGGTTTTAATCATGCTGCTAAAGCATATATAGAATATAAAATGAGCAGTGGATGCCCTCAGTTGTACAAGCTTTCATTATTTGAGGGGCCAACGTCACTGGGTCCATTCTTTTTGGGGGGTGGTTTGGCTAGTTAACAAGGTTCGGTAATTTCTTATAGTAGTTGGATTAAAGTAGCAATAATTTAATTACATTTCTCCAAATAATTCCATGGATTAAATTATCTGACACCTGTGGTCCGATCCCTTTATTATTTATTATGATTCAGTGTTTTTAAATATGATATGTGTTTAATCTCCTAACCATATTAACTCTGGCGTGACAGGCAAATGGGTCCAATCTGGGAAGATGTGGACCTAATGCGGACACAGACCCCAGCCCTAACAATGTAAAGATGATGATTGGGATAGCAGAGGAAATGTTGAAGCAGAAAAATGTAGAATCTGTACTGTTTGGTGGTAAGAGGATTGGAGAGCAAAGCAATTTTGAGAAACTTGATTGGTTTGCTGAACAGCTTGTTCTTGAGCATCAGAGGAGGAGCTGCAGAATTGCTCCCACTGTTGCTTTCAAGCAAGCTGCCACCAAAACAGCCTAAGATTATTCTCAACAATGTCAAGACCAAAACCAAACATTAAAAAAAAATGTAAGCTCTTTCTTTCCATTTACTGTGTGATAACCCTGTATCTTTACATGCTATTGTCTCAAATCTGAAGGCATCTTACTGAACCCTACTTTGAATGTAAATGATCAAGCGGGGACACTCATGATACAAGAGGGAAACGCTAGAGGGGTTCAAGTATTTTTCACCTCAGGCTTTCAGAAATCTTGCTGGGGTTTGGGAATTTACGAGTTTGAAAAGTTTGTATTTCAGTTTTTTTATCATTACTTCAAATCTGATTTTGCCTTTCCAGCTTTGAAATGTCCCTGTCCATTGAAAATCAGTATTGCACCTGCCCGAAAATGAACACTCCTCCTTGGGGACTAAGTTAAGCCATCACATTTAGCTCATGCACTCTTATTATTGCAGTGCATGACCCTTGGAACCTAAACCAAAGCTCTTGTCTTGTACAAATTCGGTTGTCTTAAATAAATGGACGTAAAAAGCAGCAGGTAATAGCCTAGAATTGTCATTTAGTGAATTCGTGGGCTCGCCTTGTCATTTTCATTGTTTGATTAGAAAGCTCAAACAACCACATAGCAACCAGTTGTTATCGTCTTTGTTGAAGATAAAAGTCAGGGGATGTAAGAAGTATGCAAATTGGTGATGTGGGGAAGCCATTCTCAATTGTTGTCGGTCGACCGACACTGATTCTTGTGATAGATTAGGGATATCTTGGTCATTCTATGGCACTACCTCACGGTTCCTGCTTCTGTGTCATTCATAGATGAACCAAATCATTGAGGGTGCTTGAAGGTATATCCATGGTACCCCAAAAAGAATTCTCTTTTATCATTGTTTGCTTCACTGTTAGGACAGAGCTGAATTCTATGTCCTCGTCCCAACACTCTAGCCTATAAATCAAATGTCAGTCGTATGCTAAAGGAACCCTGCTTGTAAATATTGGCTATGCTGTCACATCTTTTTATTGCCTTCAAAGTTCCCTAATGTCATTGGGTCCTTGGACTGATGTGGAGAGGGGAACTGTTGCCATTATTTCATTTAAAGTTTCAAGGGCTGCATTTAGAACATCTGAGGTGAACATTTTTTGTCTCGATTTTTCTTACAACATCATGAAGACAAAACCTTTTAGACTTCTCCCTTTTGTTTGATTATGTATATATTCAGTTCAAAATAGAGAGGAAAAATAAAATATCTATGCTTTGAGTATCGATGTAATATCAATGGTCATCATGTTCAATGGATTTGAATAAAATAGCAAAACTCAATATATAGTATTGTCTTGGTTGGAAAGTTCGTTACTTTTCTTGGTGGTTTGATTTAATATTGCAGCCTGCATATTACAGCGCCTGTCCATGTATTTGACCAGTATTCCAGTACTTTATAGACCATTATTACTCTATTGCGTAGATAAGGGGAACTCTCCTTCAAATGAATTCTCTTTGGTACCTACCAGCAACCATTAAATTTAGCCCCATGCCACCGTATGGAATGAATTGTGTGCAAGGTGGGGGACCAATAACGTTAGAATTTCCCTTCAAATTCATGCTGGGTTTAATCGTGTGATTTCAATATTATGGAACTCACCAGGTGAGTCTAACAGGGATTAAAAAACAATTAGAGAGAGAAATTAGGCCTATAAATTCATGTTTAGCTGTTAGAAATCAAGAAGAGAGAGTGTGATGCGCTCCAAATTTGAATTCACATGTTGATCATTTTGCCTTTCCTTTTCAACCTCAGTGCTGCATTGTTTTGTCCAGATGTTTGCAATGGCGCGGTCAAAAGAGTTGCATTGGACTGTGAAATTTTGAACTTTGTGCTTCTTGGTCTCTTTTTATTTGTTGCAGTTCATTTACGATTTATTTATTGTTAATAGTAAGTTTATGCTCCGAAATGCAGGTGAAAAATAGATTTTAAGAAACAAAAAAGAGAGAGTGATATAGCAGCTTTTACTTTTCAAAGCCATGAAGATAGCGAGAGAAGGAGAGGGAATTGTGTGAAAAAGGACAAGAGAAACATAAAAGGGTAGAAGATCTTAGTGGGATACTTTGCCTGCTAGGTGATGGACATGGTGGTGTCCACTCCACTTTTCTACCACGGTAAGGAACCAGGAAAGAAAAGAAACACAGAAGAAAACGCAGATATAATGCCAGTTCAGCTTTTGAAGGTCAAACCAAGTATCAGGTTTTGATGTCTGGAAGACTCTTTGCATATTTTATTTCTTTAATTTATTTACATTCTTATTTAGAATCGCTCATCTCTCTGGGGAACTTGAGTGGGGGTGCATGATGGGCTCCTTGTCATAGAACCCCTAGATATATAGCCAAAGTTCTTTATCCGACCTTTGCTCCCTTTTCATCATTTCTTTTCTTTTCTTCCAATAGATTGTAGTGTTGAAGAATAGATTTGAGAGTAATTCTACCAAACCTGCTAAATTGATATTATTTTAATATATTTTAAAACAATAATTACTGTGTACGTAAAGTAATATCTACCTTAAAAAGACCGTCCACATCTCTATGAATGGAGAGATTTACGGGTCAATACACACACACACACACACACACACATATATATATATAAAAAAAAAAGCTGCTGTTCTTGTGAAATTTTCATCCTTGATTACAGGATTCTGGTGTTATTATGATTGTTTGGAGGAAGGGAATTTTAGACTGGTTGGTGGTGATGTTTTGTTTTTCTTTTGATTAGCTTTTTGCTTGGCCCCTCGCTATTATCAAATGATTAGTGGGTTATTAGATGGATTATGGTAGGCGGGTTAGATATTGAAAAATTCTCAGATGGAATATATTTCATACGCGCACGCCTTAGATTGCCTCTGCCTTTACAAAAGAATTTAGCTTTCATGTCGTTGGGTGCTTAGGGCTGGTTACCTTCTTTTCGTTATAATTTAAAAATGTTTTTTTAAAATTAATTCTTTTTCATATTTTTAAAACGTTTGATGTGTTAATATTTAAAATAAAATAAAAAAATATTATTTTAATACATTACTATAATTTTAAATACACTTGTAATTGGTGGCAGCACTAAACAAGCACAAGCAACGGTAGATGTTAATATTACAAAAAAAAAAAAAAAGGCATCTTTTTGGAGGAGGGGCATCCCAGCTTCTGGCTAATTAACTTTTTAACATTTGTTTTTGACAAGGACATGACAAGAACAGAATCAGTAGGGGTGGCAATTAATAATGCATCTCCTGAGCTAATTATTTAATTTCACCACTCTATATAGTAATTACATAATTATTGTTGGAAATAAACATTTCTCTTCAAATCAATGGCATGTAATTTAGAGGGTTAGCTTAGCTAGCTAGGGTCTCTCATGTTCCTTCCAAGAGAGGATGATCAGCTAGCTATACATGCCTTGCCAACTGCTGTGTAAAATCTAAAGAATTTCTTTCTGTTCTTCATCTTAATCTTGCATACATGATGATACGTCAATATCATTTAAGTACACCTCCATCCATTACCGATGTCTTGTGGTTATTACATATATGATGTGCATGTGTCGAGCCTCGTCTCTTTCTAGTTCATGTCTCCTCTCCTTCCAGACAAAATATAGTGAATGATAGAGTGAAAAAGAACATCTCCTTTAAACTTCTAATTAATCCACAAACTTAATTATAATTTAAATAATCATTAAAATATAAATATAATTATATATAAATAAAAGTTTAGTTTAAAACAAAACATGATCGATGATCTTGATTAGCGGATTGCTATGTTCTAGGTCAGCTTATTACACCAAACTACGACTTTTACAACTATACAATATTGTCAAAAACGTTAATCTCGACCTTTTTCTACGTAGAAATTATAATCTCAAAGGGTGATGTCTAATCCAACATTCAATTTGTCACGATCACCAAGTCAAAAGCAACAGATTAAAATTAAGACAAATGCGAAGCTCAACTAGACAAATTGATCCGCCTAACCAGGCTTTCTAATAAATCATGGACTCGTGACAGACCAAATTGCATGCATCACACCATAATCTTACTGCTTTAATTAACCACCCACCTTGTTGTGAGGGACAGCGTGGATTACAATATCTAATTATAAAGTCCGACCTTTTATCTTTTTTACAAATTAATTGTTAGTAATCATATGCCAAGCCCTATAATCCCCATGCTTAATTAGCCCGTAAATCTCTCATGTTTGGTCTGGCCCCATATGGCTGTAAAGCACTTTAGCATGAAGGTTAAGGAAAAAGAACCGTGGCTTTAGAGCTAAAGCAGCACATAAACATTGATAAAAAAGCATGCATACATGAAGACATTAAAAAAGCAAATAAACGTTTGGTGCAGTGCTTCAGACATGCTTCTCCCTCCCTCGGTATGTCTTGTCATAGGCTCATAGCTTGACGGTAGCACCATGCTCTCCCATACTCTGATGGAGTAACCTGTCTTTCTTTAAGTGTACACACACACACACACAGATGAAGATACGTCAAAAAGCGCATACAGTATCACCCTTATCCACCACACTAGAAGCAGAAAATATACTAATTGCACTTGAGGGTCTAGCTGCTGTGGTCAACCGTGTGACTTGTTCCGTCCCCGTTCCGGGTTCGACCCTCTATGTGCACGCCTGTCATCCCCGTGGTGCCTTACCTGCTCCTGGGCTTGCAGGATGTCCAGTGGGCCGTGGGGAATAGTCGTGGTGCGCGTAAGCTGGCCCGGACACCCCACGTAAATCAAAAAAAAAAAATATATATATATATATATATATATACTAATTATTTGTATTTGTCGGTGGTTGTGTTGAAAATAGTGCTTAACCATAGATTTAATTAATGCATGAACAGCACTAAAGCCAAGTAGTTGATCAAATAAAGGGACGTGGATCAACACGAACCGTTTGTTTAGGTGATTAGTAGGACCATTAGAAAGTTAAATTCCTTGCTGAAATCCATTTTCTGGTGCAAAGTCCTTATTAATTAAGGATTGTAACATACAGGAGACTTTCATTTTTGTCATTCTTCCTGGTGCGTTAATGTTTATTAAAATTAGGGTTTTGTCTGTCTGGTCACAGTCACACCCATCCTGCAAATTGTAGCCCATGACATAATATATATAATATAATTAATTAGTCATCCATTGTGAATTATGTTCTCTGTCCCTGTAATCTCTCTCGTATGTGACACACACACATATATATATAGTATATGCTTCTGTCTCTTTCCTGTATTATATATGATATATAATATGTTTTTTTTTTTCTGGTGAAGAGTAGATGGAGACCTAACTTTATGAAGGAATCTAGATTATCTACTTTGTTATGATCATAATCGAATGGTTTATGCTTTGACACGATAGAGTATTAGACTCTTCCTTCATTTTTTATTCACGCATATTACTTTATGGATTAGGATGCATGTTTGAATCGTCCAAAAAATGATAAATATAAAGCAAAAGTTGTGTTCATAATTGATGATCTTTTTTTTTTCCAGAAAATAAGTATCTTAATATGATGATCACTCGTGCAACATGTCCATGCCTCAAGTGCCTAAATATCGTTCCCGGCCCTTTAAATATATGCAACGCCATCACTTTATGAACCTAGAGAGCTAGTTAGGTACATGATGATTAGTACTTGTTAATTAACTTCATAAGCATGTGTGACAAAATAAAAAGAGGAAAATCATTCACATAAAAAATTAAGGAAAACAAAGCACATGTGATTAGTTGGGAGATTAAAATAAGTTAAATTGTTCAAGAATATTAACAATGTATGACCTATGATCCTGATGGTCAAATCAAAGATGTATGCTTTAGGGATGTTAATTGAAAATGACAACAGCAGAATGAAAACGTGAATGTTGTGGTCTTTCCCCATTGCTAACCTTGTTGGTTTTGCTTGAAACCTAGCACTTGGGAAGTTTTAGATAAGCAATTAATGTAATAATATTATGAATTAAATAGCAAAGTTTTATGTCCACCGTAAATCTGGCCTTGTTTTTGCTAAGTCTAGGCTATTCTAAGATCATGCAAGCAGTACTAAGTCATGTCCTTTACCTCCATATTGAAAGTGTTTGGAATTGATTTTTATCTTTATCATTATTATTATTGTTATTATTATTATTATTATTGGAAGGCTCAAACTTGGAATTGATTCTATTATTATTTACTTGAAAATATATTAAAATAATATTTTTTTATTTTTAAAAATTTATTTTTTATATAAACACTTTAAAAAAATTAAAAAAAAATTAAAATTTTTCAAAAATATTTTTAAAATAAAATTAAAAGTAGTATCCGAATAGGTAGTCTAAAAGTACTTGAATATAAGGGCAAACTAAAAGCCCAATCTTAAATGGCTAATGTTACGGGATCATAGTTTTCTTAACTAAATTATTTATCCCATAGAGTTAAGTTTTTTTTTTAAATATAAAAAAATATTAAATATTGCGAATATTTTTTTCTAACATAAAAAAATTAAGATAATGTGAGGGTTAATCCGATATAACCCGATTGAATCGGATCCAAAAACAATCCATACAACTTATAAAAATATTGTTTGACAAAAAATAATTTAAGATGACATCTTTTTTTAATATTAAGATAAAACATATTTGATTGACTTGGATCAACCAGGGTTAACATGTCAAATCCACGACCCGCGTTGTGGGACTATAATAACCACATAGAAAGCAAATAAAAATGAATAATGAAGCTTAATTCTCAATCAAATCAATGTTAAATGATGAAATTAAAAAAAAAAAAAAAAGCAACCAGAATTAACCA
>Ga0307518_10002867_pt1 | contig 12517 bp, 4 predicted proteins | sample 25_EM_MG_FD_203889 | JGI IMG/M metagenome (GOLD analysis project Ga0307518, IMG submission 203889) | Populus trichocarpa ectomycorrhiza microbial communities from riparian zone in the Pacific Northwest, United States - 25_EM | ecosystem: Host-associated > Plants > Roots > Unclassified | place... | reverse complement strand
AGGTTAATATATTATTTTTTTTTTTTTTTTTGCTGTAAATTTGGGCAAGTTAAAGAATAAAAGTGAGTTTTTTTTTTTTTTTGGCAAAACAATATTTCTTTATAAGGATGAAGATCATATACTGACTTATTGAAAATTAACCGGTTTCGTGATGTCATTTACATACTTATGATTTTTTGATACAAGGTTATCTTTGGATTCAAGTCCTTTTCCAATGCCTTTGGTTCTTAGGTACATAGTTACCTCTAGGTCAAGGTTCTATCAAACCTGTTTTTCAGCTTTCTAAGTTGTTATTTACTTCATTGGGGGTTGGTTAACCATGTGATCAAGAAGTCCGCATCAAAAATATATTTATATAATATGAAAGTAACTTCTATATATAAAATAATTTATTATATATACAATTTAATATCTATAATACAAACTCACATTTAGCTACATTATAATTTTAAAAAAATAAAAGATTGGTTGAATTCATTGCATATTCCCTCATAAATTATTGTTTACTAGAAGAGTGATTTGGATTTTTTTTAGCTATTTATTTTTTTTAATTAGGTATTTACAAATTAGGTTCAATGAGATTTCAAGCTCATAATTTATTTTGAATAGCTTCCTATAAAATTCTCGAGATATTAAAAAGATGTTTCAACATTACATTAATGTTCTATTTGGAAAGATAAGATTCAGTTTTGTTGGCTAACAAAAAATGAAATTTTGAAGACCAAATTCAACAATGAAACAAACATGCATCCCTTTTTATATTACTATATTATCGTTGTCTTTTCTTAAAAATTTACCTTAAGATTTTTTTTACAATTTTTGTTGATATTTGTAATTTTTCTATTTTGTGTTTTAGTTTAAAATTTCATTTCTTTACATATTAGTCCCTGGATTTAAGAGAGGAGAGATGGCTATTGAAAAACATCGGAGGAGAGAGAAAATGTTATTTTGGCCATATTCCAGCAATGGAAAATGTCATTCTTGATGCCAAAAGGTTCATTTTCTCCTGAGGAGTTCAATAGTGGTGGTATTTTTCTATAAACATGTTGAAAAAAGTAAATCGAGTTTCGTTATTTGTTTTTTAATTTGGTTGATTTTTGCTTTTTAGAGTGATTTTAGGGTGTTTTGGAGTAAAAAAAAAGTTTATCGAGGTTCTTAGAATGTTTTAAGGTATTCTCATGTGAAACAAAACTAAAAATTGGTTTTTAGGGTCAAAACATTTGGACCTTGATTTTTTGACTGCCTTTGTGATGGTTGGAAACTAAAGTTTAAGATGATGCATTATTTGTTGTAACAAACAACGAGTCATTTTTTTTAAAAAAAAAGTATGTCGTTCACCCCCCAAGCATAAGAAAAATGAAATCAACTTGAGCCTGAGCCTTTGGGTTTCTTGCTAGGCATAACAACGCCTAACCTTTTCTGTTCTTTTCATTTTTTAATTTTAATTAATACCTTTTTTTATGTATTTTTTTGCTTTACATGATTTTTTTATTTAAATTTAAATTAATATTATCTATGTTATTTTTAAATTATTATCCATTCGATTAAATAAAAAATAGATTTCAAAAGATAAGGTTATTAAACCACATAAGGGCTCTGACCCAAGTCATGGGTTGAGCGAGTTAGCTTGATTTGACTCGAGTCTATCCAAAATCTCGTTGTCCTTGTCATAACCCAATTTTGGATCTCTAAATTATTCTATGAAAAATACTTTTTATTCAAGAATTTAAAAAAATCAAAAATTTAAAATCCCAAAATATCTTCAAAACAAAAGTTGAGCTACAATAGACCAAGATGTTAGAAGAATAGCTAAATTGGGGTATTTTGACAAGATAAAAAGAAAAAATTAATTTAAAATAAAGTTGAAGATTGAAATCTAATTTAACCAAAATTAGAAGAATTAATAAGTTTAAAGACTCAATTAAACTTCTAATAGGTTTAATTGATTTAATTAAAGATGTAATTTAAGCAAAATTAAGTCTAAAAGTTAGTTTAGGCCTAAAATTAGAACAATTAATTAAGTTCAAGGACTTAATTAAATTTTCAATGGCTTTTGAGGATTAAATCAAGGACTTAACTAAAGAGAAATCAAGTTTGAAAGCCTAATTCAGATCAATTTGCAAATATTAAAAGATTAAAGACAAAATTGAAACTTTAAAGGCCAAATTGGTGTAATCAGGGGTTCAATTACAAGAAATTTGAAGTTTGAAGGCTAATTGAGGGCCAAATTGAAAAAATTCAAGACCAATGACCTTTTTATAAAAAAACACGCAACATTTAGGGCTTTACCAAACCTTTCCAAGGACTAGATTGAAGAAAATCAAAGTTTAAGGCTTAATCAAAGACTAAATAGAACAAACTAGAAACTAAATGGTACTTTGTAAAAGGCGCCAAACTTGAATGATTTCAATTGAGTTTTGGCAAAGTCCTCATTGCATAAAATTAGTCAGTTTTGTCTCAATCAAAAATGTTTGAGCTTTAATTGAAACAACAAAAATCAAATTAAAGTTTTTTCAAATCCCAATTAGAAAACCCTAATTTGGGTTTAAGCAAACAACATGTCACTTAGTTTAAATAAAAAGATTGAGTGACATGTCATCTGTTTCTATTTTATTGTCTTCCTCAGTTATGAAGCCTGATTGGAATTCTATCTTCAGGCAAATGAATGTGACATCTCCAACCATCTCAGAGGCTCTAACCACCACCAATAAACAAAGGAGTTTTTCTTCCACAATGATAGCTATTACCATCAAACATTTACACCCTATTTTGTTTTTCAACAAATTAGACAACATGTCCTTGATCAACCACCTTACATTGACAGATTTGAGCTGATCAATGACCAATCTTCCAAGCAATGAATGTGGAGTTTTATACCTCCAAATCGAGTATGATTTGTTTCTAAGGGTAAATATACATCCCCTTTACATGACTCAGGTGCACCAAGGACACGTTTATGCTTAGTTTTTCATAATGACCTTATCAAAGTAGCACACTCAGTCAATCATGCCCAAGAAAAAAAAGTATCTTGATTAACTAAGCTTCGGGGCTACCTTCTCTTGGTTAAATAAAGCCCACAAAACAATAAAAAGAATCAGAACCCATTAGTCTAAGAAGGTTAGGAAAGCATGGACAAGAATCTTCCATAAACAACCTATTTTTTTATGCAAAACCATCTTGGTTTTGCAACTGTTGGTTTGAATTTGGATATAAAAGAGTAGTTGCTTTTTAAGGAAAATGAAAGGGGGTACTAGGAAAGAAAAAGCAGAGAAAAAATAGAGAAAATACCTAAAGAGTCAAAAAGGAAATCCAAAAATTGATTTAAGAGAGAAACCAAAGGATTAATGTACCAAATCAAACTAGAATCCAAACTAGTTAAGAGTGGAAAGGAGTTGAAGATAAAAGGGAAAGCAACCAAGAATCTAGAGATGAAATCTATACATTCTTTACAAGGTATACCCTCAAATTTTGATGAGGGAGTGTAGCTTATTGAGCACAACCTTCATTTTTTTATTATGCTTGTTAAATATTGGTATTAAAGGTTCATTATGCATTTTCTTTTTAGTTACTTGTTAATTTTGATGCATTTGATGTTTTATTTGACTTTTTTCAAATGGTTAGTTATGACATGATTTATTAATATGTGTGTGTATGTGTTTGTTTGAAGTTTGGTTGCATGATTAATTATGTGCATTGGAGTTTTAAATGTTAGTATAGAGTATTGTTTTACATGTTTTGATGTTAAGATGATCATTTTTTAAGTTATGACAATGTGTTTTAAGTTTTGAAGTTCTTATGGTTTAAGTTGTTTTAAGATAGCCTGTTAGGTTTGTTAAAGTTGTATGCATGTTGTTTAAGCATTAGCACATTGAATTTATCCAATAGAACAATGTTTTTTTTTACCTAAGAAAATGTTATTTTTTCCCATTGTTTTACTTGACCTTGCTTACTATTTTTGCTATTTATTTTTTTTTCTTGTTAGTTTTGATGATTCAAGCAGGTTGTATTAAGAATGCTTAAGCTTTGTTTGCTAGGTTTAATTATTATTTTGGGTTTTATTGTATTTTTTATGAGCTTAAGTTATGTTGCTGGGTTTCTGGGTTTACAAACTTTTCTGGGTTGATGTTCTTGCCATGAAATTTGCCTTAGGTTTTTGTTTTTGGTATCATTTCGGTCGATTGTTGGTTCTTATATATGCATGCATACTTGTTGGTCTTTAATCTAAGGTTTTCAAGGCTTAAAAACATTGTTTTTATGGCTTTTGATCTTCATTTCTGTCTTTTTATTTTTTTGCATAAAATCAAATAAGCATGGCTTTTGTTGGATTATTGTGATGATCTAGCTCCAAAATCTGGTTTGAATGATGTTTGTGTGTGATTTCATGACTTTTATTTTGTGCAATTTGGTCTCATATCAAATTTACGTTTTCCAAGTTCATTTCTTATTGTTCTTCGTATTCTTTATCAAATTCAAGCAAAAAAAAAAAACCATTTGATCTTTAGTGCTTCTTTTTTGTTTCTGGACCTTGTTCGTGTGCTTGGACCTTTGTGCTAGGAAGCCCAACTCACGTGGTTGGGTTGAGCCCAACCCATCTTTTTAATATGGTAGTGTTTGAGGAGTTTGATTTTTACCAAAGAAAAAATGCATTTTTTTTCTTAAGACGTGTCTACTAAACACGACCTTAAGAAAAAAATTTAGCCTCTAGTTTTTAGTTAAGGGCGTATTTGACAAACATGCCCTACTGATTTTCTAGCAATGTTTATTTTTTTATTTTTTTACTTTTGCCAAACAGACCTCAAATAATTCCCAATTTTTTTTGAAAAAATCAAAGATCATTTTAAAATTATTTTTAGATCCATCGCATGTTCTCCAACCATTTTATTTAATATTTGGGTTGTAGACTTATACTGTAAGATACTGACCCAATATTAAATATACTAGTTTTTCTTCATAAATTTCAGAAAATTACAAAAAACAAACCAAAAACTTATTCAAAGAAAAATAAAAAAATACATGTTTTTATCTATGTGCTTATGACCAAGTCTCTCAAAAAATAAAAAATAAAATCATATTTGCATAAATAATAATAAAAAATACAAGTCATGATTTAACATATATGAATACTAAAATTCAAGAAAAATATTTTTGTTAATATCTTTGCATGCTTTTTTTTTTAATTTACTAACATGTTTATGAAATCCATGAGAACTTGGCTTTCATTTTAAAAATATAAAAAAATTTATTTTGTTTGTTCGAATATTAAGGATTACAAACTTATACACAAGACGTATTCCTGATGTTAAAAGAAAAATGTAAAAAAAAAATATTTTGACATTAGAATAATTAAGTTTTAACCTTATAAGATAAAGACCTCCTTACTGATGATAATTTTTCTTAAACTTTAGACAGACCAACGAGTTATAAAATACAACAATACATTAGTTTATATCAAACAAACAAACAATGCAGGGTACCCTTGGTAAGGTGTACTAGGGGTAATGTGTCTTTCCTATACACAACTAGTCCTCTTATCTAGACTTTGAGACTAATTAGAGTTCATAGTAACTAAAATACTAGGTGGCAACTCCAATTTATTTTGTTGATAAGAAACAAGAATTCCTTATTCTTTTCACCTATCATCTCGAAGATCCCGGTCTGGGAGGATGATCTTCATTACGTCGTACACGTGTGACAATCCTAATATTTTTTTTAAATAAAATAAAATTTTAGATCCATGTCATTTTTAATTTTTCTTTTAAAGGCAAGCTGATTTTGGCCAAGACTACTGAGTTAATTGGGCCACATCTGAAGACCCATGTTGACCTAAAACAATATATATATATTAAAATATGTGTGTCTAGAAATTTTTTTTATAATCAAACCGGATTTTACCATGGTTGATTGGGTCACAATAAGACTTGACCTGAAGATTGTCTCGGTCCAAGGTTTACGTCACGAGTTAAGGGAATTAATTTGGATTAATCTAAGCTTTGATTTAATAAAAGATATCATTTTAATTAAAAAAACCGGGTTTTTTCTTAGATCCCAAGTAAATCAATCTAAAAACAAATAAATAATATAATTGAAAAATTAATAGCAGTAGCTAATCAATCGAAAAGCTATAAGAAATATTATTATAAGATATGAACAATACCGTAGAGGTTTTTATGAACCCAAATTATTCATAGAGGGACCTGTTGAAGGAAAATAAAGTAGTCGAAATCGTGCAATAATTCGAAGCTATCATGGCCGTGTGATCGTGAAGTTTATTTTGCGTTTCTGTACCACAATTGAAAAGAAAAGAAAAGTCGTCATTTCATTTCTTGGTCTGAGAGAGAGAGAGAGAGATAGAGAGAGATTGTTGGTGGGTGTGTGTGTGTATGTACAGATCTCACTCTCTTGATCCACGCAGAACAGGTAACGAACCATTTTCTCTTTGATCCGTCACTTTTGTCTCTCCATGCTTTGACTCTGTCTTTCTTGCTCGCTTAATCACTTCCATTTCCACAGTATTTTTTTTAGTAATCTTTTCGATTTCGATTTTTCTTTTTGAAGCTGGATCTTCTCCTCCTGTAGGCAATTTCAAAGTTGTGAGAGTAGAAGCTATCTGTTGTTTGCATTTGGCATAATATTTTAGTGTCGAATTGCGTTTTTTTCTGTTCCTTAAAATTAGGGTTTTTGATTGATTTATTTATTTCTGTATGCTTCAGTCAAGCACTTGCAACATTTGGTTACATTGTACGGAAATGGGGAGATTAAAGCTAAACACTGGGATTAAGTCAATTGAGGAAGAGCCTGAGGAGCGTGATGCTGCTGTTGAATCAAATAGGGCTGATTTATTAGCATATTCGATTAATTCTGAAGTCAGTGCCGTGTTGGCGGTCATGAGGAGAAACGTGAGATGGGGGGGTCGGTATATTTCAGGTGATGACCAGCTAGAAGACTCTCTAATTCAATCTTTGAAGACGTTGAGGAAGCAAATCTTCTCATGGCAGAATCCGTGGAATACTATCAACCCTGCTCTTTATCTTCAGCCCTTTTTGGATGTCATTCGGTCCGATGAAACGGGTGCACCAATCACCGGGGTTGCTTTGTTGTCTGTTTACAAGATATTAACTCTTGATGTCATTGATCAAAATACTGTAAATGTTGAAGATGCTATGCAGCTGGTAGTTGATGCTGTGACTAGTTGCCGGTTTGAGGTGACAGATCCTTCATCTGAAGAAATGGTGTTGATGAAGATACTTCAGGTTCTTCTGGCTTGCATGAAGAGTAAGGCATCTGTCATGTTGAGTAATCAACATGTTTGTACCATAGTGAACACTTGTTTTCGTATAGTACATCAAGCAGGCAGTAAAAGCGAGTTGCTGCAGAGGATTTCTCGCCACACTATGCATGAACTTGTCAAGTGCATTTTTTCACACCTTCCAGATGTTGAAAGCGCTGAACAGACATTGGTTAATGGAATTACTTCTCACAAACATGAGGTATAATTGCATCTCATATTCATCTTGATTGTTGCAATATCTTTTCTTTCAATTATGCTTATGTTATTTGCTGAGACATAGGATAAATGAGAAGCTGGAAAGCTTGAAATGAAAAGAATAATCATGATGAGGGGTTTGTCTGGAAAGCTAGACGTTGATAGCTTATTGATGCTTTTGACTTGTGGTAATTTTGGATTAAAACTTCCTCTCAAATGATCGTGATGAATGGTTGATGGTATGCTATGGATTCTCAACTGCATGTTCCTGGTAGTCGAAGCAACAGAAGACTGTAATAGAGCTTTAGGGGAAAACCTATTCTGATTAAATTCAAAAGTCTTAGTTGGTAGAGGTGGTTTGGCTCTTTTCCCCTACTTTTGTGTGAAATTGTGAGGCTACTTTTGTGATCTTAGTTTATGTATTATACTATTTGTTTTTCAATTTCTTTTAGTTTTGGAAGACTGGCACATAGCATTAAAGAGCCGGGAAAATTTTCTGTGGAAATTTATGTCTTAATATTATGCATTCTAACAAATTAGGTGGTTTATGTACTGTGACCTGCAGATGTACTATAAGCACCGTTTTGTTTATTGGAAAACAATGTAATCTGGATGAAAGAGTGGAAAAGATAAACATTTCTGGCACTTGTGCCTTTGAACAGAATCATCTACTTTTTTGTCTTTTTTTTTCCTACTTTCAAAAATATGTAAAGCTTCTTGTTTCTTATGCAGATTGGTGGGCTGGATAATGATTATGCTTTTGGGAGTAAACAGATGGAGAATGGAAATGGTAATTCAGAATTGGATGGCCAAGCATCCACTGTGAGCTTTGGTTCCAATGCTTCCACAGCTCTGGTGGCAAGGGAAGAAAATGCAATTGGGACTGGTGGTGGAAAGGATGGCCTTCCATTTGATTTGCACCTTATGACAGAACCATATGGAGTGCCTTGCATGGTAGAGATATTTCATTTTTTGTGCTCTTTATTAAATGTTGTTGAGCATGTTGGAATGGGTCCCAGATCAAATACTATAGCATTTGATGAAGATGTCCCACTTTTTGCTTTGGGTTTAATTAATTCTGCAATAGAATTGGGCGGCCCTTCTATTCGTTGTCACCCGAGGTTACTGAGTTTGATTCAGGATGAATTATTTCGTAATCTGATGCAATTTGGTTTGTCAGTGAGTCCGCTTATTCTCTCAATGGTCTGTAGTATAGTTCTCAATCTGTATCACCATCTCCGAACTGAACTAAAACTCCAGCTCGAGGCTTTCTTCTCATGTGTGATTTTGAGACTTGCGCAGAGCAGATATGGTGCTTCATACCAGCAGCAAGAGGTTGCCATGGAGGCTCTTGTAGACTTCTGCAGGCAGAAAACCTTTATGGTGGAGATGTATGCCAATTTAGATTGTGACATAACATGCAGTAACGTGTTTGAAGAGCTTGCTAATTTATTGTCAAAGAGTGCTTTTCCAGTGAATTGCCCTTTGTCTGCAATGCACATTCTTGCTCTTGATGGCCTTATTGCTGTTATTCAGGGGATGGCTGAAAGGATAGGCAATGGATCGGTAAGTTCAGAGCAGGGACCAGTGAATCTTGAGGAGTACACCCCGTTCTGGATGGTGAAGTGTGACAACTATAGTGATCCTAATCATTGGGTTCCATTTGTCCGCAGGAGGAAGTACATTAAGAGAAGGTTGATGATCGGAGCTGATCACTTTAATCGTGACCCAAAGAAAGGACTAGAATTTCTCCAAGGAACACATCTCTTACCTGACAAACTGGACCCTCAAAGTGTGGCTTGCTTTTTCAGGTACACTGCTGGGTTAGATAAGAATCTTGTTGGTGATTTCTTGGGAAATCATGATGAGTTTTGCGTTCAGGTTCTCCATGAATTTGCTTGGACTTTTGATTTCCAAGACATGAATCTTGATACTGCTTTGCGGTTGTTCTTGGAAACTTTTAGACTGCCTGGAGAATCACAAAAAATACAAAGGGTGCTTGAGGCATTTTCTGAGAGATATTATGAGCAATCACCACAGATTCTTGCTAACAAGGATGCAGCTCTTTTGCTGTCTTATTCCCTTATAATGCTCAACACAGATCAGCACAATGTACAGGTGAAGAAAAAAATGACGGAAGAGGACTTCATCCGGAATAATAGGCACATCAATGGAGGCAATGACTTACCTCGAGAATTTCTTACGGAGCTTTACCATTCAATTTGCAAAAATGAGATCCGCACAACTCCTGAACAAGGATTTGGTTACCCTGAAATGACCCCAAGCCGTTGGATTGATCTAATGCACAAGTCCAAAAAGACTGCTCCGTTCATTTTATCTGATTCCAGAGCCTACCTTGACCATGATATGTTTGCCATAATGTCAGGTCCAACAATCGCTGCTATCTCTGTGGTGTTTGATAATGCAGAACATGAAGATGTTTACCAGACATGTATTGATGGATTCCTGGCTGTTGCTAAAATCTCTGCATGCCATCATCTTGAAGATGTGTTGGATGATCTAGTTGTGTCTCTGTGCAAGTTCACAACCCTCCTGAATCAATCTTCAGTTGAGGAACCGGTGCTAGCCTTTGGTGATGATGCAAAAGCAAGGATGGCAACTGTTACAGTTTTTACCATTGCAAATAGGTATGGTGATTACATTCGCACAGGATGGAGGAATATCCTGGACTGCATCTTGCGATTGCACAAACTTGGTCTCCTCCCTGCTCGTGTGGCCAGTGATGCTGCTGATGAATCAGAGCTTGCTGCTGACCCTGTGCATGGTAAACCTATTACAAATTCTCTGTCATCAGTTCACATGCAATCCATGGGAACTCCAAGGAGATCTTCTGGATTAATGGGCCGATTCAGTCAGCTCTTGTCTCTCGACACTGAGGAGCCAAGATCGCAACCCACTGAACAACAACTTGCTGCTCATCAACGCACCCTTCAGACAATCCAAAAGTGCCATGTTGACAGCATATTTACTGAGAGCAAGTTCTTGCAAGCTGAATCGTTGTTGCAGCTAGCACGAGCACTCATCTGGGCTGCAGGTCGCCCTCAGAAAGGGAACAGTTCACCAGAGGATGAAGATACTGCTGTTTTCTGCCTTGAATTGCTCATTGCAATTACACTGAGCAACAGGGACAGGATTGTGCTATTGTGGCAGGGTGTTTATGAGCACATAGCTAATATTGTTCAATCAACTGTAATGCCTTGTGCCTTAGTAGAGAAGGCTGTTTTTGGACTCCTCCGGATTTGCCAGCGGCTGCTGCCCTACAAAGAGAACCTGGCTGATGAACTTTTGAGGTCACTGCAACTTGTCTTGAAGCTTGATGCCCGTGTTGCTGATGCATACTGTGAACAAATTACACAGGAAGTGACTCGGCTTGTGAAAGCAAATGCTACACACATCAGATCCCTAATGGGTTGGCGTACAATTACATCCTTGCTTTCCATCACTGCTCGTCACCCAGAAGCTTCTGAAGCAGGATTCGATGCGCTGTTGTTCATTATGACTGATGAAGCTCATTTGTTGCCTGCCAATTATGTTCTCTGTGTTGATGCAGCAAGGCAGTTTTCAGAGTCTCGTGTTGGACAGGCAGAGAGATCTGTGCGAGCACTTGAACTTATGGCAGGTTCTGTTAATTGTTTGGCTAGGTGGTCACATGATGCAAAGGAAACAATGGGAGAAGAGGAGTCTGCAAAATTATCACAGGATATTGGGGAAATGTGGCTGAGGCTTGTGCAAGGTTTACGGAAAGTTTGTTTGGATCAGAGAGAAGAGGTCAGAAACCATGCTCTTTTATCATTGCAAAAGTGCTTGACAGGAGTGGATGAGATTAACCTTCCACATGGTCTGTGGTTACAATGTTTTGATCTGGTGATCTTTACTATGCTAGATGACTTGCTTGAAATTGCTCAGGGACACCAAAAAGACTACCGGAATATGGAAGGGACACTTATCATTGCTGTAAAACTCCTGTCAAAGGTGTTTTTACAGTTACTTAATGAACTTGCACAGCTGACAACTTTCTGCAAGCTATGGCTAGGAGTGCTTAGCCGAATGGAAAAATATCTTAAGGTAAAAGTGAAAGGGAAGAAGAATGAAAATCTCCAGGAAACGGTGCCTGAGCTTCTTAAGAACACTTTACTTGCAATGAAGAGTAGGGGAGTGCTTGTGCAGAGGAGTGCTCTAGGTGGGGATAGCTTGTGGGAACTTACATGGCTGCATGTGAATAACATTGCTCCATCTTTGCAAGCTGAGGTGTTCCCTGACCAAGATCGAGAGCAGTCACATCATAAGCTGGGTGAAACTGGTGGAAGTTTGGTGTCTGATGAAACAGATTCTGTTTCTTCCAAGGAATCAGTGCATGCTGAAGTTGCTGGCACAGGAGGTTAACATGTGCACAATGTTTAGCAGGCTATGATCGGTTTGTTGATATTTGTAGCTGAGGGCACATAGTTGGAAGCATTGGTATTTTTTACAGGTTCCAATATTGGAATCAACTGGGGTACTGATAAAGATTCAGCTTTATCTTAGTTTTAGTTTGGGTTGATGTAAACTGTAGTCAAGAAGCGAATCGAACAGATGAAAATCGTTGTTCAGGACTTCAAGCATCAGAGCTGGTCAGTCGGTGAGAACCCCGCATAGTTTTTCTGGTATTGTCCTTATGTTTTGCATTTATAAGAACTTTCCATGCGTGCTATCATCAAAAGTGGGTTTCTTTGAAGATGTTATATAGTTAATAGATGAAGGATTTAACCCGATAGTCTTTCTTTTATTTGAATTCTTCCAGGGAAGAATGCTCTCATCACGGTTACCGGAATTTTGAGCTTGAAATTTATATTGACTTTCTGGTTGATGTACAGGACTCAGAATTTGAATCTGAAACTTGTATGTTTCAAGTAGGTTATACTCGGAATTAAAATGTAGTGTACCGTTGTCTGGAGACATGCCATGGTTTTGCAGATTTAAATACAATTCTTCAGATTCTGGATGCTCTGTGGACTGGTGATTATTATGATCGGA
>Ga0307518_10002866_pt1 | contig 12518 bp, 6 predicted proteins | sample 25_EM_MG_FD_203889 | JGI IMG/M metagenome (GOLD analysis project Ga0307518, IMG submission 203889) | Populus trichocarpa ectomycorrhiza microbial communities from riparian zone in the Pacific Northwest, United States - 25_EM | ecosystem: Host-associated > Plants > Roots > Unclassified | place... | reverse complement strand
TTTTTAAACTTCATTGTAATATCTTCCGATCTAATATCACCATCGTTGATATTAGGTTGAGTTATCTTATATATGTTGAAGGAATCACCAATACATCACCATTAAAATTGATTTGGACCAAGACTTATTTTTTCTTGTCATTTAAAATTATTTACACTTTTTCATCTTTGAAAACAAATCCATCAATCATTTTCAACCAAGTTATTGTTAATTTAATTTCTCTTGAGTTTTTTTGTTACCTAGCTTAATTTCCAGATCTAACTCTATGTGGATATGACCTCGATCTTACCGAGTTAATTGCTACATCGCACACTCGTGCACTTGCGAGTTAAAACAGGCCGAACATAAAAAGCAGTCAAGCAGTAATAGTAGTGATGATGGTGGTGGAGGTAAAAATAATTGTAATAATAATAATAATAACAACAATAATATTACTTATTATTAATGGTAAATATTTATAGCTATAATAATGATAATAATAATGATAGTAGTAACAATGATAGTAATAATAATAATAATTTATTATTTAATATTAGATTTGTTAGAAATTAAATAATTGGTGTAAATATTTCCACATCATCTTTGAATACAAAAAGAAGGATGGCCATAAAGATTTTGGTGTTCTTTTCGTTTCTTTCTTTTATTGTAATCTTGTACACTGAGCTTTTCAGAAGGAAATTTTTACATACCACTGCAACGGTAAAAATTAGCTGAAGGAGAACCAGACAAGACTGCTAGTTTCTAAGAGGACTGTCAAGGGCAGTCACGTAATTTGTGCAAATTAAGACCATTGGTGTCTATCACACACCACATACGTCGAGATTGCATATTCATGAAAATAAATATATTGATTCGTCATTTCCCATTATCCTCTCCCTGTCCCAGAGACTACTTTGTCCAAGTGGAGTTGTGAAAATGTAGCGAAAGATCAACTCATTGAAGTTATGTTCAAAAAACTTTCCCTGACAATACTTGTCTAATGATAAGGTTACACGTGCATAATGCACTAATAGCATTATTATCCATGTCAAGTTGCCTCGTCAAAACTATTTTTTTAATATAAAAACCCAAAACTTCAATGAGTTGTAGTATGAATAGAAAATAATCTTTAAACAACAAACATATATATATAGCATCATGCTATAAGCTCATAAATTTTACGTCCACTTCCTAAAGTTGTAGTTCAACTAATACAATATTATCTTTTCTGGTTGACATACTTCACACTGAAATATAAAAGTATGCCTACAAGGCAAATATATATAGATTTTGGAGTAGCCTATAAAACATTTAATTGTAAACTAAACAATATTCTTACATTAATGATGAAATAAGTTCGACTCACAAAAAACTAGAAAAAGAAAAATTCGGAAGGTGAATTTTACATGGATAGAGAGTGTTTGAAGCATAGTTTTGAAATCCGGACCGGCCCGGCGGATCAACCCGGGCTTGGAACCGGTCCGGGTCTAAGTAAAAACTCGCCGGGGAGTTGGCACGGCGGAACCCGGTCGACCCGGAACCCAGACGACCCGGGTAAACCCGGCTGAGACCCGACCCTTTTTAAAAAAATATACATAAACGTGAAACTACGTCGCTTGCTGTTGCTTCTTGTACTCTCATCCAACACTTTCTTATCAACGAAGGATTCCTTGTCCTCTTTTCAAGCTCAACTAGAAGAGTTAGAAGACACTCAAGAAACGGACAAATTTTCTAGTAGAGATGAGTGGATTCATTCTTTATTTACATAAGTAATTATAGCACTTCATCCTCAAACACACATTCTGAATATAAGAACAACACTGCATTTTCTCATGATTGTGTTCCTTAAGGGCTATGTTACGGTCGCTCAGCCGTTAGGTTCTCTAGTTAACAAATTGGATCTAAAGACTAGTGGAACAGAGTATTCAGGTGGTTGTACCTTTGAAGAAGCAATGGATATAATCTTTGGTAAAGATTTAAGTTCTTCTGACTATGTTCCTGCTGGGAGATCTGGTACAGGCTATTGGAGTGAGACAGGTAACGTATGCCTTGGTGCTGCAAACAGTGGTTTGCTTAAAATTTGTTCCATTGTTGGGTTGACATGGATCAGGAAAGGTTTACTTATGCGGAGAGCCAGAGACATAAACCGCCTAGTAAAGGGTGGTGGGCTGAATATATGGCAGAATTAGGCATAGACCTGTATTGAAGAACCATGATAGCAGTCCAGTCCGGTGGTAAGATGCCATCTAGTCTTCTAGGGGAGGCCTTGAAAATTTACGCAACTCGATGGCAACCTAACATATAAAGAGAAAAAAAATGTTAATTAGTCTCATAGATGGAAAGATGCCATCTCTCTTTAGTTTTTTTTTTTATTCTTTGCCTTTTTTTTTTGTTTAACCCGGGTTGACCCGGATCAACCCATCTGACCCGTGACCTAATTATTAGACCGGGTCAACTACCGGGTTGGGTTTCAAAACTATAGTTTGAAGTGAAAATAGGTTCTCAGTCCAATCCACAATTTCACCGATCAAGATCTGTCGTACACTGAGGTCTATAGGAATTGATGTTTCTTGTTAATGGATTCAGTGCTCGTTTAGTAACGTAGTTGTGGGTGAGGTTCACCCGCAGCCTCGCTAATAAACGTTTGGTTAAGAAAATAAAAGTGCTTTCAACACGTAGGTCCCACATGGCACCGCAAGTTTCGGAGAAGCAGCATTTTGTTGCTTCTCGTCTAGGAGAAACTGTAGCAGTGTTCACTAAAGTGAACAATTTTTTTTATAAATATTTCGAAAACCAGTGCGAGTGAATTAATTCACTCGCACTGTTCACATGAAAAGTTTACTTTTTTTTTCTTCTAAAAACTAGTGCAGTTAAGTGATTTCACTCACACTATTCACGTGAACGTGAACAATATTATTTTTTTGTTTTTTAAAAAAATTAGTTTAAGGTGAATTAAATTTACTCGTATTGTAATCTCAATTTTATTCCTGATAATATTTTACCTAATTTTATTGCATGCTCAAAAAATCATGAAAACTGTAGTTCTTGTTGAATGAATTTTGTACGTAATGAAATTGTAATTTTTTATAAAAAAAATTGAGTTTTACTTGAAAAAATAGTATTTAATATTATTTAATAACACTACATAATTTAGAAGGATATCGCATGATGACGTAGTATTTGTGGAATTTGATCGCAATTCCAATTATGTTCTTGCCGGGTCCGACCAAGTTAAAAAAAATTCAGTTTTTATTTTTATTTTAATTGTGTTTTATTCAAAAAATTAGAAGGAGATCGCTTGATGACGTAACAAAAAATTCAGTTTTTGTTGGTGCGTGCTTAAGAAACCATGAAAAATATAGTCATTGTAATAATAGATTTCGTATGTGATGACATTGCATATAGTTTAATAGAATAATAAAAAATATTTGATATCAATATTATTTATTTCATGATGTAATAATAGTAGTTAAATCTACAATATTTAAATTTAAAATATTTTTTAATTATTTTATAACCTCAATTTCAAAATATTTTTTTAACCAAACACATTAAACTACTTTTTGTTCAACCTCAATTTCAACCACAGTTTTAACCAAACATATATTTTTCCAAACCAACCTCAACTAAAAGTACTTTTTATAAAACAACTTTTTTAAAACCACAACCACGACAGCAACCGCAATACGAAACACACCCGCCTGGAGGCTTCGGCTGCAGACTAGAGTCACTAGACTAGGCATGTCTGCCACAGGACTGCTATACTTTATCTTTTCATTATAAAAAATCTCACGGTAGGGATTCTTGAGCTACAAAGATCTTACCCCTCTTGCGTTTGTAAGAAATCCTTGAGCTACAAACTCATTGATTGTACTACAATGCACAATTATTAAAAAAAAAATTCCCGAACCGCCGGGCTAATGACCAATTATTGTTCCATGATGGAGAATATGTTGGCTGAAACTTGGAACCGCGACAATAAACAAAGCATTGGCATGTGCTCTTCATTATTTTCAGTTGTGCTTTGACTAATCCCTGTTAACAACTGATCACTGTGATAATAAAAACACCCATTAATCCTAGAAACTAAAGGAAAAGTTTGTTCATGTTGTTTTCAAGTTGTAGTAGGATTCTTTTAGTTTCTTTGTTGTGTTTTCTCCTCGTTTAACAAGAAAATAAAAAAAAAATAACTCCTAATATTTAAAGAAAATAATTAATGTTCCCATACATAATAGGACGTCCAAAACAAATTAGAAATCCACAAAACAAATAAACCAAAATCCAGGAGGAGGGAGTACATCGAATAAGTTCAATCCACTCGAGGCATCTAGGAGGAGGCCAAATCCACTTCTTACTAGCAATAATACAACTCAACCTCACATCCCTCCCCAAGTCAAAATCCATGATAATCTTGTCTCCAAAGAACTCGATCAAGGGGCCCAAATGGTGCCAATTATCAAACCAAAGTGAAATAGAAAAGATAACTTGTAGCTAGGCATCAACACTATTAAAAACAAAATCCCCCACCCAATGAATATTGATTCACGAACGAGAAGTATAAAAATGACGTCATGAAGTTAATCATTCTTCGATAAGTCATTTTCAATTCTTTAAAGAACCATGGAGGGGAAAATATCTCACGAACTCACACGAGAAAGTGCGGCAAATAAGTTTTATTAATTTGAATTGCGTAGCCCTCCACGTCTGGTTATGACTCTATTTATACTTAATTTAGACTAAAATAAACCCTAATGGACCCCTTGGGCTATTCTTATACTTGGATTAGATGAATTAGAGGTTGTCCTTCATTCTCCCTAGGCGTCCCGAGCTCCCCTCGGTTTATCTTGCTCCATATCTTGCTCCTCTAGGTCCTTCATGCTCTCTAGGTTGTCCTTCATGTTCGGAAAGAACATGCGATTTAAGTCAGAAGGATATGACAGCTTGTTTTAGAAATCTCCTAGTTCTACAAAGATCTTTAATGGGCTACAACATAGTTTCCAAGTTATGGCAAGGTTTCATAAATATTTCAGGATCCTTTTCTTACAAGGATTCCTTATTCATCCTAGCTACAACAAGGAAAGAAGACTTCAGAATTAATTCAACCTTCAGATCAAATTTCCTAGTCTATTTGGGATTTCTTAACGGTAACAAATCTGATTCTAGTATATTTAGGACAACAATTTTTGGATTTTTATTAATTTATTATTTTCTTCTTAGTCTTTTGGTTATTATTCCTTATTTGGGTCAATTATAAGTGGGCCTCATATAAGTCCACCTAAGGGGCGCCCAATAGGGTTTATTTAAGTCTAGAGAGTATAAATAAATGCATATCCAGACATGTAGGTTACGCAATTTTTATATCAACAAACTTCTTTTGCCGCACTTGTTGTGTGTTGGTGGGATAATCTTCCTTCCTTGGTTCTCTAAAGAACTGAAAATGACTTATCGAAGAACAACTGGCTTCGTGGTGTCATCCTTATACTTCTCGTTCGCAAATCAATATTCGTTGGGTGGAGGTTTTCCGTTTCCATATCAAACCTGATTTACTTTGTTTTCCGGGAATTGGTGTCTTTGCGTGACCATGTGATCACGAGGTTCGTGATACGATCAAAGAGTTGATGTCTTATTACAAGTGCAGGAGTGTCAAAGTAATAAATAACCCAGCAAGACCAGGGTCAAACCACATGGAGGTTAAATATATAAATTAATAATAATAATAATAATAATAATAATAAAGAGTCAAAGAGAATTGTGAGATGTGATATTAACGTAAGGATAAAAACAAAGATAAAACAATTGTCAAAGTTAGAGGATCCTCTAATAGTATTAAAGATAAATAAAGTATAAACTCTTTATAAATTATCAACATGATCATATTAATCATCTTATTTACGTAACACCATACTTATAATTTTTTTTAGGTATTCATGACGCTAACTTATATTGACAACAAATCAAGTTCCTCTCATAACAACGATGTTGGCCGAAGACTATGAAGGATCAAGCATTTGATGTACCAAGTGTTATACAACACAAATCTTGATGCGAACCTCGTGATCACATGGTCACGCAACCCACATGCAAAGACACCAATTACCGGAAAGCCAAGTAAATCAGGTTTGATAGGAGTGTGACACAAAGATAACTTGTACCTAGGCACCAGCACTATTGGAAACGGAGACCCCCACCCAACGAATATTGATTGGCGAACGAGAAGTATAAGGATGACACCACGAAGACAGTTGTTCTTCGATAAGTCATTTTCAGTTCTTTAGAGAACCAAGGAAGGGAGATTATCCCACCAACACACAATAAGTGCAACAAAGAAGTTTATTGATCTGAAAATTGTGTAACCTTACATGTTTGGTTATGCCGTTATTTATACTGACTCTAGACTTAAAGAAACCCTAATGGACCCCCCTTAGGTGGACTTATATGAAGCCCACTTACAATTGACCTAAATAAGTAATAATAAGCCAAAAACTAAGAAGAAAATAATAAAAATAATAAAAATCCGAAAATTATCATGCTAAATATGCTAGAATAAGATTTGTCACCCTTAAGAAGTCTTAAATAAACTAGGAAAAATCTGATTTGGAAAATTTATGTTGTCGCCCCCACTTGATGTCCTTGATTAGCTTGGATTTCCTTGTTTGACTTGGACAAATAAGAAAATAAATTTCCTCCTTTGTTGCTGATTTAATTACTTTCCTTTCTAAATTAGGAAAAGCATTAAATAGTCCTCCGCTCTTTAGGAATAAGATATGGCCAACTTCCTTACTTAATTAGGAGAATAAATTGCTGACTTTTTATTCTTGTAGCATTAGGAAAAATAACAAGCCTAACAAGGTTGGTATTGGGCCGGACACATCAACCCCTTGTTCCACAAGAATTGGGCTCTTCTTGGACCGGAACTAGATGAATTAAAGGCTGTCCTTCATGCTCCTTAAATGTCCCAAGCCTCTCTAGGTCTATTTTGCTCCGTATGTTCTGAACAAGCTCATTCAATGCTTCTTTAAGCTTCTTTGCCCTAGCTCTTGTGATTGGCCCAATTGGCACCTCTAATGGGTTGTTGGCATGATTACGCTTGGTGTTGGGCTGATCCGCATCAAATCTAGATTAACCGTTTAATAAGCAAAGTATTAAGGATTGATAAGATAAAAAGATAAGACATGTTAATATCAAACTTTCATGGATATAAATATTGAAGTCCATGTTGAGTTTATATTATATAACACCATTAGTGAAACCTTTTCACATTGACATTATGAAGAAGAAGAACATAAATAAATAAGATAAGAACATAGTTAACTAAGTATAGTAAAGGAAATGAAAAACATAAACAAGAAACTACTATAACATGAAAGAAAATTTAAACACTACAAAAATACAAAGAAAGCAAAAACATGATCTTGATCTAAGAATCAAGATGCCTAAATGAATGGCAAATGCTTCCTTTTATAGGCTAAAATTTAGAACTATTTATTTGGTAATTGATTATTGATGTAGTGGCCAACTATTGATTTAATGGACTTGGTGGTCAGCAGCACTCAAGCATTTTGGCTTTGGATGAAATGACATTGATGCAATCATAATTTGGCAAAGTGTTCTTCATGAAAGTTGTTGGAAATAATCTCTGCTTTCCACCCACAACATTTCAGAGCATTTGGATCACTACAGCTCGAGATATGGCTAAAATACTGAGTAGTGCTTCTGGTGGACGTGGTGGATAGCCCTCAAGCTCTTATCTGGGTGAAATGTCATTGCTAACATCAGAACTTGAGCAGGTGGTCCTCATTAAAGTTGTTGGAAATTGTCTTATCTTTCCACCCACCAAATGTTACGTCATTTTGCCTTCTATAACTCCCATTGGAAATTCTGACTTCTCTTTTGTGGCCAAGCTTTGAATTTGAAAACGACAGATTTGGGTCTTCCACTCTCATGAAAGTTATAGGCCTATGTCTTAACTTTCCAGAATAATAAACCAAACATCAATCCAAGATCCACAACCTGAGATATGATCAAATGACTAAATGATGTTCTAGTTTGATCCAACATCTCTTCTCTAACCTTAGCCCTTTCTTTGTTTTTTTTGTTTTCAATAGTTAATCATATCAATCAATCCTTTGAATTGTGAGATTTGCCTATATTTAAAATGAGCATTTACCATAAATTAAAGTCATCTTATACTATCAGACTTGTTATTATAAAACATGCTTAAGTTAGGGAATTTAATGATACTGAAAGTATAATATGATGATATAAAGCCTTAATAATAATGCACTTTTAAGTACTAATCAGTTCGCATCATTTGGTATTAGAGCTTAGCTTCATCAATCAGGTTACATCCTTATAAAATTTCCGTTTCTTGTTGTTTCCGTAAAAATTCCTTAGTGTCCAATTTCTTCTTCTCCTTGAATTTGCGGCATATAAAAAAAAATTATTTCATTCTGTTGCTGTCCAAAATATATCAGTAGCATAAAAAAAATAAGAGAAAAGGAAAGAAAAAATAAATCGTTCAAAAAGGCGTTTATTGATTTCTGCCGCAGAAAACTAAATAAGAGAAAAGGGAAGAAAAAATAAATCGTTCAAAAAGGCGTTTATTGATTTCTGCCGCAAAAAACTAAATAAGAGAAAATTAGATCAAATCAATTCTAAATGAGCTCAAATTTTATACTCGGATTACCGGGGTCCTAATCGCACCAAATATTAATTTTGGGGTCTATTGGATATTGTTCTCTTTGGTTTTCAATTTCAGGTCTAATCAGGTCTGATTCATAACGTGTTTGCGTCAGTATATCAAACCTTATCATAAATTGCTCAAACTTTATATTCTGTATATTTGAATTTAAATTGCACTATATCTGAAATGTTAGCTTAATTGGACATCATTTACTTTTAGGTTCCAGATTCGAACTTAACTCGTCGTAAACGAGTATATTTTGCGTCAACTTTTGAAATTCACTTTCTTTCTGTTATTTTCATTTATTGCAGTAGATTTTCAACATATCTAACATATTTGGGTGTTGTTTCATCACTTTGCATATTTCGTTTCTGTTTTTATTCGAGTCTTCAATTTCGTTCATATTTCTGATAGATTCGCTTACTACTCGCGAGACTATCATCGTTGTTTTATTTTGCTTGTTTTCTGTTTTTTATTGCTTCTTGAGTCAAATATACATATTTGGATTGCACTGCTAAGTTGGTTCTTTTTGGTGTTGGTTTCAGTTCCGCAAGAACTGCAAGAAGGTGAGACGAGAGGTGTGAGGATATTAAGAGTGTTTGAGGGAAACACGAGCGACGTGAGGATTTTTTTTTACCACTATCTAATTTTTGGAGGTACTATCATGTCAGATCAACACAACACACTACCTCCTCTTGAGGGAGATCTTAAGTTCCAAATGCAAGTCACGACGCAGATGATGGAGAGGATGAATTTTGTGATGGGGAAAGTGTGTAACAGACTTGATAGGGTGGAGAGACGTGGTAACGAGCCAGGTACAAGCACCCAAGACGTGAGGAAGGTTGAGGCTGAACTGAAAGCAAATAGTAGCGGTAGGGCCGAAAGTCCAAGGTGCGTTGATTGGAGGAAATTCAATATTAGTAAGGAAGAGAAACGGAGGTTACGAGTTTCAAATATTTATGCTCATAATGCTTTTGTGATGTTAGATAAAGAGCGCGAGCCTGAACGATTTGCAAAGGTTTATAAAGAAACAAATGAAGAATGTGAAGAATAGAGAACTTCAACTCAGCTTCAAAGGGATAACAAACGAAAGAGGATAGTAATGCTTATCTTTCAAAAATATACACGCAAGTGGATGGGAAGACATGCATATTTGAAATTATTATCGGCAACTACATTCATACAACGTTGTTACAGGTAATTGCGTGCAAGAAAAGAACTCCAACTGCTGAAACAAGAGGCTAAAGAATTGTCCATCAAACCTGTTGGTGATTCGAGGATGAATAATCTAAAGGAGAGAGGGAATCATACGATCTAACTAAGGTCAAATTCAGATTTTGGAGTAAAATTTCTTATTATCCAATTTTACGCTATCAATCATAACTCCAAATCCAACCATTGGATCGAGCTGAAATTTGACATGAAGATTCTGGAGTTATTGGTCTATGTTGGGTAGCGTTTCAGTTGAATAGGAGTTTGAGAAGAACATGCGATAAAAGTCAGAACAGGCTGTACGGATTTTGTTATTTACTTCCTTTTGACTTACGGACTTCCTATTTGGCGAGGATCCTTTTCTTACATGGATGTGGTAGATTGTTTTGGGAATCTCCTAGTTCTACAAAGATCTCTAATGGCTTGAAACATAGTTTTCAAGTGCCGCAAGGATTCATAAATGTTTCAGAATCCTTTTCTTACAATAATTCCTTTATTCATCCTAGCTACAACAAGGAAAGAAGACTTCAGAATTAATTTTACCTTTAGATCAGATTTCCTAGTCCATTTAGGACTTCTTAATGGTAACAAATCTGATTCTAGCATATGGATAGTAATTTTCATATTTTTATTATTTTCTTCTTAGTCTTTGGGTTATTATTACTTATTTGGATCAATTGTAAGTGTGCCTCGTATAAGTCCACCTAAAGGGGGTCCATTAAGGTTTATTTAAGTCTAGAGTCAGTATAAATATAGGTCAGACAATTCAGATTAGTAAAACTTCTTGTTTGCCTTACTTATTGTGTGTTGGTAGGATAATCTTCATTCCTTGTGATAAGATCCAGGCAAGGTCAAATTCAGATTTTGATGTAAAATGTGCAACTATGTAGTTTTACGGCAACAGTCATAATTCTCAATCCCACCGTTAGATCGGACTGAACTTTTATGTTTTTATATGGAGTCTCCATCCATGTTGTCCTACCTTGAGTTAAAATTTTAGGCCAATCAAAGTTTGGGAAGGCACCACAATACTGGTCAACAGAGGCTGTACAAATTTTGTTATTTATTTTCTTGTGACTTATGGACTTTCTATTTGGCTAGGATTGTTTTTCTAAAAGGATGTGGCAGCTAGTTTTGGGAATCCTCTAGTTCTACAAAGATCTTTAATGGGCTGCAATACAGTTTTCAAGTGTGGTAAGGATTCATAAATATTTCAGAATCCTTTTCTTAGAAGGATTTCTTATTCATCCTAGCTACAACAAGGAAAAAAGACTTCAGAATTAATTCTACCTTTAGATCAGATTTCCTAGTCTATTTGAGACTTTTTAATGGTGACAAATCTGATTCTAGCATATTTAGTAATTCTTGGATTTTTATTATTTTCTTCTTAGTCTTTGGGTTATTATTACTTATTTGGGTCAATTGTAAGTGGGCCTCATATGAGTCCACCTAAGGGGGGTCCATTAGGGTTTATTTAAGTCTAGAGTCAGTATAAATAAAGGCATAACCAAACATGAAAGGTTAGACAATTCAGATTAATAAAACTTCTTGTTTGCCGCACTTTGTGTGTGTGTGTGTGTGTCTGTGTGTGTGTGTTGATGAGATAATCTCCCTTCTATGGTTCTCTAAAGAACTGAAAATGACTTATTGAATAACAACTGGCTTCGTGGCGTCATCCTTATACTTCTCATTCATGAATCTATATTCGTTGGGTGAGGGTTTTCCGTTTACAATAGTGTTGGTGCCTAGGTATAAGTTATCTTTGTGTCACCCTCCTATCAAACCTGATTTACTTGGCTTCCCGGGAATTGATGTCTTTGCATGTGGGTTGCGTGACCACGTGATCACGATGTTCGCATCACCTTGGTTCTTTAAAGAACTGAAAACGACTTATCGAAGAACTGGCTTCGTGGCATCATCCTTATACTTCTCGTTCGCGAATCAATATTTGTTGGGTGGGGGTTTTTCATTTCCAATAGTATTAGTGCCTAGGTACAAGTTATCTTTGTGTCACCCTCCTATCAAACCTGATTTACTTGGCTTTCCGGGAATTGATGTCTTTGCTTGTGGGTTGCATGACCACGTGATCACGAGGTTCGCATCGTACCTCATCTCTCGGGAGCACGTGGTCACGCAACGTGTGTTAAACAAAGTAAGATCAGCAACATTAATGGTAGCACTAATACCATACTCCCTTGGAAGATCAATTTTGTATGCGTTGTCATTGATCCTCTCTAAAACTTGAAATAAACCATTACCACGAGGCTGTAATTTTATTTTCTTTGGTTAGGATATCGATTCTTATCCATATGCACCCAAATCCAATCACCTAGTTGGAAAACAACCTGTTTACGCCCTTTATTGGCTTGAGAAGCATGCAACTTGTTCTTCTTCTCAATCTAAAACTGAACCTTCTAATGCCTTTATGTTAAGTTTATTTATTTTTCTTAATAAATGATTTGCTACAAAAGCCTTTGGGGTCGCTTCTGTAATTGGATAACCAGCACTGAAAACCGTTTTTATATTGGATGGTTTGGTGTTTTGATGATTCCTACTTTATTGACCGCAACTTCTGTATTTATTATCGCTTTCATTGCTGCCCCTCCAGTAGACATTGATGGTATTCGTGAACCTGTTTCTGGAT
>Ga0307518_10002865_pt1 | contig 12519 bp, 5 predicted proteins | sample 25_EM_MG_FD_203889 | JGI IMG/M metagenome (GOLD analysis project Ga0307518, IMG submission 203889) | Populus trichocarpa ectomycorrhiza microbial communities from riparian zone in the Pacific Northwest, United States - 25_EM | ecosystem: Host-associated > Plants > Roots > Unclassified | place... | reverse complement strand
TAGTCTTGTGAGGGGTAGGGGTGAAGAAATCTTGAGAGGATAAATGCTTGCGGTTTTATGTCCTTACGAGGTTTTTTTTTTAGCACTATTTTATTCTTGTTTTTTCATCCACTTATAATGTAGACCATAAATTTATATTTTTATAATTCTATTCAATTTATACTTTCATTTAATATTTATTGGGACCTACCCGTAATGTAGGGGCATAATTTTTTCCTACAAGAAGGTAGAGAAAAAAATATTTAAATATGTCAAGTTATAGTAAATGATCAAACCAATTTCTTTTAAAAGAACCAGATTGATTGATCATCTGTTAACAAGAATTAAGTTAAAGGTTTGTAAGAAGAAGTATCAAATATATTATGTTAGATAAGAGGTGTGTGGGGGTATCCACTGGCTCTGCCCCTTGGTTTTTGTCCTTAAGTTCTTACATAAAGCTTAGAATATCAAATAAATGAAGCTAAGCTGAGCTTTGATGCAAAGTTGTTAATTCGTTATAGTTTTGATTCTGTTTTTTGAATTTGAATTGGATATATTATGATTTCAAAATATTTTTACATGTGGTTTCGGGGTTGTGTGTGTGTATATATATATATATATAACAAATATAATTTCAATTCAAATCCAAATATAAATTAACTTGAAATTATCCAATTCAAATTTCAAATACAACTAAGAAAATAAGAGTTAAACCGATATGACTCGATCGACTCGATGAATCCAAAGATAATCTGAACAACTAGTAAAAATATAGTTTAACTAAATAAAAATTAAGATGAAATATTTTTTTTAAAAAAATATTGAAACGACAACATATTATATTGACTCGAGTCAACTTGAGTTAACTTTCAAATCCGTGCCCCAGATTATGAAACTATAATAACCCCAAATAAAGCAAATCAAAACAAATTAGAAAGTTCAATTCTAAATAAATTTATTGTTAAATGATGAAATTGAGAAAAATTCAAACTAAAAAAATGACAAAAAAATAACCTTTCGAAATAAAATTACAAATTTGAGCAAAATTGTGAAAATGTCAACGGTTGTCTTGTAAGGACTTTCTAAACTCTGATTGCTCAAAATTTTAACTTGAGATATAATAATAAGTCAGGAGACTCCTCGTAAGATTTTAGTTTCATCCAACGGTTGGATTAAGAGATATGATTAATATCATAAAACTAGAAAAAAAATTAAAAAATAAAGAAATAAAAGAATATTATTTGGCCGTAACGGAATGGCCAAAACAGAACCAGAACGTTTCGGTTAGAATTTAGACGGAATTTACAGAACAAGTTGAAATTCTAAGCAAGATAAAATTTGTTTTTATCTATTCTGTTTTTCAAACTATAACAAAATATACCAATCATTCTAGATATAACAAAACATAATTAACAACATGTGCTCAAATTAACTTGACTCATCTAATTTTTTTCGAGACTCAAATTTAGCACATGTTAATTAACATCATGACAAGGTAAAAAATTAAGTCTCAAGCTCACGCATTCAAACTTTTTTTCTTTGATTAAGCACGTTTAATTTGTTTATCTTATATAATAATCATTGAAATTTAAAATATAATATAATGCCAGACAAATATGAAACTTGTAATAATATATCAAAATCAAAATACAAAAAATAAAATAAAAATAAACATACTTGATGTATCACTTCTAGTTTTGAACAAAATATAACTACATTTTTTAGTTGTTCATATTACATCCACTTATTGCTAAATGATTATTGAATTTTATTTAGTAAAGATATATAAAGTTATTAACCATTTATGAAATTATTTTATTTCATGAAATTTTATATAAATTCTTTCTCTTTTTATATTTCACGAGTTCAGAAATGAGTTTCCTTATAAATCCAGCCAACAAACTTAGTTAAATTGACTTGCATATAAAGCAAGCTTTGAAATTAAGCTACTATCATCTCAGAAATTCTGAAATTTTTTTTTATTTTTTTTTTGGAATCAAGTCATTTCATTATCAAAAGAAAATAAAATGGCAAAGCCTATACGAAGAAGTGCCAAGTAGCCAGAAGTCTGTTACAGCTTTAGGTGCTCATTACACGCTAAAAGAAGCCTTCAGACATGCAGTTTTCAAAAGCCTATATAGCAACTCGTTGGGTTTACTATCACTGCAATTATGTAAAGTTCTCACCTCATTTTTATAAAAAAAAAATAGCTAACGTTACTAATGTTTTATCATTGTGTTTGCTTATTACAGCGGAGAAGATCATTTGATTCGGCGATTGGTCAATAGGGTTTTGCAAGAATTGAGAAAAACCCCGGTAGGTATAGCTACTTATACGGTTGGACTGGATTCCCGCTTAGAAAAGTTGAAGATGAGGTTCACAGATGATAAATCAAATCGCGTACAAGTTCTTGGACTTTATGGAATGGGCGGGATTGGTAAAACAACTCTTGCCACAGCTCTCTTCAATAAACTTGTTGGTCATTTTGAAAGTCGCTGTTTCATCTCAAACATTAAAGATATTTCTCAAGAAGATGGTGGTTTAGTAACGCTGCAGAACAAGCTTCTTGGTGATCTTTTCCCAGACAGGCCTCCTGTAAATGATATTAATGATGGTATTGCTGTAATCAAGGAGCTGTGTCATGAGAAGCGAGTGCTGGTTGTTTTAGATGATGTGGATGATGTAAACCAGCTGAATGTATTAGCAGGAAAGAGAGATTGGTTTGGTGAAGGAAGTAGAGTTATTGTTACCACAAGAAACAGAGATGTTCTTGTTGAACATCTTGTGAACGAGTTTTACGAGGTTAGAGAGTTAGGTTCCTCGGAAGCCTTAAAACTTTTTAGTTATCACGCACTAAGAAGAGATAACCCCACAGAAGAATATCTAAATATATCCAAGGAGATTGTATCTCTCACAGGAGGACTTCCTCTGGCATTGGAAGTGTTTGGTTCTACTTTGTTTAATGAGAGAGGGATAAAGAAATGGGAAGATGTCCTGAAAAAATTGCGAGAAATTCGACCTGGTAATCTTCAGGATGTCTTAAGAATAAGTTTTGATGGATTGGATGATGAAGAGAAGTGTGTATTCCTTGACATTGCTTGCTTGTTTATTAAAATGAGGATGAAGAGAGAGGAGGCTATTGATATTTTGAATGGTTGTGGCTTTAGGGCTGAGACAGCAATCACAGTTCTGACAGTAAAATGTCTCATTAAAATTGGTGGAGATTATGAATTATGGATGCATGATCAACTTAGAGACATGGGAAGACAAATTGTTCGAGATGAAAACCTTTTAGATCCTGGTATGCGTAGTAGGCTTTGGGATCGCGGCGATATCATGACAATGCTGAAGCACAAGAAGGTGAAAATCATAACTTCTTGAAAATTTACTGCTATTGACAGTCTTGTACGCCACTAAGTAGTTCTATACTGTGTTTTTGTAGTAGCGACGCATGTTGTTCTATATCAGTTAGTGTTTATATTAGTCAGTGTCTATATATATATATTTCTATGCCCATGAATCACATAGATAGTGTGATTCATGGGCATGCCTGAAGAATCTTATGAAAGATGAGTATGCATCTGTGTTTCTACCTATAAAACGTGAGGTGGAAACTAAATTTAATAGAATTGAAGCTGCCCTTGATGCTGAATGCAACCCTCAATGTGATTTCTTCACAAATTTTATTATCACAAATTTTATTCTCAGTGAGGGAGATAAGGAAGGTGTTTTTTTATTGTCCACGGTCATATGTTATCAACCTTAATGGTTTGCCAGATTGCTTCTACTTTTTCGTTACATTACAACATGATTTCCACTTTCATAATTGTGGTACTGTAAACAGGGAACAAGACATGTACAAGGTTTAATCCTTGACTTTGAAAAGAAGAATTATGTCAGAACTCAAAAAATTTCTTGGGTTAAAGCACTTAATCCGAGTTCTTCACTAGACTACTTGATTGAAAAATGTAAGCTGTTTCTTCAACTAAGAGCAGAGGAGGGAGAGCTGATACTTGACACTGAAGCCTTGAAATCATTGGTTAATTTGAGACTCCTACAAATCAATCATGCAAAAGTGAAAGGGAAGTTCAAAAGTTTTCCTGCTAGCCTGAAGTGGTTACAATGGAAAAATTGTCCTTTGAAAAAACTTCCTTCTGATTATGCTCCTCATGAACTAGCAGTGCTAGATCTATCGGAGAGTGGAATTCAACGAGTTTGGGGTTGGACTAGGAACAAGGTATGCTTTGCTTATCTAGTTCGTAAAATAGCTTAAACGAAAATGTTTAATTAATAACTACCCAGGATGATCCTGTTTCAGTCTTGCCCAAGTGAGATTTTATTGGAATATGATTCTTGATATTCTCAATTTTACTATTATTACAAGTCATTGAAGTTCTTTGGATCTGCTGTTATAGAAAATGTTTTTGTTTTTCTTTCTTAACCCATTTTTGCGATTGAAATATTCTTGTTTTTAGGTGGCTGAGAACTTGATGGTTATGAATCTTCGACGTTGCTATAATCTCGAGGCCAGTCCTGATTTATCTGGATGTAAAAAGTTGGAAAAGCTTGATTTTAAAGGCTGCATACAACTGACCAAGATTCATGAATCACTGGGGAATGTAAGGACGTTACTTCAATTGAACTTGGATAAATGCATAAACCTTGTTGAATTTCCACGTGATGTCTCTGGGCTCAGACTTCTTCAGAATCTCATTCTCTCCAGCTGCTTAAAATTAGAAGAATTGCCACAGGACATAGGCAGCATGAATTCCTTGAAAGAACTTGTTGTTGATGAAACTGCTATATCTATGCTTCCCCAATCTCTTTACCGCCTTACAAAACTTGAGAAGCTTAGTTTGAATGATTGCAAATTCATAAAAAGGCTGCCAGAACGCTTGGGAAACCTGATTTCTCTGAAGGAACTCTCTCTCAATCATTCTGCAGTTGAAGAACTGCCAGATTCTATCGGATCTTTGTCAAACCTTGAGAAACTAAGCTTAATGCGGTGCCAGTCACTCACTACGATTCCTGAATCCATTAGAAATCTCCAGTCATTGATGGAAGTTTCAATTACTAGCAGTGCAATCAAGGAATTACCTGCTGCAATAGGTTCATTACCTTATTTAAAGACATTATTCGCTGGAGGGTGTCATTTTCTGAGCAAATTGCCTGATTCAATTGGAGGACTTGCTTCTATTAGCGAACTTGAGCTAGATGGGACATCAATATCAGAACTTCCAGAGCAAATTCGTGGTTTGAAAATGATTGAGAAGCTTTACTTGAGGAAGTGCACATCTCTTAGAGAATTGCCTGAAGCAATTGGGAACATACTGAATCTTACTACTATAAACTTGTTTGGTTGTAATATTACTGAGTTGCCTGAATCCTTTGGGAGGCTGGAAAACCTTGTGATGTTGAATTTGGATGAGTGTAAAAGGCTCCACAAGCTTCCAGTTTCAATAGGAAATTTGAAGTCTTTATGCCACTTGCTAATGGAGAAGACTGCTGTTACAGTATTACCTGAAAATTTTGGAAATCTCTCTAGCTTAATGATATTGAAAATGCAAAAAGATCCGCTTGAATATCTCAGAACACAAGAACAGTTGGTTGTCCTTCCAAATTCTTTCTCAAAACTCTCCTTGCTAGAAGAACTAAATGCTCGTGCTTGGAGAATATCTGGAAAACTTCCTGATGATTTTGAGAAACTGTCATCGTTAGACATCTTGGATCTGGGCCACAACAATTTCAGCAGCCTTCCATCCAGTTTATGTGGCCTTTCTCTTCTACGGAAGCTTCTCCTGCCTCATTGTGAAGAGCTGAAGTCTCTCCCTCCGCTTCCCCCAAGTTTAGAGGAATTGGATGTTTCCAACTGCTTTGGATTGGAAACAATATCAGATGTTTCAGGCTTGGAAAGGTTGACGTTGCTGAACATCACAAATTGCGAGAAAGTGGTGGACATTCCTGGCATCGGATGCTTGAAATTCCTAAAACGGTTATACATGAGCAGTTGCAAGGCATGCTCCTTGACAGTGAAGAGAAGACTATCCAAGGTTCTCTATCTTGTACCTATACGTGTGCATGTTTTAGAGTGATTGACAAGTTTTGCCTCTTCTTTTTTTAATTGCAGGTTTGCTTGAGGAATATTCGCAACTTAAGTATGCCTGGGAGTAAATTCCCAGATTGGTTTTCTCAAGAAAATGTAGTTCACTTTTCCGAGCAAAAAAATCGTGCAATCAAAGCTGTGATTGTAAGTGTTGTCGTCTCTCTGGACCGCGAGATACCAGAGGACTTGAGATATTCCCCACTTGTACCAGACATTCAGGCCATTGTACTTGATCAGAATATACCTATCTACAGCACCACATTATACTTACGGGGAATACCAAAGATTAATGAGGATCAAATTCACATATGTCGATATTCAAATATCCAACCTTTGGTTTCAATGTTGAAAGATGGCTGTAAGATACAGGTAAGAAAGCGAAATCCACCGGTGATTGAAGGGATTGAGCTGAAGAAGAGTGGAATTCTCCTGGTTTATGAGGACGACGATGATTATGATGGAAATGAAGAATCGTTGGATGAAAGTCAACAATCTGTATCACAAAAGCTGGCCAATTTTTTCAATTCATATGAAGAAGATAACCAAGTTTGTTGAAGTTGAAAGACAAAGTGCACGATATTGAAGGGAATGAATGATCAAAAAGTTCAGCAAACATGCAATGCAGTGTAAGTTATGTTGGAATTAATTTTGAAGTTTTTATTGAAAGTATATTTTAGTTCTTCTAGGCGTCTATGCATGTAATTATTAAAAATATATATATTATTTAAGTCTCTTGAATTATCTAAACAAGGATAAATGAGTGTTGTAAGTTTAAGTACAAGTCTATAAAGACTTCTTCTCATTTAATTTGATAAGTCTCTTGAATTATCTAGACTAATATAAATATCTGTTTATACTTTTAGTCCCTGACTACGTCCATTTATACTTTTAGTTCATCTAATGCTTGCACCTATGGTGAAAATGCAGAATTTGGAAGGTCTTGTCTTCCATGAGAATTGAATTTTAAAATTCATATGTAAGGTCTTACATCGGGCACTGAGGATGCTAGACAGGACTTAGTTACGTACTGGGAGACAACTTCTCTGCTTGCTGGCTGTGTTGATGCTATCTGAAATGCTCCATGTTGCTATCTTAGTTGTGGCTGGATTGAGGAATATGTCACAATCATTCGAAGAAGAAGGGTAATAATCATGTATCTATGTATGTATGTATGTCTATGTATGTATGTATGTATGTATGCTACCTATGTGTTGAATTTATTATAAACTATCGTGATAAATAGATGTGGATTACTTTTGAGTTGTGATGATAAGGAAAGCGTACAAGATGATTGGACTTATTGGGTTGTTGGTTCTGCATTTTCCAGGCTTTATTTATATATTTTGCTTATCAAAAAGAAAAAAAAATTATCAACTTTGATTCATTAGAAACTTTTTAATTATAATAATTTTATAATTTTTTATGTAATTTTTATTTCAAGAATTTTAACTTTACTTTAAATTTATTAATTAAACTCCTATAAATATGAAAGGTGAAGAGAGTTTTTATTAATAAATGAAATATATATTACAACCAATTGTTTGATTGTAAAGCATACACAAATAACTTGTAGGATTTTACAATTGTATCTCTGATCTTTCTCAAATCTGTACGCATGATTTATATTTTTTTACCATGTCTTAGCATGCTAGTCAACAACCTCACCACTCTCTTTTCTCATCTCTTGATAGTCAGTCTGCTATTTTTATAGTAGACACTAGATTGGGGGGCACACGCAACGCAATAGGTTGGACTACATGTTTTTTCAATGTAAAAATAAAATGCTTTGGCGACATCAAAGTTTTTAAAGAAGTTTGAGAAATTAGAAAATTAGGTATTAGCTTTATTGAATTCAATAATCTTGGTTAATTTGATAATGTAATTAAAAAAATACAACAACTGATAAATTGAGCATAAAAACAAAATTAGCTCGAGTCAAGCTGGGTTAACACGTGAAACGCATGACCTGGTATATGAGATCATGATAATCCTATAGAAGGATGAAACTGAAAAAAATCAATTGTATAAAAGGACCTAAAAAAAAGACTTAAACCAACCTGAGCCAATCTTTCAAACTTGTGACCCGGATTTTGAGGTCCTAATCATCCCATAGAAGGAAAAACTGAAACAATCATGAAATCAAATTCTTGGTTAACAAGATCCTGATTAATAATATTTCGAGGTATGGAATTGGAAAAGAAGGTTCCAATAAAAAAAGAAAAAAAATAAATAGCAAATAAAAGAATAAGGACCAAATCTAACATAAAATAAAAGATTTGAGGGATGCAATCAAAAATATAATTCGATTAAGAAAATGATTAAAAATAAAAATAAATCATAATAAAAAAAAATAGAGACCAAATCTGCATGTAAAAAAAATCAAATGAGTTTCATATTGAAAGAAAAATTCAATTCCATGAATTATTAAAAAAAATAGGAATATAAAGAATAGGGGCCAAGTCTAAAAAAATAAAATTGAAAAGGCTGCTCTGAAAATATATAGGGGTAACGCGTAAATCGATGAGGGGGAGATGAAAAAAAAAGAAGAAAAGGTAGCTAGTGGAAAACTCAAGCTTTTTTGGTTGCAAAGGCCGCCCAAGAATGGATGAGCCACAATGAAGATCAAAACACCACCGTGGATGTTGGGTTTTGCCCACCTGATAACACCATATGCGTCATTGGAATAGTGTAGGCGAACCCACACATGTCCACGTGATTTACACAAGCAACCCCCTTTTAATATTAAATAATATTTTATATATGTTAAAATATTAAATTGTCCTTGATCAAACTCAATAATAAAAAAAATATAAGGGAAAGAACAAAAAAAAATCCTTGATCCAAGTTAAAAACAATTTAAATTCAAGGCCAGCGTAGTCATTTATTTTATTGTGTTTTGAAAATGAAAAAGTTGAAAAGCCTCTACCCTCATGTTCATTAATTTTTGTCTCAAATGGTATATTAGTCATTTTACTATATATATATAAAACACCAAAATATCCCTACTGCTAAGGCAAATTGTTTTCTTTGATAAGGGGAAAATATTAATTTTACTATATCCAATTCACGGTGCTAATAAGTAGGGGTGTTAAAAAAAACCAATCAACTGAGAAAACCAAAAAAATTGAAGAAAAATTAATCGTAAAAACTGAATCGAGATGAAAAACCAATTAAACCAAATTTTAAAATCATAAATTCTAACAGGTTCGGTTTGGTTTTGGTTTTAAAACTGAAACCGATAAATCAAGAGATGTATAAATAGTTAAATATAGAAGTTAACCTAACCCTTACATAAAAATAAAATAAAAGATTGAGGGATGCAATCGAAAATACAATTCAATCAAGAAAATGATTGGAATAGTGCAGGCGAACCCACACACACGTGTCTACGTGATTTACAAGAGAAACCCCCTTTTAACATTAAATAATATTTTATATATGATAAAATATTACATTTTCCCTAATCAAACTCAATAATAAAAAAAAAACATAAGGAAAAGAACAAAATAAAACCCTTGATTCAAGTTAAAAACAATTTAAATTCAAGGCCAATGTAGTCATTTATTTTATTGTGCTTTGAAAATGAAAAAGTTGAAAAGCCTCCACCCTGTTCATTAATTTTTATCTCAAAAGGTATATTAGTCATTTCACTATCAAAAAAAAAAAAAGCACCACAATATCCTTACTACCAAGGCTAATTGTTTTCTTTGATAAGGGAAAAATATTAATTTTACTATATCCAATTTACAGTGCTAATAAATAGGGGTGTTAAAAAAAACCAATCAACCGAGAAAATCAAAAAAATCAAAGAAACATTAACCACAAAAACCGAACCGAGATGAATAACCGATTAAATCAATTTTCAAAATCATAAATTCTAACAGGTTCGATTCAGTTTTGGTTTTAAAACTGAAACTGATAAATCGAATGAACCAACCAAAAAACCTAAAAACTATAAAAATCAAGAGGGGTATAAATAGTTAAATATAGAAGTTAACCTAACCCTAACATAACCCCCTGCCCTCATAAAAAGTTTGTCGCCTAGATAATATTTTTCTCATTTCTCTTTTTCTCTCTGCGTTCTCCATCTCAAAACTCAAAAGCTAAGCCACCCACAAGTCCCACATTACCTAAATTCTAGCCGAACACAAACCCACCTCTCATCTCCCTGATTACCACAAGGAAGATTACTTGAAAGGAAGTGTATTTATACCTGTGACCAAACATCTATACAGATAAAATCAGAAAATGAGCAAATCCTACATGTGTGCTGTAAAGAAAAATAGACAGATCATTATCCCCCTCACCTGTATATCTTCTAAAATCATCTTCCAAGGAACATACGTCATCACCATCTACAACACGGAGCATGCCACCAACTTGAGTATGTTTCTCAAGATCCGATAGCCCAAAATACTCTCTTGCTTTATTGATAAACTAAAAATGTGAAAAAGTCCATTTCACTTAACGGATCAGGTTTCTGGTTTTATAACAAAACAAAAAACCGAATTTCACCGAACCAAACTGGTTCGGTTTGAACCAGATTTCGGTCCAGTCTGGTTTATATTTTCCAAAACCAATGTAATTCGGTTCGGTTTGATTTTTTAGTCCGAACAGAACCATGAACAACCCTACTAATAAGATTATAGCTGCAATAAAACCACCATACTTTTAGGTTTTTTTTTAATTAGAAAATGTTTAAACAAGTTAGATAATTGTGGAGACGTTCTGGTGGCTATTGTTAGAAATGATGTGGGTAATTTGGTTGCAGTGGTGTAGAAGAATTGACCCTTCTTAATGTCCCTTCATTTGACTGTCTCTTATAGAGTGCATTTTTAAGCAAATCAACTAGCTCAGTTATTTATTCCTTAAAAATTCTCGACTTCTTTGGCGATATTCTTTTCTTATCAATCCCTTTCCTCATTTTCTATTATTTATTCCTCAAAATCTCCATTCCTTATGTTATGGATCTTCTGTAGAAGTTGAGTTTCAATTATGCGACCTCTACGTCTACATATACCAACAAGTCAATAGCATGAACAACTAGGTTGCTAGTTAATGAGATTAAGTGTGAGATCGTTGAAACTAATGCTCTTCTTGCGTACTGACAAGTTGTTGGCATATATTAAGGTACCTATGAAAATACATGGGGCATAAAAAAGTAAGATTAATTCATAGGAGGAGTTAGAATGTAAACGGAAGATCTCGGGAAGACTTGCGAGCCAAGGGCTACATGTACGCTAAGATACTTTCAACGCAGTCCAGGTTAAAGCTCAAGCAGAGAGCTCATAAATGTATGAGGGTAGCATTTGTACATGAGAGGTGTGCAGGAGACAACAGCAATAATATGAAACCCAACCTACAAACATAAGAAAAGCATACGAAAAAACTAAAAATAAATAAATAACAACCATGGAAACACAATTTCCAAGTAAAAAAAAAAAATGGCTTAGCCCCTATAATCCTTGATAGAATCGGCATATTGTCACACTGGATATTTAGACGATCTTGAAGAGATGGTTTGTTGAAAAGTAAATTGGGCACTAAAGTTTCCTTAAAAGTGAAACCCCAACATTTATCATAAACTACAAGTCATCTAATTATTCGGTCTCCAACATTAATTGACACGAACCATCAGAAAAAAATCTTTTAAATCCCTATTTAAAATAGAGGGATTGCTATGCTTAAAGTGCTAGCTCTCTATTATGTGACTTATATAGTTTTTCTATCTAACAGACAACTACGTCTAAATAAGAGGTATAGTTTACTATTATAGGGAGATATGAAAAAACCCTATAAATTGATAAAATATCAATTTGTCTCCTAAATAATATTCATATATTAATTCAAGATAATTTTAGAAATTAACTTAATCAAGTCCTTACTTGACTTTTCTAGGTCTAAAAATATAATCTTTGGATTAATTATATTCTAGTCTTTAATTTCTAAAATATATTTTAATCAAGTCATACTTAATTAAATCATCTTGATTTAATTTCTGATTAATGGTTCTTAATGTGTGTGACTCATTAGGTTCCTAATATGTTGGCTCAAATATAAATTATAATTATAATTAAATAGAGTTATATAAATTAAATAATTTAATTTATTGTCAATTCCACAATTAATTAATTTATATTTGAAGATCAATGGATCATTTAGCAACGTGTCATGATCCCATAAATATTAGAAAAATTATTAGTGTTTTGACTTAACCTTTTGGTAACCGGTTTCTCTGTGTAATTCGTATCTTTTTATCAATAATGTTTTGATTTAACATTAAAACATAAAGTATGTCTGTCATGTTAAATCATGTTTGTTCTCTATATAATAGTCATTGATCGTTTGAATAAGATTTAAAACCCTTTTCAAATCTCATTCAATCTTGGCCAATGATTTATTAGTCAATTCTATTTGAGAACAGATGAAACATTTTT
>Ga0307518_10002864_pt1 | contig 12526 bp, 13 predicted proteins | sample 25_EM_MG_FD_203889 | JGI IMG/M metagenome (GOLD analysis project Ga0307518, IMG submission 203889) | Populus trichocarpa ectomycorrhiza microbial communities from riparian zone in the Pacific Northwest, United States - 25_EM | ecosystem: Host-associated > Plants > Roots > Unclassified | place... | reverse complement strand
GAATGAGCCGTAGTGACCAAACAATAGCAAAAAACAGCATGAACCATACTTTCCTCTGAGATTTCCCACGAACAAGAACTTCCTATTGCTGGAAAAAATATGATAGACTTTGTCGCATGTGTGCGGCATCGCGGCGATCGTTCACCATTCAAGGAAAATATAAATGGTCTATCTAGCAAATGTGGAGAGACAATGAATTCTTGTCTCTTATTAGTAAAAATGGAATGGGAGTCGCCACCTAGTATTCTGGTCACTAGGAACCCTAACTAGTCTTAGAGATCGGGTACGGAGACTGGTTGCGTAAATGGAAGGTATTAGCACCCCAACTACGCCCTACCTAAGGTACGCTGCATTGTTTTTGTCTGATAAAATCTAAAGTCGTGTTGTGATTTCTAATTGTTGGTCTGTCTAGGGTTCAAAACAAGCCCTCCTTCAGAAGGAGGTTCTTATCTTAATGCGGTAAAACCTAACCGTTCTATTGTTTGAAAAAAAGAATTAAATATCTAGAATACGCATTACGTGTAATGTCGTACCCCAGATACTAACGGATAAACAAAATAAAATTTGTTGTTTTTGAAATTTTGGCCAATGTTCTCTTGACTTTAATAAACTGGTTATTAAAACCAAAATGCATGCTAAAACATTGTTTTTTGGTGTATGAAAAAACACAATATGATTTTTTAGCTTTGAGACACACCGTATGCACAAAAATATTTTTTTCTTTTTTCAATTTTTTTTGTATTTTTGGAAGTTTTGACGACAACCAGGTATTTTAATACTGGATTTGTATTTTTAAGATGTAAAATACTGCCCGATATTAATCAAAATGACATAAAAACAACGTGGAAAAATTATAAAATGCTGAAACAAATATTTTTGATTTTTTTTCTCTTGAAATGGGCCGGATCAGGCCCAAATACATGGGCTAGGCCGAACCTGACCCAACTACGAGCCCAGCCCACATTAATTGGTTACTGTGCATGAGCACATTAACAAGCTTCTTCCTGCCTGCAGACGTGCACTGTGCACGTCTTGCATGGCGAGGGAAGAAGTGAAGGCCAAAAAAAAAAGGGCGGACGACTTACCTGGAGTGGCGGCGCTTCCATCTGGAGCGGTGGCCGGCGGTGCTGCTGGGGAGCTGAGGGTGGCAGAGGCGGCGGTTTCTTCTTTCTCTTCTCCTCTATTTCTTTCTCCTTTTCTCTTCTTCTTTCTTCTTTCTGTAGTCCCCCTTCTCTCTCCTTTTCTGTTCCTCTTGTTCTCTCTCGGTTCGTTCCCTCTTGTTTTCCCGGTCTCTCTTTCTCCTTTTCTTTTTCTCGGTTTTTTTTCTCTATTCCACTCTCTCTCTTCTCTTCTCTTCTCCTCTGTTCTTTCCTCTTGTTCCCTTCCTTCTTCTTTTTTCCCCCCTCTTGTGCCTCTTCTCTGCCTCTGTATTTATAGGCAGAGAAGGGCGGTGAAAATGCCCTGCCTCTGTCCGGTCAGGGGATAGGGCAGGGTAGACAGGGGCGTCAGCTAGAGGGTGGTAGGCCACCGGTTGGGTCGGTGTCTTTTTGAGGTTTAAGGGAGAGAGGGAGTCGGTGAGAAACAGAGGAGAGAGAAAAAATCTTATTCCCTTGTTCTCTGCACGTCCAGGGGAAGAAGATGACATATGGTGCCGTTCAAAACGGCACCATTTTTGCTTCTTCTCTGTTTTTTTTATAAGTGAACAATGTATGAAATGACGCTGTTTTTTCCAAAACGCGTCGTTTCATTTAAATGGAAATTGGCGCCAAAACGCGTCAGATTTAAAATCAGGCCTTCAATTTGCTCGCGTTTTGCATTTTGGTCCTTGGTCTCGGATTTCTTCAATTAAGTCCTTAATTGGCCATCAAACTTCAATATTTATGCAATTAAGCCCCTGATTTGATCAAATTAACTCTCAAAAATTATATTTTGACCTCAGAACTTGAATTTCTTCCAATTAAAGCCCAAATTAACTCCAAAATTAATTTTTCTTGCAATCAAAACCTCCATAAGTTCAATTAAACTTCAATAAAATTTAATTGAGTCCATAAACATTTGATTTTGGACTTTTCTTCCTCAAATTGAATTTTCTTTGTCAATAAGACTCTCATCAGTCAACAAAATACTGCCAAATTTTAATCTTTGTAATTTTGAACCTCCTCAACCAATTTTTGACCATTTTTAGGGCGCTCTGGCATCCTCTTCTCACTGCTATTATTTTTTGATAATATTTTCTTGATTTTTTTTTGTATTTTATTATTTTTTGTGCGGGGACCCAAAAATGGGTTACAATAGTTGCCCCCCTCTTGACAATGCTTACGGAGCAAAGATTTTGCGTAGTAAGTGTTGTAAAGATAAACAAAATTGGTCTTCCGAAACTGGTATTCTCAAAATTTGGTTGACCTGAAACATCAATCGGACCCAAAGTCCTGTGTGTGGTTGAGCTAAACTGAGATTCCTTTCGCCAATCCCCTTTTAACCAGAACCAAAATCTTTATGGTTAAGATAGACTGAGATTCCTTTCGTCAATCCCCTCTAACCAGAACCAAAAAATCATGTGGTTAGGATAGACTGAGATTCCTTTCGTCAATCTCCTCTAACCAGAACCAAAATCTTATGTGGTTAGGATAGACTGAGATTCATTTTGCCAATCCTCTTTAACCAGAACCAAATCCTGTGTGGTTGGGCTAAACTGAGATTCCTTTCGCCAATCCCCTTTAACCATAACAAAAAATCATGTATGGTTAGGATAAACTGAGATTCCTTTCGCCAATCCCCTCTAACCAGAACCAAAATCCTGCGGGTGGTTAGGATAGACTGAGATTCCTTTCGCCAATCCCCTCTAACCAGAACCAAAATCCTGCGGGTGGTTTGGATAGACTGAGATTCCTTTCGCCAATCCCCTCTAACCAGAACCAAAATCCTGCGGGTGGTTAGGATAGACTGAGATTCCTTTCGCCAATCCCCTCTAACCAGAACCAAAATCCTGCGGGTGGTTAGGATAGACTGAGATTCCTTTCGCCAATCCCCTCTAACCAGAACCAAAATCCTGCGGGTGGTTAGGATAGACTGAGATTCCTTTCGCCAATCCCCTCTAACTAGAACCAAAATCCTATTTGTTCAAACCCTTTGTTTTTTTGAAGAAAGATGGTCTATTTTCACGGGCGACCTGCCCATGCACTCACACTTACCCTGGTCTATTTTTATGGGCGACCTGCCCACATATAAATGGTCTATTTTCAGGGGCGACTAGCCCACACACTCACGCTTACCCTGGTCTATTTTCATGGGCGACCTGGCCAAGTAGAAAAAAGGAAGAGTGGTCTCATTGTAATGGGTGACCTACCCAGGTGAAGGAAATGTCTCATTGTAATGGGTGACCTACCCAGATAAAAGAACATAAGAAGTGGTCGAATTGTAATGGGTGACCTTCCTAGATAAGAAAACATGGAGAAGTGGTCGAATTGTAATGGGTGACCTTCCTAGATAAGAAAACATGGAGAAGTGGTCGAATTGTAATGGGTGACCTACCCAAATGGAAAAAAAAAGTGGTCGTGTTGTAATGGGTGACCTACCCAAGTGGAAGAATGGTCTCATTGTAATAAGTGACCTACCCAGATAAAAAAACATGAAGAAATGGTCGAATTGTAATGGGTGACCCACCCAAATGGAAAAATGAAAGAGTGGTTGTGTTGTAATGGGTGACCTACCCAAGTGGAGGAATGGTCTCATTGTAATGGGTGACCTACCTAGATAAAAAAACATGGAGAATTGGTCGAATTGTAATGGGTGACCTACCCAAATGAAAAAAAGAAAGAGTGGTCGTGTTGTAATGGGTGACCTACCCAAGTGGACGAGGGCTCAAAGGCATACTCGAAAGGAGGTGAGGGCTAAAAAACGCACTACCTAGGTGGTGATGGTGTAACACCAATCGATCAATAAAGGAAACAATACAATATGATTGATATGCATGTATACTTACCTGAGAAATATAGGCCCCCATTTCTTCATGGTGTCTTTCTTTTCTCTCAAAAGTTGTAGTGTTGGTAGTAAACTTCGATGGCTTTTCCACTTTTTCTTACTCGAGTTATATCTTGTGATTTTGACCTCTAGGAAGGGTTTGATGTCGTCATACTTCTTTGTCCTCCAACTTGTATCTCAAGGGTTGCTAATTTTGCCCGACATTTTCCTTAGAAAAAGGAATAATAGAGCAAGCCCTACCATGTGCTTTTGGATTGCCCCCCAACTTGATCATGCCCCCTAAGTGTTCAAATTGGGTTTATTTTGGGGTGAGGCTATATGAAGGTAAGTTTGGGTTTTTTGTACAATGAAATGTTTTCATGCAAAATTTTTGGAACTTCCAAGTTATTCCAACCACAAAAATCATTTTAACATTGGTTCAAAATAAACTTGTTCTAAAGAATTCAAGCGATTCCTATTGACAGGTTTCTTGAAGTGATGAAAGCCTTTTGCTTTTGGTTTTGGGTTAAAGATGAAGTGACATCTGGTTGGTCACAAAAGGTTTAAAGTTCAATTTGAGGGTTATTGAGAACCGAATCAGTTGCATGAATAATGATTTGACCCGCACGAGAAAGCATTGCCTACCGATCCAGATTGCTTGCCTATGATCAGAAAGGGCTTTATCAGGTACGTAATGTAGGCTTTGGCTATTGGTTACGAAGAAAGGATATTTTGCAGGCTTAAAAAGGTGTTTAAGGGATTTTAAGACTAAGGATCACTTGTGCTTATTCCCTTACCTTTTCTTTTGACTTTCTTGCCAAAATGGATTTCATACCCCCCAGTGTCTGGTTTGGGCTCTTTCTCTTTGTTGTTCTTCATTTTTGTTTGGTTAAGCATAATCACCTTAGTTGTTTTTATGAGAAGCTCAAATCTTTTGGATCATTTGGATTTTTTAATCAAGTTACATGATCAATTCCAGCATCCATCTTCACTGCTTTGTTTGGATGATAATGAAGTCTTTTCCTATTGATGGTCTTTAACTTCTCTTATTTGCCCCCCAATGTGGGGTGTGATCCTAACCAAGGTTATTTTTAAAAACTAGGCTCAAAATGGAACTGCAAAGGATATATTTCAGCCTTGTGAAAGGATTATCAAAGATGGCCTTTCCTCATCTCAAACTCAATGCATTGAGGATCGATAGGTCTTGCTTTCATGCGCGTATGCAAAATGATTTATTTATTCAAATAAAACCCAGATTTTGAGTCACCTCATGGGGTTTTATTTTTTTGTTTTTGTTTTGTCTTTTTGCTTTCAAGTTTTCTAGGTACATGTTTGCCCATCTAAGGAATCACTTAAATTTCCAGAATGCATTTGTTTTGGATAAATACCAACATGATGTTTATTTTTGTACTTACTTTGGAGGTCCCAAAAATATCCTTGAAAACATATGAGATTATGTATGGTGTTGGAAGAACCCAAAAGAAAACACTGAAGGATTCGTCATGTTGTAGTTTTATGAGCAAAAGTTGGGCTCAAAATGTTATTGACATGTGATAACAACAAAAAGGAGTGTGATATGAACACATGAAAGCACATGATCTTATTTAACAAGGGCTCATTTGACATAGACAGTCTTGTTCAAAAGCATGAAACAAAAGACAATAAGAAGGCAGGCTTCATTCCTCTATTTTTGCGAATCTATTCTTAGGCTAGCCTCCTCCCCAAAAGTTCTGTGCCGATGGACTCAAAGACGATGTAGAACAACACCACGGTCAAAATTTGAGTTCTTCAAAATTCAGCTATCATTTCCACACCCATGCTGGATCATTGGTGCTTTCAGATTCCCCGACCATTCTATTGCTATTGTTTTTCTAATCCACTGCTTCCAGCATGATTCGGTAGAGGATTTGTGTTCACATTAGGAGTGTCTTCAAATTCTATCCACCTAGCCTTGATTAATTGTGAAAGCTTTCTTTTGAAGGCGTTGTAGGTATGGATGTTATGCCCAACAATACCAGCATGGTATTCACAATTGAGCTCTGGCTTGTACCAATTAGGATAAGGTGGTTGCACAGGTGGCAGAGGTTCTGGAGCTATATGACCGATGCTTAATAGCTTCTGGTACATCTCATTCAGGGATAGCGGTAATGAGTCTATAAAGCCAGGACTCTCATCAGTCAACAAAATACTGCCAAATTTTAATCTTTGTAATTTTGAACCTCCTCAACCAATTTTTTACCATTTTTAGGGCGCTCTAGCATCCTCTTCTCACTGCTATTATTTTTTGATAATATTTTCTTGATTTTTTTTTATTTTATTATTTTTTGTGCGGGGACCTAAAAATGGGTTACAACAAAGAGTTTTAATCACCCATCCTCCCATTTAATTTGAATACTAATTTTGTAACTATAGATTTCATACACAAATTAGTATACATCACTTTTACTAATAATTTGTTATTAACCATGAAACTCCTAACTAGTAAAAGTTGAGTTCATGTTATTAGTAAGTTTAATTAAATGGTCTTAAGCTCATACTAGTAGAAGTACTTCTAACTAAATCTCTTGAGAGACCTTTAGTAAAAGAATTTATTAAACATAGTTACAAGATCTGACATATACAATTGTAATTATCTTGTCAAAAATTAATTGTGTATATATATATACACAATTAATTTTTGACAAGATAATTACCTATATATATTCATGTCTTAGGCTAATATGTCTAGATTTTCTGTTGTAAATTTTACTAAATGCCCTAGGCATAGTTGATTGACTATCACGGTGTAAAGAGATAGATGACATAGATTGTGGTCACAACTTAATATCCAATAACATATTTCTCAATCATTCTGCCTTTATACTTGCGGCTGCTAGAGCTATGAACTCAAATTTCATTGTAGAATGAGTTATACATGTTTGTTTTTTTGAAGCCCAAGAAACAGTACCATATTTTAGAATAAATACCCATCTAGAAGTTGACTTATTATCATTTGCACTAGTTATCTAACTAGCATCAGTATAACATTCAAGTACATCTGGAAACTTATTATAAAATAATCCAAAATTAATAGTCATTTTCAATTAACCATGTACTATTGTAATTGTTTTCCAATAATCTATACTATGATTACTTATGTATTTGGAAAATTTGTATATTTTGAAAGCAATATTTGATCTAGTACAATGTATGGCATTCATTAGGCTACCAATTACACTAGTATATTCAATTTACATAATTGATATACTAGTATTTTCTGTCAACTTAAAAGAAACATCATACATAATATTTGCTACTTTGATATTCAAATGATTAAATTTATTGAAGACTTTCTCAATATAATGAGATTGACAAAAAGCAGAACCTCCCATTATGTTTTCTTATATTGATACCTAAAATTTATCTACTTCATTTAAGTCTTTCATTTTGAACTGTGAGGTTATATATTTCTTTGTATCATTGACATCATTCATGTTAGCACTAATAATAAGTATCTCATCCACATAAAATCATATTATCACATTAAAATCATTTGTAAATTTAGGATAACTACATTTATCAGCATTGTTATATTTAAAACTATATTCTAAAATTATACAATCAAATTTTTCATGTCATTGCAGGCGCTTTCCAGAGGTGGAAGATTCTAGTTCTTCCTATTTGACCCGAAACCGATCGATCTAGCCATGAGCAGGTGGTGTTTGTTTCAATCCATATAGAGATTTGATCAATTTGTAGACTTTATGCTCATTTCCTAGTAGAACAAAGCCCTCTGGTTGTTCCATATAAACCTTATCATTTAATTCACCATTAAGGAAAGTTGTCTTAACATCCATTTGATGTAGATACAAATTATATATTGATGATAAAGCTAAAAGTACTCTTATAGATGTTATATGAGCCACCATAGCATATGTATCAAGATAGTTTATTCATTCCTTTTGTATAAAGCTCCTGGTTACTAACCTTGCTTTAAAAGTTTGAATTGATCCATCACTATTATATTTTCTTATAAAAACACATTTACATCCAATTACCTTGGTACCTGAAGGCAAATCAACAATAGTCTAAGTATTGTTATATAATAATGAATTTGTTCTCTTTTCAAAAAATAATATCTCGAGATATCATTGCCTCTTTATATGTTTGAATTTTCCACTACTAATAAGATTGATATTTTATTAAGCACATTAGTCATATTTCCTTCAACTAAGAAAACAATAGATTGTGAATATATATAATATGGATGTAAAGTATTTTCTTTTCTAGTACACTGGCTTCTTTTAAGTTCAACAGGATAATCCATTTTAATTCTTTTATTTCTAGAACTTGGATCAAACTCTACATTATTTGTTGACTCTATTTTAATTTCAGAATTATCAACTTATTCACTAATTAAATTGGAATCAATTTGAAATTTATTTTCAATAAACTTAACATTTCTCGATTCTATATTTACATTAGAACTCAAATCCAATATTTTATATGCTTTTAAATTTTCAGCATAGCCAACAAAATTCCCTTTTAAAGCTCTAGGTCCCAATTTCTTCTTTTTAGGATCCGAAACTCTATAAAAGGCAAGGTAACTCTGAACTCTAAGATAATTTTAGTTTGGTTTTCTTTTATTTCATAATTTGTTTAAAGAAACTTTTATTTTTTTGAAAGGAAATGTATTATGTATACCCCCAAACTAGCAGACAACTTGACATTCACTAATATAAAGTTAAGCATATCAACATGTGTTCTGTTTTTTTTTCTTGCCAAACCATTTTGTTGAGGTGTATATAGAGCACTAATTTGATGTATGATTCCATTTTCTTCATAAAATTAAAAAAAACACTCTATGGAAAAATACTAGCACCTTCATCACTTCTTAGAATTTCAATTTTCATCCTCTTTTAGTTTTTAACTTTTAATTTATAATTCTTGAACATTTGAAAGGCTTGATCTTTATGTTTCATTAAATAAACATAAACATACTTTGAATAGTCATAAATAAAAGTTATAAAATACACATTACCTCTCCTACTTAAGATGTCATTCAATTCATATATATCAAAATGCACAAGTTCTAATAAATTTGTATTTCTTTCAACTTTAGAAAAAGCCTTTCTAGTCATTTTTTCTTAAATTCAAATTTTACATGTTCTTTTATCTTTAATTTTATAAAAAATTAAATTATGCTTAGCCATATATTTTAATGATCTAAAACTAACATGTGCCAAACAATCATACTATAAAGATAAAGATAACTCATTCATATAAATAGAAACATTAACTTTATTATTAATACTGAGTTTAAACATTCCATCACATGAGTAGCCCTTCCAAAAAAATAGTTAATTTTTGGATAAAATAATCTTATCTAACTTTAAAACAACCTTAAAACCCTTATTATAAAGAAAATTTGCATACACAAGATTTTCCTTATATATAGTACATGTAAGACATTAACCAACAACAATTTCTTTATAGAAGTGAAATTTAGTTCAACACTTTATTTTCTCATCATCTTTATAGTATTATAATTTCCCATTAGAACTTCTTGTTCATCTTCTACTACATCATAATCTTTGAAATGATTTTTATTGTTGCATACATGAATGGTTCTTTCAAAACCTATTCTCATATGTGTAATGCCTTTTATTACCACAATTATAACAAGTTTTTCCTTTCTTTGAATTACTTGGGTTGCTTAGATTTTTGAAGTTTTTTGTTGCCTTAGAAAGTTTTTTTTCCCAATATTCTTCTTTCGAACTGATACGAATTTCATGATCATGTGGTCACGTAACCTATAATAAGATTGACAACAAATCCTAGAAATCCAAAACAGGTTAGATAGGAGTGTGACACAATGAAAACTTATCTTAAAACACCAACACTTTTGGAATAAACCTTGTAAAATAAGGATTAATTTCTAACCAATTAATTCTTCTTGTTTGATATGGAATCCTTATAAAATAAGCAAGCTAAAGGCTTCCACATACCTTGTAGTGAATGGAATTCATAACTCTTAAGGAAACAATGTCTTTTATGTTTTTGTACTTTATTAGCAAATTCTAGGCCCAACTTTAAACAATTTGTTCTTTCTCTTATGAATGAATTAGTTATCATTCATCATTGAAAAGGTAAAAATATCTCGTTTCCAACACAATTAAAGTTAAATCCAAAATCCTCATATAGCTTCAGATATGACCTGCAAAGTAGAAAAAAGGTCTAAACTGGAAGATTTAAACCTTTTTAACCCAATCCTCTTAACTTAGCCAACTGAACTCCTCTTGGATCGACTTCATTTTAGACCTTAGAATAGATCCAATGAACACTCTTAATACATCATTTGATATCATAGCTAGGATCACGTCATAAACATTTTGATTTACTTCAACATAATTCACTTTTGTTGCAGGTTCACTATTGAATTTCTTTACATTTATTTTGGTTTCCTTTTTAATCCGCAAGTGTTTTTGAATCTATTCAAGAGAAAATTCTTATATGGTATACAATATCTTCTTTCAACTAGGAGGAAGTTTTGCAATAATTCCTTTTACTTGTAATGCTTCAGGAACTTCCACTTTTAAGTTTAGAAATTAGGACTTGTAACTCATGGACTTGATCCATAATAGAAGCATTATATCAATCATTGAAAATTCAAAATATTTCATGATAAGATATTTATCCTCACCTTCTTTTTCTGTGTTGTATTTGTACTCTAGTGACTTCCAGATTTCAACCTTTTAGATGTAAAAAAGACCATACAAATAATCTGACATTTTATTGAAGATGTGACATCTGAATAACAATTCATCTCCATCTTGTTTTTTACGACCTGTCTTCAACTGATCACTATTTTCAGGTGCAGGTGTAGGAATTTTAGGTAGATTCGGATCAAGAATGCAAGAGATCTTTAAAGCAGTCAATAAGAATATTACCTTGTCGTTCCAATGAATAAGATTTGTTCAATAAAAATGATCTAACTTCATAAATTCTTGATTCACCATAGTATTGGACTTTATTACAAATGAAAACCTTAAATTTGAAGCGTGAAGATCATTATCTTTAAGGTATTAATTCCCCTCACTATATTTGTTGCAGGGTTAAAGCAATAGATCTTAGGATACAACAAAACCTTAAACTTGTAGACAACAACTTCTATAAGTTTCTTAATAATTTATGTTTTGTTTATGACAAACATATACAAAGAGTTTGTAGAGAAAAAAAATAGGGAGAGAAGGAGATTGTTTTCTAATTGATTTCTGTCAATATCAAAATGATATTTATAAGGAAAATAACATATTTTTAGACCAATATATCTATAAAATTTAAAGTCACACCTCTTTAAAGTGTTTATAGAATTTAAAGGTACACCTCTTCAGACCAATATATCTGTAGAATTCAAAAGGCAACTTTTCAGTCAAATTAATTAAATAACTTGGCAGGAGGTATTATGCATAATTAATTAATTCTGGAAAAAAAATTTATTGATTTTACATAATATCAAATGTTAAGTGTCATTGTGTAGGTGTATGTGTGTGTGTGTAAAGAAAGCTAAATGACATGGGGTTTTCACTGTAGCTCTAGACATAGATTACTATGGTTTGCGACAGTGAAATTTACTTGGGTATAGTGTGTAATTAAGAGGATCATGGGGGGCATTTTAGTATTTTCATGTTGTTTTTTCTATTTTTTATTCAAAAAGCTATCGGCTCGTGTTCCACACGTCCTAGTGAGTGGGCGGTGCCAACGCCATTTAAAAGGCGCAAGAGAGGCCTCCTGGTGGCCAAATCTGGTCATACACCGTTTAGATAGATGCGCAAACGTGCTCTATTACACATGGTGCGACGCGTGTAAACATATTATAGATGGATTGCCCTAGTGATCGATTGTTTTAATTTTTTCTTTCTTTTCTCTCTCATGGCAACTAAAATACACAATTCTCCTTTATTTGTTTGTTGTTTGTTTGGGTCTCGCAAACATGCCAGACCCAAGCTACTTGGTTCTAGGTATCACACCACACCCAAAGACCTTGGGTTTGACAACAATGCTAGGCCCAAGAGCCTTGAGTCTGCATGTTTGGTGCTAGACCCGGGCATGGGTTGGCAGCCATGTTTGGCCCTAAACTCATGACTCTTGAATCTGACATAACCACTAGATCCAATTCACTTGGATCTAACATAACTGTCAGACTCAAGATGTTTAAAACATTCTTTATATTTTTAATATTTTTTTAAATAATATTAATATGTTGCGAAGCACAAATCAATATTGCGTGTATAATTGGGAAATAGTAAATTAAAAGAAAAAATGTAAATCATTTAACGGTTACGATTCCTTTATGGGTATGGAGACAGGTCCAGCCCAATCGCAACTGAAGGCCCAAAACCACTAGTAATCCTTGGAAGTCGCCATCGATCGCCAGTACCTACTGTCGGAGAGAAATGAAGAGAGTGGCGAAATCCAAAAGAGAAATGAAGAAGAAAAGGAGTAGCAGCAAAGAAGTCGTCGTCGTCACAAAATCAAAGCAAGAGAAGAAGAAAAGCAAGAGCAAGACAGGCAATAGTTCACCAAG
>Ga0307518_10002863_pt1 | contig 12527 bp, 15 predicted proteins | sample 25_EM_MG_FD_203889 | JGI IMG/M metagenome (GOLD analysis project Ga0307518, IMG submission 203889) | Populus trichocarpa ectomycorrhiza microbial communities from riparian zone in the Pacific Northwest, United States - 25_EM | ecosystem: Host-associated > Plants > Roots > Unclassified | place... | reverse complement strand
TGGCCAAGTGTATTTGTGTCAGACTAACTCCAGAGTGCAATTCTGACCAAAGTGACCAGAGAGAGGGTGGTCATGTTTATATTGGAGAATTCGGAGTTGGAGGTCAGAGAAGTCAGGGACATAGATGTGACCATCCAAGCAGAGGAAACCATTGGAGTCAAGGGACCAGCAAGGCTGAGTAGGAGTTGGGAGTTGGGCAGAAGCAATGGGATCAGAGGTGAGGGAGGAGCGAATATCCTTGTGGAGTTGCTCATGATCAAAGACCATGGCAGCTCGGAGGCATGGAGCAAGGAGTTGGGTTGCTTGGAGGGACAAAGTGAGCCGTTCTTGTGAAAAGACAGGTTGGAGATTTTGAGGATTGACTAGAGCGAAGTCCCTATCCCCCCCTTTTGGGTAGACATCCCATCATCTAGTTAAAGCATCTGGTTTAGCACCAAGACACCCAGGGCGGAAGTGGATCAAAAGGTTGAACTGCAAGAGGAACTCCAACCAACAAGCCTGGCAGCGAGTGAGGACCTTGGAGGAGGAGAAATATTCCAAGTTCTTGTGGTCCATAACAACATCAATCAGAGTTGCAGAGCCCTCAAGGTAATGATGCCAGTGGCGGAAGGCTTTGAAGATCACAAGGAGTTCCTTGTCATGGGTATCATAGTTTAACTCAGGAGGAGTCATAGTGCAGGAGTAGAATGCAACTGCTTGGAGTTCACCATTGGAGCAAGTGATGGAGAGAATACCAGCAACAGCAAAGTCAGAGGCATCAGTTTCAATGGTGAGTGGAGCATCGGGGACCCAATGAGTACATCAGGAAAAACCTTTTGCTATGTAGCATAGCCACCAAGGTACCATGTCTCCTGGAGCCTCGGTAGTAATATGTCACATTAGGCACATGATCTGGAGTGCTATCCAGCTGTCACTGCATGACAGATAGCACACAGTCGACACCATTGCTGACAGTGTCGTCCTGATAGCTTGTATAGACACTGTAGCTCACATTCGCACTATGTATCTTTCAGAGTCAATGTAGTCTATATTGTCATGCTTACATGATTACACACTCTATAAGTGTCAAGCACCTATGATCTCTGCCTTGCTTCTTGGTGCTACTCCAAGGAGTAGGAGTAGGAGTAGGAGTTGAGTCAGAGGAGGAACTTAGAGTCAGGCAGAAGCAAGATGAGGACAGGGCTTTGTTGATATTCGTACTAAGGTACAAGGAGATACACAGAGACTTATATACTAACTGAAAGGACAGGATCCTTGTGATAAACACAAGACATGTGAAAGACAGAGTAGGAGAAACACACGAGAGGAGGAAACACATGAAAGGGGTAAACACATGGAAGGAGTAAGTAGCAACAGGGTGACAAGTAAGTGACAGGAAGGAAACAGGGTATGTACCTGAAGGTATGACAGAAGCCACTGCAAGCATTTCTCAATGTTTCATGACAAAACATTGTAAAAAAATATAGGAAAGAGATACTCTTTTGTTTACAATTTTGTTTAACAAAAAAGGCAAATATCATACAGCATCATTTTTGTTGTTTTTTCTGTCAAGACATGATTTGAGATTATTTATTATGTTAGGACTATAAAAATTTTAACCTTTTTGTTCTGCCTGTTCCTTGCAAAACAAATAAAGAAAAGACAATGTAACTTTTCTCATAGCAAGCATTTTGGCATATTTTATTAGAAATAAGGTACCATATTATTCCTTAGAACATGTTGAAAGAAAACAACAAATTTTTCTTCAAGAAACATGGTTGTTCCTGGACACTGATTGGCTGGCTAGAGTGTTATGACCAAAAATATATAGCATGTTTCATAAACATTTATTTTTATAGAATAGAATATCTATTGATTCAATTTTTTACTCCAGAAAATTGAAAATGCTTGCTGTGAGAACAGTTACCTTTATTTGTTTGCAAGGAACAGGCAGAAGAAAAAGGTTGAATTTTTTATATTCCCAACATAAGAAATGATCTCAAATCATGTTTTGACACAAAAAATGACAGAAATGATGCTGTATGATATTTGTCTTTTTTGTTAAACAAAATTGTAAATAAAACAGTATCTCTTCCTTTTATTTTTTTACAATGTTTTGTCATGAAACATTGAGAAATGCTTGCAGTGAGTGGGCCAGACAGACTGGAGGAACAGAGTAGGAGTTTGGAGGAGAAACATTGGAGTTGGTAGGAGATACATCAGAGCTAATAGGAGATATGTCGGAGTTGGTAGGAGAGATGTTGGAGCAAAGAGGAGATGCATTGGAGCAAGTAGGAGATGTGTCAGAGTTGGCATGGATGTGACAATAAGTCTCAATTCATTGGTGTCGGAAATACTAATCACTGGCTAGGGCAACAAATGTATCTAAGTCAAAATATGAATTAACATGAAATGCGCTCACGATCTCCAACACATTCTCAGAGGACCAATCCGAACTAATACTCCTCCCACATTGGGCTTGTAGATGGCAAGGGCGTGCAAAGCAATCCACACTGATTACCACCATGTTGCACTGATGGTTTCGTGTTGAACAGGTGATGATGAACTGCCCAGAGATAGGGTCATGGCGATGGAGTGAGGTAAACCACTCAACATATGCCAGTGGATGTGGATAGAAATCTTGCTGGGGTCTCTGCCTGGTGGCCACAAGCGGCAACCTTTGCCTTGGCACAAATCTTTTGCCAGCCTGAATCGTGTCTGGTGACCATGCTAGGCCCGCTTGCGACATATAGTTGGTTGTATATGTCGAACTGATCCATTTCCATGGGAAGTACTACTTTGTCTCTAGTTGCATGGGAATTAAGAAACCACTTGAGCGCCTCAAGGAAATGGAGTGTGTTGTAGTCGCTCTGCAACTGCTGAACGGAGACCCTGCGATGGGCAGGGGATTTTGCCACTTTGTAGTGGGCTTTTGCTAGGACAACTGTCCTCAATAACTGCCACAGGTACCATAAGTACTACATACCTGACAACCCTTGCACAGCAACTTTGCCAGCACCCACTCCCAGACAGTCACCCGTGTCCGGTTCGACATCTGAGCCATCAATCCCTCCACCCGAGCTTCCGTGAATGGCATCCTTGCTTGCAGGCTTCTTAAGCTGTCTCCAGGCGTGGTAAGCAGTCCTGTGATGGATAGCCTCTTGGTGTTGAAGCCACAAGGCCATTTGTTCGATGTAATCCTGTTTGTTGCTGGCGCAGTAGGCATCCTTAGCATAGTTGATGTGAAGTCGGGGTATTCTGTGTTGTATCCGTCAGTGCTGCCAAGCACTGAGATTGATGATATGTAGTGGATGAGGGAGTGGATCTTGGGGACGTTGAAATGATTGCATATGCCAAGCTCAGTGAGGGCATCCTTATGCGCATGGAACAGACTCAGGCTGTCCTGCATAGCTTTGAGAGTTCAGTCCATGTGTTGTTGGAATTGTGCATAGGAGATGAAGTCCAGAAGCGAGTGAGCCATGAGGAGGATGGTGTCTTTGGCCGCACCTGAAAGTAAACCTACGAAAACCCTCTGCATCTCCCTGTGTTCCATGCCTGTCCATTGTGAGACCACAGAAATGCCTTTCTTGAAGTGGCAAAGGCCTGGGTATTGGCCCATGGCCTGAAAGCGGGCGTCCATCTCCTTCTCACCAATAACGCCCAAGCACCACTGCACCAGGTGGTCATGGAAGATACCTTTATGGAGTTGATGGAGGATATCAGGTGTGATGCAGGTGAAGATATTGGTGAAGGGAAGGTCTTTCCAAAAAGGTTCGAAGATTGGTCACAAACCTTCTTTATTGAACTTCTTCAATTGCTTGTTTCTTCACTTCTGCTTCAAGGTCTTCAACGTGTCCTCCATGCTGCAGCTGGCACTTTCCTCAAGGTCGCCACAATCTTGCGATTGAACCAGACAGTGAGGGCAATGGCTCTCCTTGTTGCATCCCACAAGACATTGCTTGGGAAAGTCAGCAACGTACACTGTGAGGATCAGTTGTACTTTATGCACAAAGCTGTCAGCACAAATCATGGCCTTTCCCTGTCGACCAGCCTCGGCCAGTGGATGCATCAACAAAGACATTGCATAGTGGTATAGATGGTACCCTCCGACAGATTGTGTTTTCTTTTGAAAACACTCCAGCTTTGACACAGGTAAGTAACCGATTAGGATCATTGTGTGCGCTGACACCCGTCTTCTGACATCTTTCGAGATGTTCCCAATTGTAAGATATATGGGCCAAGCTTTCTTGTCCCCACTGAACACAGACAGCGCTGTCTTATCGGAGGACAAGATCACCAGTGCAACCACGGCACCATCAGGCAGTTTCCCCTATGCATCATCATCAGCTCGGTCACATCTTTTGCAATCGATTGTGAGTACTTACTTGGGTTTCCCACCACCAGTCACCTGTCCACAACTCATCATATATCTGATTATCTCCCTTTGCATCTGCATCTGCACGCTCTGGAGCATATGCCATCATATCTCGCAATGCGGGATTCCCAATCAGCTCCTCCACACATTCCACTGGATCCCTTTGCCACAGTTCTACCATTTCCCATTTCATGGCCCCATCCTCGCCCATGACATCTCCCTCGACATCAATCATTTCACACGTCCAAGCCAGGCTGGTGTATAAAGAATCAATATGTTTGAGAAAGGAGTGTGCATTATCAAATGAGACACCGCTCTTCTGCACCTACAACTCATGGGTTGCGATCAGCGTCGAGTATGTGAGCTGTTTTTGTTTCACTTACTTGGGCAAGCTTTAATAGCTCATCTATCTTTGTTTGGCCAAGGTTCTTCATCAAAAAATGGGAAAATTCCCATTCATCTTCATCATGGAAAGGCCCCCAATTGCCCTTGCCTTTTTCAAGTTCTGCGGCTTCCAAAGACTCGAAGACTGTCTGCTTGCTGCCTAGGGCTGTAGCAGCGGTGCCCATGTACTGTTCAGTGAAGTGGCCAGAGGCTGGCCAGGGAGGCAAGGCCTCATTTTCTTCCTCCACTCGTGTGCACTTCTATGGCTGACTAGGTGTCCATCCGGTGCATCAAGGCATCATCAGGACCATCTGTACCATTGAATTGGTTCATCCATTTATACAGTGCATTGTCATTCGTCACCTCTGGCAGCTGATCGCCTTCCCCATTCAATGCAGCAAATGCCATCCATTCAAGCTGCTTTGTCCATTGATCACGGCACATAGGCAACTGTGCAATGTGCCGCTTGATGCCTGCCTCTGTTGCTATAGGTCTCAAGCAATAGTTGCAGCAGTGGGGGGGCATGATATGGTAGGTCAGTCCAAGTATCTCTCCCAGTGTCTCCTCATATCTGTGCCAAATGTCTCACTAATTGATGGCTTTGACAATTTGCAATTTACCGGATCATATCCATATCAGACACAATCTACAGTGGATAGGTGGCACCCCATGTCAACATTGACAAACTCCAGACCTGGATTTTCTAGGCTATCCCATGACCGCATTCATGTCGCGAATGTCTGTTGATATCTCCAAACAAGACACATGTCAACAGAAGATATAAGCCTGCTAAGTGAGTAGTGTGTCCTGCCATAGATCGTTCCAACACAAGCCAACACATTGTTCTAGCCGTACGCTCCCAGCTTCAATTACATGCAAGCTTCAACTATCGCAGGTTATCACACCACTGACAAAGAGAATTATAAAGGTTAGTCTACCCACACAACTACGCAGATCGCCAGATCACCACCAACAACAATATTTAAATAATAAAAAAAGATTCTGGTGGTTGGGTGCGTTGACCATCAGAAAAAGTGAGGCAGGCAGAGTATGAACAAGAGGAGACTGTCAAGCACCTACGATCTCTGCCTTGCTTCTGGGTGCTACTCCGACGAAAAAGGGGACAAGTCCGACGGGAGGAGGTACAACTCCGAAAGGAGGAGGTACAAGTCCGACGTAGAGGAGGACAAGTCCTACAGGGGAGGAGTTCAGCACCTGAAGAAGAGGAAGGAAGATGTAGGGGGTGAGGGCGTTGGCTTCAGCTTATGTGCTGCGCCCTTGGACAGGCTCAGCCCTCGTATTTTGGAGGAGCGGAGTTACAACAGAGGAGTAGGAGTAGGAGCAGGAGTAGGAGTTGAGTCGGAGGAGGAACTTAGAGTCAGGCAGAAGCAAGATGAGGATGGGGCTTTGTTGATATTCGTACTAAGGTACGAGGAGATACACAGAGGCTTATATACTAACTGAAAGGACAGGATCCTTGTGATAAACACAAGACATGTGAAAGGCGGAGTAGGAGAAACACATGAGAGGAAGAAGCACATGAAAAGGGTAAACACATGGAAGGAATAAGTAGCAACAGGGTGACAAGTAAGTGACAGGAAGGAAACAGGGTATGTACCTGAAGGTATGACAGAAGCGGGCCGGACGGACCGGAGGAACAGAGTAGGAGTTTGGAGGAGAAACGTCGGAGTTAATAGGAGATACGTCGGAGCTAATAGGAGATACGTCGGAGTTAATAGGAGATACATCGGAGCAAGTAGGAGATGTGTCGGAGCAAGTAGGAGATGTGTCGGAGTTGGCATGGATGTGACAGTATCCCCCCCTTAGGGCCTGAATCCTTGAAGGCCATAGGCAAGCCCTTAGGATGAAACGAGGAGAAGGGATGGTGAGGAGCCAGAGGAGAAGCGGAGTGACAAAGGGAGCAGAGCGGAGGAGAGGGAGGAGTTGCATCATTAGGTGGGGAGAGGTCCGGGCTTCTCAGGATAGCGATGATGGAAGTCTTGGACCAGCTCCGATGCGTTCCCTAGCTCAGTGGCCAAATGCCAAGAAGTTTCTTCGTCAGTACCCTGATAACCAGCCCAGCGCACCAAGTAAAGTAGTTTGCAATGTCGGCGGCGGTTATCAATTTTGGAGTCTAAGATCTCCGCAATCTCATATTCCAATTCGCCATCAACCTCCACCACAGGCGGAGGAGGCTGGAATCGCTCTGGGATAGTGTTTGGAGTTGCTAACTCCAACTGCGCAATGTGGAAGACCGGATGGATGGAGCACATGGAGTCAGGCAACTTCAGGGTAAAGGAGTGCGTACCAGGTCTAGCTATAATACTGTAAGGTCCAAGATATTTTCCCGAAAGCTTCTTTGAAGGACGAGTGGAGCGGAAATATTTTGCTTTGACAAAGGCTTGATCTCCGATTTTGAAATCTGGAGGTGGAGCTCTACGAGCATCAGCGGGGCCTTGGTAACGCTTTTGGGCAGCAGACATTTCGGAGCGGAGGAAGGAGTGGAGTTCCACAAGATCAGTCACATAGGAGTGAGCACGTTCCGAAGACAGCGGAGTGTCAGAGTTGATGGTGATCGAGGGATGGTAGCATTTGTTGGCAAAGAAAGGAGAGACACCAGTGGTAGCGCTCGGAGCATTGTTATAAGCAAATTCTGCAAGTGGGAGGAGGTCAGCCCAGTTGTCCTGTTGGTAGTTGCAATAGATGCGGAGGTACTGTTCCAGAGTCTGGTTAGCACGCTCGGTCTGACCATCACCTTCAGGATGGTAACCAGAGGTAAAGTGCAGTTGGATGTCAAGAGCCTTTCCGAGTGAGCAGAAAAAATGGGAGACAAACTCCAGACCCCTGTCGGAGGTGACATGGGAAGGTACTCTGTGCTTGGAGAAGACATGGGTGACAAAGAGTTTTGCTAACTCCGGCGAAGTAATGGTATCATGGGTCGGAATGAAAATGCCTTGCTTAGAGAGGCGGTCAATGACGACGAGGATGGAGGAGTATCCGCTGGAGAGGGGAAGGTGTTCAATGAAATCCATGGAGATGGAGTTCCAAGGTCGCTCTGGCACAGGGAGTTGTCGGAGGAGTCCATAGGGGCGATGACGCGGAGTCTTAGCACGAGCACAAGTAGTACAGGAGCTCACATATTGCTTGACAAAGGAGCGGAGCTGTGGCCAAGTGTATTCGCGTCGGACTAACTCCAGAGTGTGATTCTGACCAAAGTGACCAGAGAGAGGGTGGTCATGTTTATATTGGAGAATTCAGAGTCGGAGGTCAGAGGAGTCGGGGACATAGATGCAACCATCCAAGCGGAGGAAACCATTGGAGTCAAGGGACCAGCGAGGCTGAGTAGGGGTTGGGAGTTGAGCAGAAGCAATGGGATCGGAGGTGAGGGAGGAGCGAATATCCTTGCGGAGTTGCTCATGATCAAAGACCATGGCAGCTCGGAGGCATGGAGCAAGGAGTTGGGTTGCTTGGAGGGATGAAGTGAGCTGTTCCTGTGAAAAGACAGGTTGGAGATTTTGAGGATTGACTAGAGCGAAGTCCCTATCCCCCCCTTTTGGGTAGACGTCCCATCGTCTAGTTAAAGCATCTGGTTTAGCACCGAGACGCCCGGGGCGGAAGCGGATCAAAAGATTGAACTGTGAGAGGAACTCCGACCAACGAGCCTGGCGGCGAGTGAGGACCTTGGAGGAGGAGAAATATTCCAAGTTCTTGTGGTCTGTAACAACATCAATCGGAGTTGCGGAGCCCTCAAGGTAATGATGCCAGTGGCGGAAGGCTTCAAAGAGCGTGAGGAGTTCCTTGTCATGGGTATCATAGTTTAACTTAGGAGGAGTCATAGTGCGGGAGTAGAACGCAACCGGTCGGAGTTCACCATCGGAGCAAGTGATGGAGAGAATACCAGCGACAGCATAGTCGGAGGCATCAGTTTCGATGGTGAGCGGAGCATCGGGGACCCAATGAGTAAGGATCGGAGCGGAGGTAAAGGCCTCCTTCAGGGAGTTGAAAGTGGAGCGGCACTGATCGGAGAAATCCCAAGGAGATCCCTTGCGGGTCAAACGGGTGAGAGGAACAACAATGTCGGAGTAATTTTGAATGAAGCGACGGTAGAAGTTGGCAAATCTGAGGAAAGATTGGATGTCCTTGACTTTGCGGGGTTCTGGCCAGTCCTGAATAGCTTGGACCTTCTCCGGAGACATGGAGAGGCCCTGCGGAGATAGGCAGCAGCCCAAGTATTCCACAGAGGTAGAGTGGAACTCGCACTTTTCAGGTTTAGCGAAAAGGCCATTTCGTCGGAGTCGGAGTAGGACTTCTCGGACATGTGCAACATGTTGTTCGGGATCCTGGGAGTAGATCAGAATGTCATCCAAATAGACTACCATGCACACATCCAGCATGTCTGCAAAAATGCTATTGACGAAGCGCTGGAAAGAAGCCGCAGCATTGGTAAGTCCGAAAGGCATAACAAGCCATTCATAGGAGCCATAGCGAGTGCGGAAGGCAGTTTTCCATTCATCGCCCGGAGCAATGCAGACCAAATGGTATGCATGTCGGAGATTGATCTTGGTATAGATGGTTGCACGGCTGGGAGAATCAAGGAGGTCGGAGATGAGCGGAAGTGGATAACGATCTTTTTTGGTGATTTTATTGAGACCGCAGAAGTCCACACAAAGATGGAGCGATCCATCCTTTTTCTTGACAAAAAGGACTGGAGCAGCATGGGCAGAGTTGGTCGGACGAATGAACCCATAGCGGAGATGCTCGTCTATGAAAGTGCGGAGTGCTTCAAGCTCGGTCGGAGATAAGGAGTAGATAGTTCCGAGAGGAGGAGAGGAGCCATCCTCAAGGTCAATCTTGAGATCGAAATCACAATGCGGAGGTAGTTGAGTGCTCTTGGCTTTACTAAAGACATCAGCAAAGTCATGGTATTCGGGAGGAACACTCAAGAGACCAGAAATAGGGGCATCGGAGTTGGTGGAGGCAGCACGAAGCTTAGCCTCCCCAGATCGGAGATGAAGGGTGAACTGCACAGAGCCCTCCAGTTTGCATGTGCGCATAAACGCAGCAGCAGAGACTAGGGAGATGTGGGGAGCAGTTCCTGGCAACTACGGAGCAGAAATATTTGCAATCGGAGCAGACGGAGTCGGAACCAGAGCAGAAGGAGATGGTGCAACCAGCTCCGAAGAGGCAGGCGGCCGGGGCCCAAGATTTGCTGGCAAACTCTGAACGGGTGAACGGAACGTGATGCTACTCTCAGCCCAGTCAATCAACGGATTGTGGTGGCAGAGCCAGCTGTGTCCCAGAACAAGTGAACAGGAAGAATCCAGCGGAGTAACATAATAGGAGTTGGAGGTGATGTCGCCAGTGGAGAAACGGATAGTGAGGTTGGTGACCTGGGTAATGTAGGTAACACATTTTCCATCCAAAAAGCGGAGCGGAATCGGGGGTATTGATCGGAGCAGAATAGAATGCCGAAGGGCAAAAGCGGAGTCGATGAAACAGTGAGTGGAACCGGAATCGACAAGAGCAGAGACAGAAGAGAGTTCATAGGTCAAGACAGAGACAGAGGGTATCAGAGAGTCGGAATCAGAAAGAGCAGATGCATTGAGTCGGAGCTCCTTTGGTGTGCAGGCGGAGTCAACGCAGTCTCCAGGCTGCACAGGAGTACTGGAGCTGCGGACTATTTTTTCGCCTCAGCAGACTTCTCTGAAGAAGTAGTCGGAGTTGTCGCCTGAGCAGCACGAGCCTTTGCAGCGCGCAAAGCAGACTTAGGGCAATCCTTTGCATTATGGCCAGCATCTCCACAAAAAAGACAGAGGGAGTTGGAGATGCGCCTTGAATGCTCCGCAGGAGTGAGTTTCCCATCCTTCCCAAGGACATTGGAGAGGTCTGGAGCGGATGCGGAGGAGCTCTTTGCGGAGGACTTTTGAGAGGACTTATCTTTATCCTTGTCCTCGCCCTTAGAAGCGGAGTTGGATGTAGCAGATGCGGAGGTGTTCCCGGAGGAAGAGGACTGCTTTGACTTGTTGGAGGAGTTGCGTGCGGACTTCTCTTGACGAGCGCATTCAGTTTTGCGCTCCCAGTAGCGAGCATCAATGGTCTGCGCAAGAGTGCGGAGCTCGAAGAGGGTACGAGGTTTGCCCACACGAGAGACTTCATCCTTAATCCGATCTGGAAGTCCATTATAGAACATGTGGCGGAGTGCGCCTTCACCATATCCTTTGACCTGGGAGGCATAGCGGTTAAACTCCACAAGATACTTATTAACTCTATGGTGGTCCTTCATGGACAAGTGGTCCAGTTGATGCTCCGCATCTCCGACAGGATCGGGTGGTCCGAAATTGGTCTGGAGTTCGACAATAAACTCCTTATAGTCCTCCATCCATAGTGGGCGGAGATCCGGATCGTCGGAGTTGAGGAGATCAGGTTCGAACCAAGCAAGCGCAGCGCCTTTGAGGTAGGACTGAGCAAAAGCAACTTTGGCTCGATCGGAGCGGAAGGAGTTTGGACGATTCTGGAAGTTCAGTTCGCATTGAACCAAGAACTCACGGAGTTTCTTAGAATCGGAGCCATCAAAGGTATCGGGTTCCCTGCATTTAGCACGGGAGGAGGAGTCCTGAGTCCGAGAGGCAAGTCCTTCAATTGCGGTGACAAGATTTCCAAGTAGGAGCACATCTGGTGGAAGCGGAGTTGCGGGAGGAGATCTGACTGGAGTATGTGGACCTTCCCCATAATCATCTTCATTACCAGGGTCATCTCCAGGATCATCATCACCTGGCGGAGGTGGACCTTCATCATCGGGAGGAGCATCCTCAGGAAGCTCAACGATATGAGCAGAAGCGGAGGGAAGTGGGCCGCGAGCGGAGAAAGACTGAAAGTCGGCGGCGGAAGGGAGAGGTCTCCGAGTACTGGTTAAAGCATTCAGAGCCTGGTCTCGCTCAGCAGAACAGGCTTGAGTGCGGGTTTGAATTGTACGAGACATGGTAGGGTTGAGTAGAGCCTGTGCAAGACTAGTACGAATATACTGTCAAGCACCTATGATCTCCGCCTTGCTTCTGGGTGCTACTCCGATGAAAAAGGGGACAAGTCCGATGGGAGGAGGTACAAGTCTGATGTAGAGGAGGACAAGTCCTACAGGGGAGGAGTTCAGCACCTGAAGAAGAGGAAGGAAGATGTAGGGGGTGAGGGCGTTGGCTTCAGCTTATGTGCTGCGCCCTTGGACAGGCTCAGCCCTCGTATTTCGGAGGAGCGGAGTTACGACGGAGGAGTAGGAGTAGGAGTAGGAGTTGAGTCGGAGGAGGAACTTAGAGTCAGGCAGAAGCAAGATGAGGACGGGGCTTTGTTGATATTCGTACTAAGGTACGAGGAGATACACAGAGACTTATATACTAACTGAAAGGACAGGATCCTTGTGATAAACACAAGACATGTGAAAGGCGGAGTAGGAGAAACACATGAGAGGAAGAAGCACATGAAAAGGGTAAACACATGGAAGGAATAAGTAGCAACAGGGTGACAAGTAAGTGACAGGAAGGAAACAGGGTATGTACCTGAAGGTATGACAGAAGCGGGCCGGACAGACCGGAGGAACAGAGTAGGAGTTCGGAGGAGAAACGTCGGAGTTAATAGGAGATACGTCGGAGCTAATAGGAGATACGTCGGAGTTAATAGGAGATACGTCGGAGTTAATAGGAGATACATCGGAGCAAGTAGGAGATGTGTCGGAGCAAGTAGGAGATGTGTCGGAGTTGGCATGGATGTGACAGAGACAGCCCACCACTGTGATGCGAGG
>Ga0307518_10002862_pt1 | contig 12528 bp, 10 predicted proteins | sample 25_EM_MG_FD_203889 | JGI IMG/M metagenome (GOLD analysis project Ga0307518, IMG submission 203889) | Populus trichocarpa ectomycorrhiza microbial communities from riparian zone in the Pacific Northwest, United States - 25_EM | ecosystem: Host-associated > Plants > Roots > Unclassified | place... | reverse complement strand
ATATATATATATATATATATATATATATATATAGGTGGCCAAATCTATCAAGAATCAAATAAGAAACAATAAAGACTCAAATTGAAGGATATAACCTATGATTAGATCAGCTCTAATACCAACTGATGTGAACCCTAACGGAATTTAATGGAATTTGTGATCCCAAGATCAATCTAATTCAAGTTTGTTGAGATTTGAATGAGTTTATTACAATGAAAGACTTGCTCCAAGGAAACAAGACTATAAACCAACTTGATTACAATGCCTGCACCTGGAGACAAGCAGAGGAAGTATAAATTCACAACAAAGAATGGTCAATTCTTTGTAGAGTTGAAAGTTCAATCAAGAACCAAGATTCAACAACCAAAAACTCGGTTACAATGCTGAAAATATCATCAAAAGTCTGCCCTAAAATTATTCCTAAAGAGTATTTAAACTTCAAGCCAAAACCCTAGTTTCCCTAATGGGTCTCACATAAGCCCAATTTAAATAATAATCAACCCAAGCTAAAACTAGCCCAAACTAATTAAAATAAACAAAATAAACAAGTCTAAGACCCAAATAAAATGTCTCCTCTCAAAATAAATAAAGTTTGATAGCCCAACTAATTAAATAAGACAAGTTCGTTGTTTCCGCATTCTGTCAGGCACCAGCAAAAGCCCAACTTAAAATGGATGGTTCTTTCTCGTCTTAATGAATTTAGAAGGTATGCAATATACCGTTGGAAAGGTATGGAAGTCTAGTTTTCATCCCAACTAGAATCACATCAAAATTCGATCTGTAGCTCGAGTTATGACCAAATGAGTAACAAAAGGTCAAACTATCCGAATCTAGTTTTCTTCTCCCAATCCTTGTGTAATGGTCTTGGTTCTACCAACAAGCCCCTCTAGAACATGAATCAGATTAATCAGGGATTGCTCTTTATTATTACAAATCCTCTTGAAGTCCACCTTAGACCATGTCTCTTGAAGAAGTCCATTGAAAGCTTCTTTGAATTTCTTAGCCCTAAGCCTAGTAATTAGACCAACTAGAACCTCCAATGGATCCTTTGATGGTTGGATCGCATCACTAGGTATATAAGTTATTTGAACTTGATAATCTATATATATGATTTGAATTTGGCAGTCTATATCTATATGATCAGTACAAATGGAAGGTTGTGATGACATTGATTACATATTCCAGAAATTGGGATAGCTAATGGTATCAATATGATTCCTTTGGTACTAGCATTTCAGATGACATTGATTAGTTTTCCAAGTTTGGATAGCTAATGGTATCAATAGTGTTCCATTGGTGCCAGCATTCTTTAAATTAATCAGTCGATCCCAGGTAATTAGGTGACTAATGATGTTAGTAAAAATTACTAACATTAGCATGGTTACGGGGTTAAGGGAAAAATATAAATTGATTAACTATTCTAGGTCAGAAATAGTTAATGATATCAATGGGTCGTATTGGTATCGGCAACAATTTCTGGTGTGATTAGCTACTCTAGGTAAGGAGGCTAATGATGTCAAGGGTTCTTAACATTAACAACTTAGATGGTAAACTAGATGTGAATAAAAATTGATTAAGTTAGGAATAGTTAATGATATCAATTGATTGTATTGATATCGACACTTGAATGAAATTGATTAGTCTAACCCGGTAATGGGAGACTAATGAGATTCATTAGTATCGACAATTACCTTCCGGAGAATGGAAGGAGAAGTGTTAATCAGTTATTTTGAAAGAACGGGATAAGCAAATGATATCGAGAGAAGAATATCTTGGTATCAAGTGAGAATTGAACCATAAAGAGATGGCGTTTGAAATCATTTTAGTCGTGTTGTGATTTCCAAGATGAAATTATTCTCGGCGTATGATTAGGATATTAGATGGAAATCACATATTGTAAAGAAGTCTATGTCTAAATTTTGTGTCAAAAGAAATGTCATGAAAATTATTACTTCTCGCTGTTATTATTGTTGTTATTACCTTTTTATATTTATGTTTACATGTTATTTGTTATTTTCAGGTCCATCGAGATCACGTCAGGAGTGATATTAATGTAGCTATCTTTTGCTATGTAATTATGTTGTAATTCAAGACACTTATCTCCTAAACTTAAAATGTAGTATTGATCTGTAAATTTAGATGTATGACTTTAATCTAATGATGTAATTCTAAGTATCTATTTTAACCATGCATGTTTATAGTTTAACTTGGGATCCTTCACATGAACTTCATTATATGATATTATTACGCATGATATAATTTATGAAATAATAATATGTAGCAATTGAATTATGCATTGTTTTTTTTTTTTGTGAACTTCAATTTTGTACTATTTTGAATAAGATGTATTGTGTTGATGATGATGAGTTTGGTTGAAATCCAAAATGATTGGACCGGGTTGTGAAATGATATAGGAAGTGTAAATATGGCATTGTCGATAACATAGCCCTCTTGGTATAGGGGAGACTCTGCTGAAATTTTAGTTACCTACTATGTATTGTCCTAGAAATTAAGACTGTTACAACTTTGATATGTTATATGGACACTATAGAACAATGAATTGATAGAAATAACTTCTCTTTTATGTATGGAGGGTAGTGGATTATGGCTAGAAATGGTTCTAATGCATTGTCTTGCCATTATCGAGATGCATTGCTATGATCGGGTAATGTGACAGTTTGGATTGCATCAACACATCCCTGATGATATTGACACAATAGGTGATTTGCATGCTATTAATTAATGAGATAAAAATAGATTCTCACATTTCATAGTCACAAGTAGCCTCATGAATACAATATAAATAAACATATATACATGCAATAGGAATCTCAAATACTTAAATAATACAACATTCTAGTAATAGAAATCCTAAAATACATCTACATAACCCATCTATGTCTATGACATCTATTGGATGATCTGGGCTTATCAATAGCATGACTGCATCCTGTTCCTACTCCTACTTGACTGGCCTCGTCTTCTTTCATGATATTATCAAGAGTTAACTTCTCTATGAAGGTATCAAGTCCATTCCGGTTGAACCATCGAGACATATAAGTGTATCCTTTTTTTTTCCATCAATATTACAAAGCACAGATGCAGTCTCTCAACCCTCCCGTATCAACAAGCCAACATAATATTAATAAAACATTATTTGACAACTTATATAAATTTTAACGCAACACATGATTAATTGAAATAATTAGTTCGTAATTAATTTAACTTATTTTCATGTTCAACTATATCAAATCAACTCTAATTGATGGTATTCATAACTAATTTATCATTAATTCAACAAACCTTAAATTAAATTTAAACCCTAAATAATAATTTCATTTCAACTAAACCAAACACAAATTCATAGAAATGTAATATGTTTACCTTATTTGGAGGACTAGAAAAAGGGTTGAGGTGGCGGGGGTAAAGGCGGCAGCGAAAATTTTTAAAGAGGAAACCGTTCTAGGATACTTGAAGATTAATATGAGTTCGATTTTTTGGTGTTTTAAAGGTAAAAAAACAAGTGATTGGTAGGGGTTTTTTTAGAGAGATAAGAGTTGAGAATGTTGATTTTGAGAGAAAAAGAGAGAGAGAGTTGTTGCATCTGTTGTGCTTTTCGATCTGGAAATGATTTAAATCTCACTACATGTCGTGCTTGGTTTAGTGAATGTCGCATTTCAGAAGTATGACAAGGTAAAAATGTAATATTTTGCCAAAACTTTTTTAAATCGTATTATTATGCCAAAATTTTTAGATTATTTTGCTAATTTTAAAAAAATCAGTATTTTTTTCTAATGTGCTAATTTGCTAAAAAAATATAGCTAAACGAGGTAACCAACTAATAACAATTAATTAAGAGGAGTTTTAGAGTGTGATAAATGTTATTTTTTAAAGTGATTTTTACTTGAAAATATATTAAAATAATATATTTTTTTTATTTTTTAAAATTTATTTTTTATACAAACATAGAAAAAAATCCAAAAATATTAAAAAAATTAATTTAAAATAACAAAATTAAATTTTAACAAAAAATAATGTCAAACGGAATGTCAAACGGAACTAATATCTTTTGCCTTTTTTTTTTTTTTTGCTATCCTTTTTAAACAAGTAATTTCTCCTGTCTACAAAGACAAAGGCTCTTTCCATCCGTCAGACCCGGTCTATCCATTAATTACCCTCCTTTTTTTTTTGTTTTTCCTTTCTTAACCTCCTTCTCTCTCCCAGTTTCTATGTGTCTTTAGGTTTTTTATTTTCTATAAATCTCTCAAAGAAACTGTTTGATGACATCTGTGAAGAACAATAACATGTTGCCTCCAGGTCTGGTTTCCAATCTACAACAAGTACTTTTAAGCAGAAAAGGTGGTGGAGGAGAAGAAGAAGAGAAAAAAGAAATTGACCCATCAAATGATGGTAATGATAAATCAGCCGAGCCATCTACTTCCACTTGTGTTGAAAACACTGAAGAAGACAGCAATAATTCAAAGCCTATTGTTTTGGTTACTAACGGAGATGGGATTGACTCCCCTGGTCTTGTTTCTCTTGTTGAAGCTCTGGTTCGTGAAGGCCTCTATAATGTCCATGTTTGCGCTCCTCAATCGTGGGTTTTTTCTCATTCCCCCCCTTATTTTCATGCTTCTGCTTAATTTCTGCTTTATTTTCTTATAAGGGCTGTCTTCAATTTTTAAGTTCGGAGATGGAGAATGTGGTGATGGGTTTTGAATTGGTTTTGCGTATCTGGGAAGATGGGTTCTCTTCTTCATTATTTTCTTTTTTGTTATGTTTTTTTAGCATAGATTTTCACATCTGGGCATGTGGGTTCTGTTTATTATGTTCATTTTTTAATATTTATGTTCTATTTGGTTTAATTTACTTACCTCGGGTGTGTTGGTTTTCTCTAGTTTTCAGTTACTTTATGAATTTCTCTTCAGTTTTCAAATTATGTTTCATGTGGTAATTCGTTACTTTTTTTTATTGGTATTGAATTTGGAGTTTTTTTTTCCTGATTTCTTTAGTTTGTGAATTGGCTGGTCAGGGACAAATCAGTATCCAGTCATTCTGTGACTTTACACGAAGCAATTGCTGTAACTTCTGTTGAAATTAATGGTGCCATAGCTTATGAAGTTTCAGGTAGAAGCGCATCTTATTTTTCCTTAGTTCTGCACCCTAGATTTGGAAATATTAATTGTTAAATGCATCGTATGCTTGTAGTAACCGAGCCACCTCCAGTTTAAGAATTCAAGATTTGTTAACTTGTATTAGTTTTGAAAGAACGTCCAGGAATGATGTGTCTATTTTTTTTTTTTAAACTTCCTTTCTAGGGCTATCGTCATGACAGTATGGAAGAACTGATCAATTTGCTTTTTCATCAATTTGATCCATATTAATGGCTACACATGTCTGCTAGAATGGTGAACTGATGTGTGTTTTGCACTTCTTGTTGCAATTGTTTTAGTAATGGGCATTGTTCATGGTACTTGTTACTCAGGGACTCCAGTGGATTGTGTCTCATTAGCATTATCTGGAGCACTGTTTTCTTGGTCAAAGCCTTTGCTGGTTAGAATTTACTTACTGTTCTATTTGAGATAACATAATACCTGTATCCATGATGAATTCTTGAGAATTTATACTTTATTTTATTTTCAGGTAATTAGTGGAATTAATCGGGGATCTAACTGTGGCCATCACATGTAACCTCTCTTCCTGTGCTTGGGCATATTCCTATATTATCTTGTCTGAATTTCCAGTAGCATGTTTAAGCTGGACAAACTTTTCAAATTATATGTCAGTGATGTCGCTGATTAAATTTAGATCTTTGTAGTTAGTGGCAAGTGAATGTGTACAGGCAGTCATTTGTTGTTTCTTGCTGGTTTTGTTTTAAGCAAATTGTTACAACCTTGGGGATAAAATTCATTAATTACTTGCAAAACTCATCAGGATTTATTCGGGTGTTGTTGCTGGAGCTAGAGAAGCATTATTTTGTGGTGTCCCATCCCTGTCAATATCACTGAATTGGTAACTTGAAGTTTTTTTTTTGTGGGGATTTTATTACTCTTCTTCTTGTCTACAAGCAATTTTTTGGAGTTGTAATCTATTATAGGAAGAAGGAAGAAAGCCAAGAAAGTGATTTTAAGGATGCAGTTGCTGTCTGTTTGCCAGTGATAAATGCTGCTATCAGAGATATTGAAAAGGGGTTTTTTCCAAAGAGCTGCTCTCTGAATATTGAAATCCCCACATCTCCATCTGCAAACAAGGTAAGCACTATTATGTATTTTTCTCAGATTGCTGCACAGATGCTGCTTGTTATTTATTGACAATATGCACATGACTGTAGACAGCTGTCAAATTAATAGACCATTAGGTAGTATATTTAATCTATTAATGGATGCTGTATGATTGGAGCCATATTCACGTGGAGAAGATTTTTTGGGGAGTTTTAATGTCATTGTAGGAATTTGCCTTCAGACAATTTCATTGGGTTTTAAGAAGAGGAGATAGGTTTGGGTGGATGCTGAAGTTTTCCCACAGTAGATACCATCTAAGGTACTTAAAAGTTAACACATTGTCAACAACTACTAGAAATGATACCTGTTGAATGTCAACATGAGATGTTGTTGGTCGAAGTCATAAATAGTGGGTGGTTTTAGAAATTCACCCACATTGTGTCCTAGCCTGACTACTGTTTCCGAGCTGCATAAATGGGTTTACTTGATCAACATTTTGGTTTTCCTAGATTGTCACAGAAACTCCACTTCTTAAATTTCAGTTGTTTATATTTCATTAGTTGAGTTTCTATTATTAAGAACTTGGTAATTATTGCAAAATTCCTACTTATGAAGGTTTCAAAGAGTATATAGGATGGTTTAAAGATCTTATTATTCTTTTTCCTGCTGTCAATTGGAGGTTGGTTCTGGAGGAATTATTTGTCATCCCAACAGTAAGGCAAGGGCACACAATATTGGTTGAATCATGATTAGGATCTGCGGTCATTATATATTGGTTATTGGAACATTGATTATGATTTTCAGGTAAGCGTTTTAATAGTGGCCCCCAAAGAAAAAACGATTCTCCCATCACTGGGCAGGATGTTTTATGATGTATAGCTTCTACAACTACCCTAGGATGAACCTATGGTAGAAGTTCACCTGCTCTGTTCGAGCACCAGAACTATATATTCTTTTCTGTTGTATGTAAGTTCTGTTAGATATCTCTCTAAGCAGATCCTCTTTGTTTTCTCTTTCCTTTTCTTTTTACTTGGCAGGGCTTCAAACTAACTAAGAGAAGTATGTGGAGATCCTCACCTAGCTGGCAAGCTGTTTCAGCTAATCGGCATCCTTCGGCTGGACATTTCATGTCTAATCAACAAAGTCTTGGCCTCCAGCTTGCACAGCTTAGTAGAGATGCCTCTGCTGCTGTGAGTATCTATTGTAAAAGAACTATTGCTTCATTTTTCTCTCTGTAACTTCTTTCGTAAAGAACACTCCCATGCATTTTTTTTTTCATGGCATTGTATCTTCTCAGGGTGCAGCTCGCCGTTTGACCACACAAAGGAAGAACATGTTAGAGATTGAATCAGTTGGGGCCGGTGGAAAATCTGATAGCAATCGGGTGAAGAAGTATTTTCGAATGGAGGTCAAGAAAATCCTAACTACCAACATGCTTTCAACAACAATTTTGATGGCTTTTAATTGTGACAAGAATAATTTTTAATGGCTTATTTTGCAGCTAGAATTTAGGAAGTTTAAAGAAATAAATTTAGCTTTAGAATTCAGTATAGTCAATGTTAAACTAAACTTACTTTTTATGGCTAGATTTCAATAAATGAATGCGGTTATGATTTCAGCACTGGTTTAATGTATTTTTCAGTTTTTGGACAAGGAGCTGGAGGATACAGATGAGGATCTGGATTTCAGAGCAGTTGAAAATGGATTTGTAAGTTAAAATGTTGTATTTTCCACATTGAGGACAATGCATGTTTTTTGCTCATCTAGAAGTTATACAAGTATCAATTGGAATCTCACAAGGCATTGGGTTGATGAGCCCTCGACATATATAATTGTTCCTTGTGTTTTTGAACGGAAGCTATAGGTCTGACTGTGATCTTGAGGCTATGGGAGCCATCATCACAATGAAAGTTGTGATTGGTATGGCTAAAATCTTTTTTTTCGTTTTTTTGTTTGCAAATAATGGCTGACCCTTGGCATTATAACCTAGCACCAAACATGGCGAACTGCCAATGTGTCTGTACTTAAGTTGAGGGCTTGTGCAGAACAAGGACTAAAACAAATCTCTGGGCCTTAAATTGTTCAAAATGCTATGGGAAGGCTAATTAAACTCCGTTAACTTGTAATTTAAGTACTAAAACTTGCAGAACTTTGACTACATTTCATTTTAGTGCGGCTGCTTATTGCCTTTATTTTCTCTTGGAACACTAGGTTGCGATAACTCCACTATCACTTTCTCCACGTATTGAAGAGGACACTCACATAGCAGCCTCAGATTGGATCTCTTCCGCGCTTCATGGGGACCAATAAAAGCCGCCTCAATTATATAATCAATTATTTTGTATACTCTTGCAGGCACGATTGTGTTAATTAGTAATCAGTTGCATTTGTGTATTTTCTTTTTTCTGCATTTACCCCTTTTGATTTTCTTCTTATATTTGGTGGGGTTGGGTGGGTTTGCATTTTGTAGTTTTTAATACAAATGTAATTTAAAATGGTCAGGTCGTAATTACATGACCTTGTCTTTTCAATCAATTGTGACTTCCAGATTTGTCTTCAATTCATTTCTCGAAGCTGTTTTTCGATTATTAATTGTTGTTATTTATTTTTTGGGTCCTCTGCAAGAAAATAAAAAACATATTCGGAAGAAAAATAAAAAATAATAGCAGTGAAAAAAGGATGTCAAAGCGTCCAGAAAATAGTAAAAAATTTATTGAGGAGGTTAAAAAATACAAGGATTGAAAATTTGACAGTATTTTGTTAAACGATGAGAGCCTTGTTGATGAAGAAAATTCAATTTGAGGAAGAAGAGTTCAAAATCAGATGTTTATGGGCTCAATTAAATGTTATTGAAGGTTTAATTGAATTTATGGAGAGTTTGATTGCAAGAAAAATTGATTTTGGAGTTAATTTGGGCTTTAATTGGAAGAAATTAAAGTTCTGGGGTCAAATTATAATTTTTGAGAGTTAATTTGGTCAAATCAGGGGCTTAATTACATAAATATTGAAGTTTGATGGCCAATTAAGGACTTAATTGAAGAAATCCGAAACCAAGGACCAAACTGGAAAAGACGCGTAAATAGAGGGGCTGTAATTAAAACCGGATCAGAGGTCAAATTGAAGAAATTAGAAGTTTATTGCTCAATTGAGGGTCAAATTGCACTAATTCAAGACCAAAGACCAATTTGGAAAAGGCGGCCAACTTCAAGGCCAGCGATTGAATTTGGCAGGGATGCAATTGAATTGATTTTTAAAATCAAAATTGCAATTGAGGACTTGATTGAACAAATCACAAATTGAGGACTGATTTGGACTTCTGACATGTTTTTGGCGCCATTTCTGTTAAATGAAACGACGTGTTTTGTCCAAAACGGCGCCGTTTCATCTACTATTCATTTAAAAAAAAGGGCCGAAACGGTGCCGTTTTGAAGGCACTGTGGGTCTTCTTCTTCCCCTGGACGCGTGAAGCAGGGGAAGAAGAATATTTTTTCTTCCCCTGTTTCTCACCGACTTCCCTTCCCTGATAACCCAAAAAGACGTCGACCAAGGACCCTCTACCTGCACAGCTTTCCACGTGTTAGAGTTAGGGAAGAGAGGTGTCCCTAGGGTGGTAGAGGGGCGGCTGAACAGTGGCCGCCCCGTCCACCCTACACCCCTGCGCCATTGACTGGGCAGGGGTGTAGGTCTCCTTTTTCCCCTCTAAATACAGGGGAGAAAGAAGACACACGAGGACGAAAAACAATAGAAGAGGAGGGAGAGAGAGAACAGAAACAAAGAATAAGAGAGAGGAAAAAAAAACAGAGCACGAGAGAAAAAAAAGAAGAAGAAGAAAACAGAGGAACAGAGAGAAGAAGAGAAGGAAAACCGAGAGGAGGAGGAGAAAAGAAGAAGAAGAAAAAAAGAAGAAAGAGCGAAACAAAAAAAACAAAGGAAAAAGAGAAAAAAAAGCAGAGGAGAAGCATCGGTGAAGCAGCGCCATCGGGTCCAGCCGCCGTCTCCGCCACCGCAAGCCACCGCAGACGACAACAGCCACGCCTCTTCATGCCAGGTAATCTTCTCTCCTTCTCTGCTCCGTCTTTTATTTTCCTTTCATTTGCATGCAGAACGTGAGCAATTCACGTTCTGCAGCAAATGAATAATTGGCTGGTTACTGTGCTGTGCACAGTAACGAGCCAATTATAATCTTTTGGGCTGGTGTTGGCCCATTTTGCATGATGGGCCAGTGCCGGCCCATTTTCTTTATGTTGGGCCGGTGCCGGCCCATTTCATTTTCTTTAGGTTGGCCCGTGCTGGCCCATTCCCATTAAGTACACCGTAACAATACAAATCGGGTATTACAATACCCGGTTTTCATCAACTAAAAAAAAATAAAAAGAAAATTTTTTGTGCATACGGCCAAGTGTCTCAAAGCTAAAAAATCATTCTTATTTTTTATCATACACCAAAGAAATGTTTTAGCATGCATTTTGGCTTTAATAACCAGTTTATTAAAGTCAAGAGAACATTGGCCAATATTTCAAAAAACATCAAAAAATATTTTTGTTTGGTTTTAATACCAGGAATTACAAATTTATACGTAAAACGTATTCCCAGTATTAAAAAGCTTTTTTTTTTTAATAATTTGCTTAGATTTTTTATCAGACCATAAAACAACGCAACATATCTTAGGTAGGGCGTATTTGGGGTGCTAATACCTTTCCTTTACGCAACCAGTCTCCGTACCCCGTCTCTGAGACCAGTTAGGGTTTCTAGTAACCAAAATACTAGGTGGCGACTCCTAGTCCATATTTTATTGGTAAGAGACAAGAATTCCTTGTCTCTCAATATTTTCCAGATAGATTCACATATATAATTTTTTTGTGGGTGGATGATCGCCGCGACGCCGCACATGTGTGACAAAATGGCGACTCCACTGGGGAGTTTGTGGACTAAGCATTGTTTTTGTCTGATAATTGAGTTGTCTTATTTGTGTGTTTTCTGTTAATATGTATTTATTTTCTTACACGCTTTAATTTCTGTACATATCTGTTCATGACATCACGTGCTTTAATTTTTTAAAAACACACACACAAGCTTCTAAGTTAAGTGGGGAATTAGTGATCTGCCCTATGACTATTGGTCGGGTTCAGATGCGTGAAACACCCAACTCATATCTGAGTGCCTGCTTGGTAATAACAGGCATACGTGCCTTAGCTGTTCTTTGCAACACCCCCATACTGCCTTTACGAAGGCCGTCACTGGACAGATATGAGATCCTTTTTTGAGACTAGGTAGAAAAATCTACCTTTTGTCTCACATAATGATTAGAACTCGACCTTAGGATATATATTACTTTGATGTCATTTGCATTTATTCATGTAAAAAAATCATCACTGCAGGTTGGACTGAAATCATGACTGAGTATCAATCTTTTCACAAGTTTGGGCAAGAATCTGAGCTGACTCAGGTAGCTGAAGGAAAATGTTCAAGAATCAATATCAGTAAATTGCCCGAGATTACCAAGATAAATCACACAATCAATGACTTGGAGAAATTGTGGTCCATTATGGGATATGTTGACGATATTCTTTTCGAAAGGCGATATGGGAGAATTGCACAATTAATGAGATTACCCCTACAAACAGCAGCAATCAAAGCCCTAGTGACCTTTTGGGATCCTAGTTATCGGTGTTTTGCTTTTGGGAACATAAATATGACACCTACCTTGGAGGAATATGAGAGGATCCTGGATTTTCCAAATAACAGCCACAAAATTTACCTCAGACGAAATTTTGAAGGCACAGCCGCGGAGGTGGTAAAGTTATTATTAGGCCTGGGAAAGATTAGTTAATGCAGAATAGCTAATGGGGGTTTCAAATGGAAGGTCATTGAAGCCAGGATGAAGAAGAATGTCGAGGAAGGCAGATTGGGAGATGAACGATACAGGTTGGTGGCTTTCGCCATTTTTGGCCTTGTATTATTTCCATTTGAAATTGGGGTCATCAATGTAAATCCCGAGAAAAACCAAGGCTGGATTAAATTAAAGAAAATAAACTAAACTAAAAAGAAATGCGGGTAAGAACCAATACACTTAAAGAAAATGGGGCCTAAATACAAATAAGAATAATTATAGAGCATAAATACTCCTATTCTCACCAAAAACAGATCTGCAGCTACGTAAAGAAAGAAAAGAGGGAGTTTTTATATCTATTTTTAGAAATTAAGAGAGAAACACTAAAATTTCAAGAACCCATCCCAGATTGAGGGTTATAGGTAAAATAAACCCTGGTGGGAAAGGGATTAACAAGAAAAAAATTGAATAAGAAGA
>Ga0307518_10002861_pt1 | contig 12529 bp, 6 predicted proteins | sample 25_EM_MG_FD_203889 | JGI IMG/M metagenome (GOLD analysis project Ga0307518, IMG submission 203889) | Populus trichocarpa ectomycorrhiza microbial communities from riparian zone in the Pacific Northwest, United States - 25_EM | ecosystem: Host-associated > Plants > Roots > Unclassified | place... | reverse complement strand
AACATAATTGTCATTACATTGAAGTGAATTTTGTCCATAAATATTACATTATAGTTTATGGCATTACAAATTCATGGTGTGAAAATTAATCAGAATTGTCTTCTTCTTTGTCAAATGACTCGTCCTTATCTTCATCGCAATTTTCTACGTTGATTTCGTCGCTATCATCATCTTTATCGACTTGTGTATGTCCACTGGAGCTCAAAACATCATTCAACTCCTCAATGTCAACATTAACAAAAATATTATCGGTGATGCAAAAATTTGAATTTTTTTCTAAGTCATTAGACGGAGCAACTTGATATGGATCAACTAATTCACCAAGTTGAAAAACATCATCTTCCATAATTAATTCATCGTTCTCATCCTGAATAACCTCAACACGACCCCTAAGTTTGGTTTTCACTATGAATAACCAATCAACTCTTGAATGATCATTTCTAAAGAAAGGAGTGTATGTGTAATAAACTTTTTGGCATTGCTTGATGGAAATAAAGATATCGTCGACGTTGTAGAGTCTAGCCTTTGAATTAATTTCGATCAAACTATGATGAGGATCTGCTCTGATTCCTGTATCAGTGCTGTCATACTAATAGTATTTGAATAAAAAAAACTATATTTTGTTCGCTATGATATTGCAATTCAATTATCTCTTCTAACTTCCAATAATAGTCAACTTCAAACTCATTAAAAGTCCATCTATTAGCACAAACATCACTGTTATATGTCTTTCTACTTGCCTATATTCTTCAGTATGAAACACATGTTCATTGAAAAAATACTCATTATAGCATTTCACCTTTCTTTTAAGACCCGGACTTAGTAAAGACAAAATAACATTAACATTCCTTCCTAATTGATAAATATAGTACATGAAGTACAACCATGAACATTTAATGAGAAATGTGTAATGACATTAAGTATCCCGAGGGATGAGAATAAGTAAATAGTACTTACATGTGTTCTGAACCATGTAGAAAATTATTCATCTTATAATTGAAAGATTTGGGATTCAGTCAGCTGTGAGTCTTGGGATAATAAATATTGATGATGTTGCATTCGAGAAATTCAATAATGTATCATTTTATGATATTATAAGAGATAAATTGTTAAAAAAATAATGACATGTTAAGTAGCATACTTATTGAATAAAAAGTCATAGTTCATCATAGTTAAATAACACATAATTATGTGCTTGTTTGAATTCTATTTCAGACAAATATCTTTCCTTTACAATATTTTTTGGTAAGTGTCACACCTGGACATCGCGGTGATTAAATAAAAATTTTATGATTATTTATCGGACAAAGAACATATATCTGCCTTCTCGTTCTTTAGGGTATTGTCTAGTTAAATGAGTTGCCACCTAGTATTATAGTCACTAGGAACTTTAACTGGTCAACATAGATTCTATGGTATGAGACTGGTTACACGAAAGGGAAAATGTTATCACCCCTTATGCATCCTAGTTAAAGCAGACTGCATTACTGATTTTATCTAAAATTACTAAGAATTTGTTCTTTCTTTTTTTTTTCTTTCTATCATGTTCCTGACTCTGGCGTCAGTAAACAGTACCTATGAATATTTCCAACTCTGACGTTGGTAAATATTGCACAAAGCAATATTCCTAATTTTGATGACATCGAATAAGTTCTCAAAATTTTGAATTTTTAATGAAGAATGGGGATTTGGCCCGAATAATCTAATCCAGCCAACCTTGCCCGGCCCAGTTACATGGAAAACAAGATCTTGCTACAGTGATAGTGAATTAAGAGTGTGTTTGGTATTGCGGTAGCTGTTGTGGTTGTGTTTTGAAAAAAGTTATTTTATAAAAAGTACTTTTAGTTGAGGTTGGTTTAAAAAAATAGGTGTTTGGTTAAAACTGTGGTTGAAATTAAGGTTGAACAAAAAGTAGTTTAATGTGTTTGGTTAATAATGCTTTTGAAATTGAGGTTATAAAATAATTTTAAAAAATATATATTAATATTGATGGTTTTTAATTTAAATATTGTAGATTTAATTATTATTATTACATCATGAAATAAATCATACTTTATATAAAATATTTTTTATTGGTTCATTAAACCATCTACATTTCCATTACGTACGAAATACATTCGACAAGAACTACAGTTTCCATAATTTTTTAGCGTGTAATAAAATTAGATAAAATATTATCATGTATAAAATTCACTCTAAACTAGTTTTTTTTTAAATGTTAAAAAGATTAACACGCTACAAAATAAAAAGTGTTCACGCAGTGCATGTGAACAGTACAAGAGTATTGCACTGTTCACATGAAGAGTGCATCACTATGCATTCATGTTAATTGTACTGTTCATTGAACAGTGCAATTAACGTTAACAAGGCAAAAAAGGTAAGGAATTCTTGCTTTTCAAATACTGCATTTTCAAAACAGAAAAGAGATGGACCAGTGAACAGTATGCCTCCTTTTTCTTTAAGCAAACGGTTGGGGAGGGAGCCGCAGAGCCAAACGGGCTCTAAATAGGCAGGGGAGGGAGCGGGAAGCACTTACTTGTTTTGCGGATGGCCTTGGGACGAAGATCTTGCTCGACCGCCACTGGATGAAGCTTCTGTTCTTAGTTTCCCCTTTTGCTCCCTGGCTTTTCTTGTTCTTCCTATTTTTTATCTCTCCTGGTCTCTCTCTCTCTCTCTCTTTCTCTTCTCTGCCCTGTCTCTACTTTCTCTCTTTTCCTTTTTGTTTTTGTTTTTTGTTTTTTTTTTTAAGCATCATGGAGAGGGAGTTAGGCACTACCTAGCCCTACGCCCCTTTTCCTGTAGTCGTCAGCTCATTCTTGACAGATCCTTTCGGGTGTTCATAATCTGGAGTAAAAGGATTTGAACCTTTGCATGCCGATACCAAAAACCGATGCCTTACCACTTTCGTCCTCTTCTCCTCTCTTTTTTTTCCCCCGTCCCCTGCGATAATTGATTTCTTTGTATTATAGGGATCCTCCTTCTCTGCCTCAGTCGACGTCTCTCCTCCTGATAAGCATGGCTGGGGAGTTGGTTTCCTGCTAGGACTCGGACGCCAACAGTCCCGCCACGGTTGGCCTGTTGGTGATAGGTTTTAATCCGAACTCCAGCTGCGTGTTGAGGGAGACCTGATTGGTTTGGGATTCGTGGAAAACCGAACGATCTACATGTTGCCTGGGTTGAGTTGACACAGTCTAGGCAGCATTTCCTTTTTTTTTCTTTGCAGGTCGTTTCCTCTGTTTCCAGAGGAAGAAGATGAAGAATCAGGAAATGTAAAACGACATCATTTTAGACTGAGGGTTATTCTTTAATTTGCCTCCTGAAGTATCAGCACCTATTCAATTTGGTCCCTGGAATTTAATTTCTTGCAATTTGGACCCAAATTGACCATGAACTTTGATATTTCTTCAATTAAGCCCCTGATTTCATTAATTAAACTAATTCAAAGTTTAATTAAGTGTCCGATCTTATCAAATCTTTAATTAAGCTTCTGATTTCATTAATTAAACTAATTCAAAGTTTAATTAAGTCCCAAAACTTATTAATATTCCATCAAAATTGAATCCTAAATTTATAAATCCACCCAGAGTAGTCTTCAAAACTTCCAGTTTGTATTGTCTTGACCCAAACTTCGAATTATTCTTCATTCATTTTCATTTTTCTACATTTTCATTGTAAAAAATTAGGTTATGACAGTACGGGTCGTTCATTATGGGAGAATATTGACAAATTTTCACTCGAAGGCACTTCCTCACCATCGTCATGCCTTGGAACATGGTTGATTTTTTTCTCAATTGAGGCTCGAAATAGTACGAGATAAGTGCTGAGATCTCTTCAATAATATAGGTCTCGTATATCGAAGCCTCAACATGCAACTTATTTTTTACTTTTCTCTTAAGGTTGAATAAGTGCCTGCATGAAATTCAATGAATGTTTTGAATTATGCAAAAATTGACAAAAAAAAATTATAATTAGAATGCATGTGTAAACCCTAACCTCTCAAATGGATACACCCATCTATATTAAACCAGGCCTCCAACTTTTATCGTAAATGGTAAAATATAAGTAGATGCTCCATCGAGTCAAAAAATGATGGAGGAAATATCATCTCAAGTTTGCATATTGTTTGGATGATATTCGTTTCAAGCCTCTTCATGTGTTATGTCTGTAACTTGTTGGAGCATATATCTCTAAAGAAATTATTGATCTCCACGAGTGCATCTCTATCCCCTTTGACAATGAATCTCGGTAAGCTAATGGAATGGAATGAATATTTGTATAAACACGTGGCAATCATGACTCATCATTCTATATAATCTACAATCCTCTAAATTCACTAACATTGATATGTTTGAGACATGTCCATTAGGAAAACATCGACTTTTAAGCCATTGGTAAACTAGTAATTGTGCATTTTTGTCTAAGACGAAGCTGGCTTAGGGTTTTGAGACCCGTGATCTAACATAAACCACCTCCATATTTTTACAGTGACAAAACAATGATATATCCATTCTAGCTTTGATGTTGTCCTTTGTCTTTCCCTTTACGTCTATAATCATGTTGAAAATGTTCTCAAACACGTTTTTTTATATGCATAACATTAAGGTTACGACGGAGAATATTGGTCTTCCAATAAGAAAGCTCCTAGAAAATACTTTGCTTAACCTAATTGTGGGTCATCCCAAAACTAGGAACTTCTGCTCACCAAATTAAAAACCAAACACAATGTCACTGTACTCCGACATCACACCATACAATTCCTCACCTGAAAGAAGTGGCGGTGTAACATCCTTTTCAACTTTGCTAATAAAGAAGTCCTTCTTGTTCTTTCAGTACTTGTGATACATTGACAAGAACCACTGATGAAAGTAAAAAAGAAAGAAAGATGCTTTACCGATATTTGTTAATGTGAGTGCCTTGTTATTTTCCATACAGTATGGACATACTAGTTTTTCATATGTGCTACAACCAGAAATCATTCCACAAGCAGGAAAATCATTAATAGTTCATATCAAAGCTATTTTCATCAGAAAATTATGTTTCATCGATTCATCATAAGCCAAAGCCCTAGATGACCACAACTGTTTCAACTCATCAATCAACGGTCGAAGACAAACATCTATATTCCAACCCAAACTATTAGGACTGGGTATGATCATAGATAAAAACATGAACTCCGGTCTCATACACATCCCCGATGACAAGTTGTAAATCGTGAATATCACCGGCCAACAAGAATAAAGAGCAGCAAATGACCTAAATGGATTAAATCTATTTGTATATAACCTAAGACGCAAGTTTCTTGATTCCACTAAAAACTAAGGATGCACATTATTAAAGTGTTTCAAGGCTTCACCATCAGAAAGGTGCACCATCACTCTATCCACTGCATCATGTGATTGGTGTCATGTTATGTGCTCAACAGTCTTTGGTGACATGAATAACCTATGCAGTCTAGGTATGATTGAGAAGTATCTAAGTTTTTTGTGTGCGACAAGAATCTTTTCTCTACCAGTTTTGAGTTTATAATGAGAATGCCCACATGTTTTGCACACAGCCGAGTCTGCATTTTCAAAGTAGAACAACATGCAGAAGTTTAATCACATGTTAATTTTATGGTATCCTAGACCGAGGGGTTTTATCATGGACGTAGCAATATAGAAGTTCTCTTTCATTCTGTTCCCTTAAGAAAAAAATGCTTCTTTCCCATTCAACAATTCTATCATAACTAACTTTACTCAACTCATGATCTGACTTGATGATGAATATGTGTGGAACGACCAATAATATATTATGATTTGTGCAACCATTCCATAATGGTTCATTAGAATCTTTCAAAAGATTAAAAAACTTGTCCGTGTCTGTATTAGATTCTTCATCTATAATTGGACATTAACCGGCATGACCCTGATTCATTCTCATCGCATCCATAACCATATTCCTATAAGGATTACTATTGTCATTTACAATTCTATGCATATTGCTAACACTAGAAGTTGACTCAACCATCCACTTTACCATGATATCTTGAGAAACATATGGTTCTCTATGTTCATACCAATACAAGTATTTCTCCATGAATTATTTTTGTAGGAGATGTATCGTTACAACATCTGGATCGATAAATTTTTTATTCTTACACATCTTGCATGAACATCTAATACCGCTTCCAATAATATTTCTAGGATTAGATAGTATGCAATTAATAAAACCATGAACCTCCATCACAATAACTCATCCTCTATAACCTCTAGGTGAATCTAGATACATCCATGGAATGATCATCCATTACTTATTTCAAACCTATTTAAATAATGATAACAACATGTATTAATTAACTACGTTAACTAAATAAATTTGCAAAAATATTGGTTTAGCTCAATCTTATTTAATCTATTTTAATAGTTTTCTTAATTCATTATCAATTATCAATTATATATATCTACATAAATTCAAATTTCTACATATTTACTGAAAATTACAACTAGGCAATAAAATTCAAAAATATAAAACGAACCCATTAAATAAGCCATTATTTATTTCATCACAAAACACCGAAGTTAAAAATTCAACATAAGTTTCATCAATTTACAAACAAATACAATATTTAAAAAATCTAAAACAAACCATAACATGTACAAATCATAAATCCATACAACAAAATTGTATGAGAAAAAAACTATAAAACAAATAAACACAAAAAAAATAATACTTATACTACACAAATATGCAAAAAAATTAACATTTAAAAATTGTGTTCAAATAAAAAAAGGTACAATTGATTACTTAAGGTGGAGAATCCTCAATAAAATTTGAATAAGAACATAGACGTTGACAAACCAAGTGTTGTGGTGACTGAATTTGTTGAGGGAGGTTGAATTGTGTTGTGGTGGCTGTTTGTTGCAGAAAAAATACATAAGAAAGAAAAGAAAATGGAGGACGGGGAGAGGAGGGTCGATCGCCAAGTCATAAATTAAGTATTACCGATGGATTTACCGATAAAATAATTCTATCGGGCATGCCATTGGTTATTCTATCGGTAAAAAATGTCACATCACCGTACAATTTGCCTTTTGAATCTCACTATAATATTGTCTGTAATTCCATCAGTATATACTGAGAGATTATTTTCATTGATATATTTACAAACAAACTTTACCGTCGGGGGTTAAAGCCGTTGGTAAAAGTTACGCATCATCATACTTTTCTGGCTTTTTATTTCTTCTTTTCTACTGCAATTCCCTTGGTATATACCGATAAAATGTTTTCTTTGGTGTTTATCGATGGATATAACAATGAAAAAGTTTGTCGGTAAAATTCACCGCAATCTACCGACGAAAATGTTTTATCGGTGTTTCTATTTGTATTTGCTAAATTTCTAGTAGTGATACATCTTGATCGGATTGATAAATCTGATGGAAGACTTGGTTATTCCTCTCATACCACATGAAGTAAAATGTGGCCGAGAAGACTAACTCAATAGTAGATGCAAAAAATCCTTCTTTTTCAGGTGCGTGTATGCCCACTAAAGCAGAGGTTGCCATGTAATAGAAGGTCAACCCAGAAGGGTTTTGATAGCACCCTAAACTACAATAGAAAAGGAGCATTGAAAGAACAAGTGGTTATATGTCTCAACATGCGACATGCAAAGGATACATACCGAAGAGGGAATGATATGAAAAACATGTAGTTTGTCCATAATGTGAAGAGACTTAAAGAAGTAAACCAAATGATAAATGAGTGCCTCAGGATGACCAGGTATTGACTAAAACTAAAATAAAAGATACATATCGAAGAATGATTTTTTTTATTGGGTCCTTTTACTTCCCTTTTAATAATTGTAGTTTTATTTTGCAAAGTTAACCCTCGATAATTCAAGAAATGATGTTTAGAATTATAATACATGAGGTAATGACATTGAATAATTTGTTTAGGAACTAGTTCTATTTTAAACAATAATTTAAAGGTGTTTGACACCTTTTACCCTTAAATGATATGGGTATAATGCAAGTCCTTTATCCTCAAGTGGTTTCCAATAACAAAATGCATTTGTTTTCTGAATTTGTTATTTTTCCCTTAAAAATATTTTTCATCGAAAATACTGAAACATATGGGTTAATTATTGTAGAGATTTGCATCGTTCACACTCTCACATTTCACTATGGACTCATTGTTTATTTTTTTTTTTGTCCTTAAATTTTTTTTTAGGTGATTACAACCTCTCAAAGTCAAATTAAAGGATAATTGATTCAAATTTGTTGATCAAGGACAATATTGAAACAAAGAGGACATATGTGGAAAAGACGCTAAAAAATGAAGGGTGGGTTCATAGTTGTGAAAAGTTCAATTTAGTCTTCCACCTTTTCAAATTATATCCATTCGATCCCTTAATTATTTTTTTCTTAATTAAATTTTGGTATAAAAGTTTATTTTTATTATTTTTCAGTCACTGTTTTGAGAGAGGAGAGAGAGATTTTTGGATTTCAATGTTGAGAGGGAAAATCATTATTCACACAATTTTCGGCCACAAAAATAGTTGTTCTTGGTGTCCATGGGTTCCATGCAATAAAATGATTTTGATGGTAGTTATATTGAGCCTCAATATTCCATAAAAAAGAAATCTAAGTCAAAGAAGACAAATTTAACCTGATTTGATTTTAGGGTTTGGACTTTTTTTGGTTTTTTGGGTTGATGGATTGGTTTCTAAATGTTTTAAGGTTAATGGTAAGGTGTTTTTGGGTTGAAAAGGCTTAACAACTAGGTTTTTAGGGCAAAGAACTAATGCCTTAATTTTCTAGTCACCATAGTGGTGGCTGGAATGTAGGTTAGTAGATGACATGTTACATATCTTTTTTTTAAAAAAAAAAATAGGGGCAGATAACAGGTCATCAAATGGTATAAATTTTTTAAATTTTGGTTATTATTTTTTTTTCTGGGCGATTCCAACCTTTTAGGGCCAAATTAAAGGATAATTGACTCAAATTTGTTGACAAAATAAATTATTGAAAGAAAGAGGACCGATGTGGAAAAGACACTAAAATAGGTGGTGGGGACTTTGAAAAGTTCAATTTAGTCCTCCATCTTTCCATATTATACCCATTTAGTCCCTTAATTTTTTTACAATTCGATTTTGATGTAAAAGTTTATTTTTATTATTTTTAGTTTCTGTTTTAGAGAAGAGAGAGAGAGAGATTGCCAGATTTCAATGTTGAGAGAGAAAGTTATTGCACACCATTTTTTACCACCAAAATGGTTGTTCTTGGTATCCAAGAGTTGATGCGATGAGAGGATTTTAATGGTGGTTCTTTAGAGCTTCAATGTTCCATATATAAACAAATTAGTCATGGAAGACAAGTTTAACCCGGTTTTATTTTAATTTTTTGGACCTTTCTTTTTAGGTTTTTGGGTTGATGGGATTTCTAGATGTTCTAAAGGTGTTGATAAGTTATTTTTGGGTTTAAATGGCTTAAAAACTAGGTTTTTAGGGGGGAAACCAATGCCTCGATTTTCTAACCACCATAATGGTGACTAGAATTTAAGCTGGTAGACGACATGTTATATGTCTATTTTTTTAAAATAGGATGGATGACAAGTCTTCAAACAATTCAAAGTTTCTCTATTTTTTTTTTATTTTGGTCTTCAAACTTTTTTTTCTAGCGATTCCAACCTTTTAAAGCTAAATTACATTTTAAAGCTAAATTAAAGGATAATTGATTCAAATTTATTGAATGAGGACAATATTGAAAGAAAGATGACCAAAGTGGAAAAGAAGCAGAAAATGAGGGGTGGGCTCAAACTTGTGAAAAGTTCAATTTAGTCCTATACGATAAGAGGATTTTTTGATGGTTGTTGTTTTGAGCCACCATGCTAAAAAAAATAAAATTAACTTGGTTTGGTTTCGGGGTCTTGGATCATTTTTTTGGGTTGATGGGTTGGATTTAGATGTTTTAAAGGTGTTGATAAGATGTTTTTGGATTAAAATGACTTAATTTTTCTTTTTTTAGGGAAAAAACCTACTGTTTTGATTTTCTAGCCACCACAAATATGGTCAAAATCTAGGCTGGTAAACGACACGTTATTTGCTTTTAAAAAAGAAAACAAATAAGATCGGACAACATGCCATTTATCTTTTAAAAGAAAAAAAACCCACGCCCACACACGTGGGTTTGGGCTTGAAGGTCCAAATGCCTAGACTCTTTTTTTACCTTTTTTTTTCAAAATTTCTTATTTGATTTTTAGGTTAAATATAAAATTTAAAAAATAATTTATTGAACCAGGTTAAGTCCATGGCCCAGATTACATGTTTAACAGTTTAAGCCACAACATCTGGGCTATTAATTTTTTTCTTTTTTTTTAATGCATTTTGGTCCTTTTAAAAAAAATAATTTCATTATTTGTTACCAATGTTCTATTTTTTTTTATCTACCTTGAAACTAAAAAAAATATATAATTTCATATTTTATTATCAATTATCTATTTTTGTTGTCCCAATCTCATATGTTTGTCCTGATTTTTTTCTTAAGAAAAATATTTCATATAAAAACAATTCACATGTGTTTTATTTTTGTATGATTAAATGAAAAATAATCTATGAAATAAAAAAAGTTATTGAACTTGATGACGTGTATGACTTGCGTCTTTAGTATGGTTGGTTGACTCTAGTTCACTTGGGTGTTTTTTTTAAATTAAGTACTGCTTTTTACCAACTTTATCCTTTAATATTAAGAGCATGTTTAGGATTGAAATGGTTTTTTTGCTTTTTTTTTTTCTAACCACAAGAATATAGTATTTGGTTATCAAATAAAAGTGCGGCTTAATTTGTGGGGCTTGCCATTAAATGAAATCTAACCTAAGTTATGATAAAACTATTTTTTTATGCTTTTTCTAAACCATAGTTCTGTTTTTATTATCTTTTTTTATTTTTCTTACCATTAAAAAATCCATGGATCATTTTAACCTTTGCAATTGAAACGCTCTAGCATGTGCTCAGAGAAACAAAAGTTTGGTTTTGCCTATAATAAACACTCCATTAGATCTACACAAATCATCCTATAAGGTTTGGAGATTTTCATAGACGGACGTTCATGCAGTAATAAATAGTAATAAACACATTTTTCTTATGTATTAGTAATTATATGCTTCTTATTTAATTTGAAGCTATGAATTTACTACTTGTTCTTGTTAGTCATTTTACCTTTAAAAACAATTTTAACCAACCACGCTTGAACTAAACATATATAAAATTCAACTAGCAGCAACTAAAAGTTTTTATTAAACCTATTTTTTAAAAACCACAACTATAAAGGCTACCACAATGCCAAATACACCTTTAATTCAAATTGAGCTTCCATATTTGTTATTTGCAAGAATATTCCTGCGGGTTTCATAGGTCAACTCGGGTTGACTCAAGTAAATCCAATATGTTTCTGTCTCATTATTTGATAAAAGTATTGTTTATTATGTAGTTGGTTTTGAATTCATGGTTAAAATATATTTCTTTTTTTAGGAAACATGTTAGCAATGCCTCAACATTTTTGTTGGCGTTCAAGGAAATTTTTCTCCGACCTGTGGCGTAGCGCGGGTAGATTCTATTATTGTTTGACTAAATAAAGAACTTATTATAAGATACAATATTGTTATTAGACACAACTAAATACATGGCTCATGTTGCAAGATCAAAAATATTTCACATCTTATTAGTATGAATAATTGTTTGATAAAAAAAAAAAATTATTCAAAGAAACAAAGTTGTTAAACATAAATGGGTATATCGGCCACACGTTTTCTCAATGTTTTACATTGTGGTTTTTTCTCTTTTAATTTTATATTTCTATCATAATTCTAAACTTTACCTCATAAATTTTGATCATAAAAGGATTTAATTAAAATACTTAAAGATGAAAATGAGAGAAATATGCCATTTCTTTAGCACATCCTAGTTTGTTTGGAAAGTAAACATAAATCTTCATGAGCTTAAGTTAGTATAGGAATAACACCAACCAATCCCAGTGCAAAAAAACAAAAGTCTATTTATCAGACTGCTTCAATTATTAAAAAAGAAAATTTATCCAAAAAGGATGATGAGAACATCAAACTCCAGAATGTTTGCATGATTTATGATGATGAAGGATAGCTTAACCCTAGTATTGCAGGATTTTATTTAGATTTATTTATTGGACTTAGTTTAGTTATTGTTTTATTTAAGTTTATTTATTAAATTTAATTTAATTATTGTTAGATATTTTATTTAGTGGGTTATAAATCTAATTAATTGTTATAGTTAGAGTTTTAGTATTTATATTATTTTTTAAAAATGTTAGACCATTGTTAATAACTTGAATAAAAATCATAAAATTGAACACTTTTCCACCTTCTATTCTTTCTCTTCTTCAACGTTTTCTTCTCTTTCTTTGACATTTTCTTCTTATCTTCTTCTTTACTCTCTTCTGTAGCTTTGAATCTCTTTTGGCCCGCATCCATGTGTTAAATGCCTAAGACAGAGGACAGGTTAATTAGCAGAATCCTTGATTCC
>Ga0307518_10002860_pt1 | contig 12529 bp, 15 predicted proteins | sample 25_EM_MG_FD_203889 | JGI IMG/M metagenome (GOLD analysis project Ga0307518, IMG submission 203889) | Populus trichocarpa ectomycorrhiza microbial communities from riparian zone in the Pacific Northwest, United States - 25_EM | ecosystem: Host-associated > Plants > Roots > Unclassified | place... | reverse complement strand
TATATACGGTGACAAGTAAACACCTTAGTCAGGACAAGGGATGGAGTGGAACCAGACAGGAAAATAAACTAGGTACAGGAAAATAAACCGGAGCGGAAGCAGAAACGGGGAACTAGGATTACAGGGACGACGGAGGAAAAGCAGGGACAAGGGAACTAGGTCGGAACAGGACAGGTAAGGGTCAGAGGTGGACTTAACTAATGTTAAGTCCGGAGCGATGTCCAGGACCGGAGGAAGTGGAACCGGAGGAAGTGCAAGAGTGGAGGGAGTGTGCAGGTGGAGGAAGGGCGGAGTAGCCGGAGGAAGGTCCAGAGTTGGACATAGAAATGTCCTGAGCCATTGGTGGACCTGACAGAGGAAGCGGAGCAAGAGCAGGAGCAAAACTGAGCCGGAGTTGGATATACCAGCCGGAGTTGGGCTACGTTGCAGACAAGGCTAAGGGAGTGGCCGGACTGAAACCGGAGTAGCGACTAATGGTAGGTACAGGTTCAACACGGAGGAGTTAGACTGCGGATCTGTCTGCAGGAAGACAGGGGTTAGTCCTGAGGGCGGAGATGGACGTAGGGACCGGAGTTGAGCTGGAGTACAGCTATGGGGCTGGAGATGGCCGGACTAGATCCGGAGTTGCGTCTATGCCTAAGGAGAGGTCAGGCAGGCCAAGGTTAGACCGGAGTTGCGACTGGGAAAAGTATGGATATGACAATAGCGAGGGCTGTCTGTATCCCTCAAGTCGGGACAATCTTTCAACAGATCTTGGGTGCATTCTTTGCATTAGTTCATTGGCTAACTTTCTCCATGTCCACAGTACCAAACATGTTTGGTGTGTGACATCGCCACACTGGTTGTAGTGGTGGTCACATCGCTGTGTGCATGCGTGCGTGCTTGCGGTAGGTAGCCTGTAGGGCCATCATTGTCGTTGTCACACTGGTCATGGTGGTGGTTGCATTGCTGTGTGCGTGCATGCTGGTGGTAGGGCCGTCGTCATCGTCATCGTCACGCTGCAGAGTGCATGCGTGCTGGCACTGAGGTCGTCGCCATCTACACTGGTGGTCACACCGCAGCGAGTGAGCATGCTGGCATTGGGGTCATCGCCATTGTTGTCGCCGTCTACATTGGTGATGGCCATGGTCATGGTCATGCCACAGGGTGCATGCATGCATGCTGGGGTTGTTCCCATCATCGTCGTCGATGCTGGTAATGGGGTGGTGGCTGTCAACAAGTGGTGGTGGTGGTGGTTGACGCACGGTGGTGGTAGTTGTTGCTGCTGGGCGTAGTGGCTGTCATCGTTGCCATTGGGTGCGGGAGTTGTTGTCACCATCATTGGTGGGAAGCTGCGGCTGCTGTCATTGGGTGCAGTGGCTATCATCGCCGTTGTTTGGTGTGGTGGTTGACATTGTGGTGGTGGTGGTGTCGTTGGTGTTGTCGCATTGTGGTGGGTGTGGTTGTGGTCAACATTGTGTTGTCATCGCATTGTGGTGGTTGGAGTTCGTCGTCATCACTTGTTGTTAGTTGGCATGGTCTTGGTGTTGATCGGCTGGGCTGCATGGTGTATGCGGGGCGAGTGTCATGCAATGGGCTGGTAATAATAGTTAGTAAACAAAAAAAGAAAAACATACGAGCAGTGGGGGAGATCGTGCCATACGGGCATAGGGTATGCAGGTGTGGGTGTGCACACAGGGACCTGTAATAATAGTTAGTATATGGAACAAAAGAAAAGAAACATACCTGCAAGTGCGATTGCACTGTGATGGTGTGGGAGTGGCAGCATTGTGGGCAAATGTTTGACACGTGTGTGATTACAGTGGTGGTGCAGTGGGGGTGCAGTGGGGGTGGGAGTGGGGTAAGCGATGGGACTTAGAGAAATTTTGTAAAGTTACCTTATGTAACATGTACTGTGATTGTGCTGTGTCAGTGCTGTATTCCCATGGAACTGGGACCCTGTGGCAATGTGTTGAAAGACCTACTTCGTCACTACCATTCTCTAGGCTTACATGTTAGTTTCCTTATTTGTGTGACGAGTATCCTTATGTAAGCACAGAGGATTTTTCATCCACTCAAGGACTCTTTTCACCTCAGTGTTTCAAACCAGACACTGAGTTTGCCTCTGAGCTAGTTCCCTGCACGAGCCATCTGACAAAACAACATATGCTGTAAGTGCTGTCACATACTGTACTATTAAGGTAATTACTGTAGCCACTGTCCCGAAATAAGGGATTTGCTGATGTGAAGCAGATGTTGTGCAGAGTCATGTGGTGTCACATGGTGAGCCATGACAGGTATCTGCTACTAGTATATATAAACAAACTGTATCAACAAACAGATTGTATCTAGGACAAGTTTCCCTGCAGTTTCAAAATAAATTGTAATTGATGAGTAACTTGTTCTCATTTTTTTCTCTTCCTCCTACTATTGTAAATATATTAATGCTAGAACCATGGAAACAAAGGCCAAAATGACTGGCTGGGTCCTATGAGCATGTAATGTACATTTGAGGTATCATAAATAGGAATGGAAATGGGGAGTGATAAAATAATCACATGGGATCACTACATGCAGAGAAACACTGATGCCAAGCTGACCCATGGGCCATATTGTTAAAATGAAGCACAGAAACCTTTCCAACTATAAGTCTGATTGATGGAGAATACCAATAGACTGGATGATATGATGGAGGAACCCACAAGAACAATTGATCACTAGAGCCCACAATCCAGCCATCATCTAGCAAAAAAAGTCCATGTCCCAAGTGCCTAGAATGCTTAGCCATATGAGTCAATTTATCACTAGCACTGGGAAAGACAGAGAGCATAGTAGAAGTTGGCATGTAAATGGGTGAAAATGGAGCTGGATGTGGCTGAATCTGCACTGTGGGAAAGTTGCCTGCCTGACCGGAACTTGAATCAGTCTGTGCATCCCAGCATTGGGTTGTACCATCACTTGAGCCTGAGGCAATGTGTATTCCATTTGGTGAGAATGCAACTGAGGAGACTGAGGAAGTGTGCCCTTGCAGAGAGTTGCCCACCTGGGCACCTGTCTGTGCATCCCAAACTTGGATTGTCTGATCCCAAGAGCCTGACACAATGTGCCTTCCATCTGGTGAGAATTCAACTGAGTTGACTGGGGAAGTGTGCCCATGCAGAGGGTTGCCCACCTGGGCACCTGTCTGTGCATTCCAAACTCGAATTGTCTGATCCCAAGAGCCTGACACAATGTGCCTCCCATCTGGTGAGAATGCAACTGAGTTGACTGAGGAAGTGTGCCCTTGCAGAGGGTTGCTCACCTGGGCACCTGTCTGTGCATCCCAAACTTGGATTGTCTTATCCCAAGAACCTGACACAATGTGTCTTCCATCTGGTGAGAATGCAACTGATGAGACTGAGTGTGTGTGCCCTCAAAGAATGTGTTGATTACTAGGCCAATCTTCATGTTGTCCCCTGGCAACCTGAGCTATGTTTGGAAAATTTCCAATTAACATGTTGGCCAGTGCAGACCTGGATGGTAAAAATGGTAATCCAGACAGGTATAAGTGTGGTGTACTTTCAGAAATTACACCAGCAAAATTTTGCACAAACTTGATGCCATCCTTGATAAACATCAGAGCATCCCCATACTCCACTTTTCCCTGTCACATAATTAGCATACCACTCAACTTGTGTCTTATAATATACTCACCTGCAGCAATCCCTCAGCAGAGGTCAAAGCCCTATCAGCCTCACTAATAAACTTGCACACCCCAAGTACTTCCATCCAATATAGAATCTTTTCTCCAGTCACAAAAACCATAACATGTTGTGCCATGTCTGTATCAAATGTGGAGTCATGCAGGTGGGTTGCCCAGAATCAACAGGAGTACAACAGATGCAAAGGAATATTTTTTTCGATCTTCATTGCCAAGTCTGCCACTTCTGAGTTGCGCACATACGATGTTTCTAATCCACAGATGTTGAACCGAAGGCCATCTTGCATGACACAGAGCGAGGCAAGGGCCAGTTCACGGTGTACATCAGCTTCGTCGATGAAGAATTCGCCACTCCGCGTTTTATCCAACAAGAAGTCATAGAACGAAGCATGCAGGGGACGAACAAGAGTGGATGGGTCGATGGTACCAGTGAGAAAGGACGCCATATAGCCGAGGATGATGCCTACAGGAAAGTGGTCTTTCGTCCAAGTGAACTTGCAATGCATCGAGTCCAGTGCACTGATAGAGAGTGGTTCCTTCGACCACAGGATCTGCCGCATGACAGAACGAAACCTCTCCAGCACATCGGGATCCCCTTGTACCAGATCCTTCAAGGACATGGTATAGATCCTATCCAGGAGTTTGGCTCCATCACCAGCATGAGACATGATCTTACAAAAGCGCTCGTTGGCTATCACGCCGATCCTAGGATGAAGGAAATCACATGCCAGACGTGCCCACTCAAAGAGACCATTTGATTTCACAGCAAGTTGCTCCAAATCCTTGTCGGAGAATGCGGCACCAAGTTTCTTGAGTGTGGTAGAAATATAATGTGTGATATCACGAGTTGCTGACTCTGCTTCGATATCGTCGAGGGATCTTGCATGGACGTGGCGACTGACCAGTAATGCCTGTCTAATGTCCATGATAGGCCGAGAAGTTAACACAATCCGGATGTTCGATGGAAGCTGTGCACCATGAGCAAGAACATTGAGAATATCCCGCCTGGTGACCTCCACACCGCTCTCGTCTAAAGCATCAATGACGACAACGACATTTCGGGACAAGGGCCCTTCCAATTGGGAAAGGGGTTCAAGTATGAACTTCTGCCACTGCTCTGCGATGTCTGCCGTATCCCTCAGCGAGTAGTCATTGGCGATCACCTCGGCTAGAATCTGCCGAAGGCAGAGGTCGCGATCAGCCAAGTGGGGTGCGATGGTCATGAAGAGTTTTACATGAAGTCCTTCGTGATGTCTAGTACGGTTGAAGCAGAAGCATGACCCAAGCATGCCAAGACTCTGAGCCTGCAAAGCAATCGTGTGGGCGATGGCAGATTTTCCCCTTCCAGCTTGACTGTGGAGCCAAAGGATTGGTGGTGTCGCTGTGTCTGTGTTATTGATCCAGTCAAGGATCTCATTCAAGATCTCGGTTCTTGTGCCATCAAGACACTTCTTTCCTTTGATCAGTCCGACTTGGCCTGCGCAATCCAGGGAGTCCAAGCTAAGGTCTTCCTGGATCTGTTGGATACCCACGCTAAGGTCTTCCCGGACCTGTTGGACACCCACTTGGACGTCGAGGAGTGCCCGATCTCAAAGATCTTGCATCAGTTGATCTAACTTCGAGTTGTAGTTTGCGACCTTGGCGTCTGTCTCGTTAAAGATGTTCTTCCCAAGTCTACACCCTGTGAAGGAGGTGAATTCCTATGAAAAGGAAGAAAAAAAGAGGCAGCCTACAGAAGTTCTTGGTGTCCGAGTACTGCGAGATGAAAAATCTACATTCCTGTATTATCTGGGCAATCTGTACCAGTACATCCTTCATAGCGTTGATCTTCGACGAAGACTTGTTTTCCAGGATAAGTACGTAGGTTTGTCCGACCCTAGAGAGGAGAGTAACAATAGCCGCATCGAGGTTTGCTTGAGACAGGACCATCTGTTCTGGATCATGTCAACGGCCATGTTTGGTATGATGTATGCACACCTTAGAGGCTACACTCAACACACTCAACGCCATCTGAGTGTATGGATGTATCTATGGATGAGCATCAGACAGGATTAGAACACAAACAAGTGACGAAACAAACATTAGCAAGGGTATTGATGACGGTATTGAAGGTTTTTAGTGGTTGAAGATATGTGGCATTGATGGTATCTAAGCCGGTCATCGTAGTATTCGCATGGTCAATTGCATTGACACCAATTTCTGCAGCGCCAGGAATGGAATTGATATCCGATAATATCGCTGAGCATTGTTTGAGCAGGCTTGTCATCGTCTGACACCTAGTGGAATCCTTAAGCACTGGAATTCCATTCGACGATATATGTACATACCACGGCAGGAACAGAAGGCTGTCCTTTGTCTTTTTGCACTTCAGCGTCCCTAGGATCAGCTCTGACAGTGGGGGCTTGAGGTGGGATGTCCACGGGAATTTCAGGGACGACTGCAGTGGGCTGGTTGTGGATCATTGCAAGAAAGCGGTTCAGATAAAATCAGCACGTGCACAAACTGAACCTACTTGATGGGATGAAGTAGACAACCCCCTTCCTTGGAATGAACCGAGAGTAGGACTTGCAATAAGTGGACCATGGGCACACTGTACAGGCATTGCTTCTGTTTTTCCTGGAACTGGTCCATTCGGCTCATCTTGCTGTGGTGTCTCCTGTTCATCAATGCCTACAGTTCCTGTATGTTCATCATGGGGTTTCGCCTTATCACTGTTCGTCAAACTGGTAGAAATTGTATATACACCATCGACATACCTCTGTGGAAAAAACATTTCATATATGGTTGCGAAGTCGTTTTATCGTTGCCTTTCTTTTGGTAGTGAAAGTTGAGTCCGCATCGGTGGGGGTAGAGGCACGAGGAAGGTGCTGGGACGAAATCAGATCAAGCCCTGCCACTTGGTATCGTAATAGGTTGACAAGTTCACTCTTTGCTTCTCAGTCTGAGACTGGCTAAGGAAGGATAGTGGTAGCGATAAGCAGAGAGCGAGTGGGTGAAGGCGCGAAGCGCCTTACAGTCGCGATCAGAACAAACCTAAAGGAGACGAGCGTGAGCTGCATGGGTGGGTTGGGAAGACCTCGCCAGTGGTGATCTCACTCAGGGCTTGTCTGGCCACAATGGCCGCGAGACTCCTGCGAGGTGATTCCAAGGTGTATCTGGAGAGGATACCTGCAGGAAACTCAGGGCGTGGTGGGTGGGCGAAAGCGTTGAGCTGCTTGATGCGCAGGCTGAGCTGGCTGGTGCAGGTGCGGAAAGAAAAGAAAAGCTGGCATCACAGCCACTCGCGCAAAGACAATATTCTATTCCTATTCGTGCCTCATTCGTAATAGAATGTCAATCTTTGCTTCTCAGTCTGAGACTGGCTAAGAAAGGATAGCGGTAGCGATAAGCAGAGAGTGAGTGGGTGAAGGCACGAAGCGCCTTACGGTCGCGATCAGAACAAACCTAAAGGAGACGAGCGTGAGCTGCATTACCCAGAGAAGTAGGCCCGACACGACGAGGCCGCGCTCGGATCCCTTAGGTTAGGAGGGGCGACGGTACTCACTCAGCAGACTGGAGGTATAGCAGTTCTTGTGAATTCTAGCGCTGTTTCGGGCGGCATAGCCTGCATGTATGGTGCTAGGATTTGGTTGTGTTTTCGTAGGTACAGCCTGAAGGCGTCACTGGCCCAGCGGCCTTTAACTTTCATGACGTCGAAAGGAATGCCTCTTAAAAGATATTACAATGTAGCACCTATCCTGATGACATGACCCTGTACATCGTCATGTCCTGCCATTTTTGTGGCCTTTTTCAGGTGAGAGATGAACGTCTGTCGAGTTAGAGGGCGGTGGGTGTGATCTTTCTTGTAAGCAAAGAGTGGGCCATCAATGGGGGGGCTGTTCACTTTGAGGTGATTTTTGAAGGCGGTTAGAGGGTCAGTGGGGCCGCTTTGTCGTGCCCAGTTGACTTCTTCTCCGTTCTGACTGGATTTGGTTCGCGGGAGCGCAAAGACTTTTGTGTGAAATCTGTTTCTGTCCATGTCGTCTCGGACATGGGCGGGCATAATGTGCTCCGCAGGGTTAAAAGCGGTCAGCCGCCTGAGTGTAAACTCACCCACTCTCGCGGCTGAATAGAAAACGGTGGTTAGACACGCAAAGAAAGCGGCATCAAATGGTTCATTTAGCGTGAGAGTTTTTCCGATGGCCGCGATTATCTCTACAGTGACGGGTTGCCGATGGTCTTGTTTCGTATTAGGGGGAGCTAGCTTTGTCGCGCCTTTCAACATTGTTGATATCTGATCTTCGTGCAATGCCCATGGTAAGCCATTTACTGTATGCCAAGCGCGGACGCCATATATGTAGCCATGGATTGTTCTTCCTGTTGAAGTCACACGTGCACCCGGCGTAAACCGTCGACGAAGTGCGCACAAGACTGCGACCCATATTAGTGTAGACTTAGTAATAGTCCTCTTTAGAGTAGATGTTACATGTCACGCGTCACGCGTCACAGTCACGCGTCACAATGTTTGTAGTATATAAACAGCGTTCATCGCTTATATAATATAACAGCTCTTGACCAGCTACCGCTATCATCTCAGCTTGTCCCTTCCACACAACAGGTGAGCAGGAGTAGCAGTTCCTCTACGTATATAGGTATTGCTTCAACACTTCCTGAGTAGAGGCCTGAAAGGATTGATATGAACATCGAAATTAAATTAGTATTCGCTGGGGCGCGTTCTTGCTTGGGAATGTTCCGGCTATCACAAAAGACATGGTAAACTAAAAGGCCCGCGCCGTAAGACGCTCTGGTCTGTTCCAACCAACCCTGGATTACGACCGATTTCACCCGGTCTCGTAGATCAGGAGCTGCCAACGTGCCCAGTTTCTGCAGGATGTCTGGGTGAGGGACCCATTGGGCTAATCTATCCTTTGCGGGACAGTGCGGGCGTAATTCTGATGGGCGCGGTGTTAAGTTGGGCGGATAAGGGGGAATAGAGGGCTGAGAAGGGCTACTGTTAGCGCGGGAGATAAGCGGCTGAAAGTTTTGCAAAGCGGAGATGGATGGGAGAGGTTGGATTGAGCGGAAATTAATATTAGATGCAGAGTTGGCTGCAGCGCGGGCCATCGAAGTCAAAGATGAGGTGTGCGATATCGCTGGGGATTGGGACGCGTGGGAGGACAAATTCAGCGGAGGGATACTTGCCCCGTGATGGGCCATCTGCTGGGTTTCTTCTACTGGGTATGTACTTTGTGAAGACCCTACGGGGAGGGGACGCCAGGATTGTGTGGATCCTTCAGAAGGATCCATTGGTGGGTTTGTTGTTGCTGCGTCCCTTCCGCCAGGCTTCAACGACTCCTTGATTATTGCCATAAACCGTGAGCGGTGTGCTGGAGGAGTTGATGGTTAATAAAATTCGGACTAGCATTTCAAAGGCGATGCTCTCGGCCCACCCAATGTCTCGCTCATCTCTTTTCCATTTTTTGTGGAGCCTCCATGCACGCCATTGGTCCCCGATGGTGATGGCCAATCCGAAACCGGAGCTGGCATCGGAGAAAGCACCAAGGTCAAGGGAATGAGTATGATGGGGAATGGGAAGTGGGGGGCTGGAGGTCAATGCGTGAGACCACCATTGCAGGTCAGCTGTCAAACTGCATGGTGGGGTGCATGGCATGAAAGGGTTGCTGCCGAAGATGCCTAGCATGGCTTGGAGTGATGTTAGATAAGTGCTACCCTCAGGGATGGTCAGGGATGCGTGCAATAAGCGTCCGTGCAGTTTTTGCACATCTTCTAACGTGTGTTTAGCTGATTTAAACCACTCCATTATTGCAGACAAGTACTTGTCGCGCTTCCCGTGTGTTAGTGCAACGGTTTTATTCTCTAGATCCCACTCGAAACCCATGAAGACGGGCTTTGAAGAGAAGGGGGTGTCTTTGGTTGGTTCCCACGGGATGCCAAGCTGATTCGAAATGAAATTGATATGCTCTGTGGCAAAGGCGAACCTTGAGGCGGTTGCCAAGTCCTGGATAGGGAACTGGCAGTCTTCGGCGAACTCCTCGTGGGTGCTGTCTGCTAGACACTGCCCTTTAAACCAAATTCGTCCACCATCTTGTAGGGGGCCACCATTCGCCCGGATGGCTGTTGCCTGTTGGGAACGGGTTCTGTTGTAATCGTGGATTCGGTTGCGTGGCAGTCTAATGAAAAGATGATCGTCAACCCATGCAATGATTGGTCTGATCCCTGCTGCGCGCATGATATCTAAGCTGACATCTCTTAGGCTTCCATAGGTACCTGCTGATGGTCCATACCCGAAGCAGAGGGTGGTGTCAACTGCAAAGGAGGGGGGATTTTCTCCGATCTGGACCACTAGGGCTGGCCATTGTGAGGGGTGCAGTGGTATGGTGCGGTATGCTTCAGCTACATCACAGGTTGCACCTTGGCAGCCTGGGGGGAGGGAATGGATCAGTGTGCAAGTGGTGGCGAATGTTCCCCACATGCAGGGGAAAAGGTCTGAATCCACCTGTGAATTGATGGACGGTACGCTGCCATGATTAGGTATATTCAGGTATGAGAGGTTCTGGATTAATCGGAAGTGGCCTGGCTTCCCTGCTTTAGGAATGATAGTTAGGGGAGAGGATTGGAAGAACCCAATGGTTCGTTCCAGTTGGCTGCGAGTAAAAGGACCTATGTAGCGATGTTTCTCGAACTCTTTGTATATGATGGTATTAAAAGCATCTTGGTGTAACATAATGGAGGGGTTGTTGGGAGGGGTAAATGAGCGTGCAATGATGGGGGCACGTATGCTGAAGCCATGACGCAGCTGGTCAACTATGGACATGTATTTACGATCTAGGCCATATTTAGACAGTAGGCTTTGCCAGCCATTGACCCGGTATGGCGTGACCACCTTGGTTCGCCTACGCTGAAACAGCTGGTTGGCTGCGGGGGCATCCCTGCGCGCCATGGTTGGGGTCACCGCACCCAGAACACTTGTGGAGATGGTTCTTGCTGGGGCATCCACGTGGGTGCTGGAAGTCCCAACAAAGGGTTTGTCCGCTCTTGTTGAGGAGCCGCCCGTGCTGATCTCTGGTGCAGCGCGTGGATTCCAATTTGTCCCATAAAAGGGCTTCATTACAGACAGGGCAGTCGGAGCGGTGTAGAGACGCGCGCATCTCTAGGTGCATATCTGCACATTAGAGCTGGTTTGGCCAGGAGCTATGGAGCGCAGGTACCCATGCACACTGGAGGCGCTCTAGCACATGCAGGACTACCTATTGGGTGCGCATGCATCAGTCCCACAGAGCTGCAGCCTTCCATCCATGTCTCGAGCTCCTTCAGTCACCCGCAGCAGTGTCGGCGCACTCAGTATTCACCTAGCCTTCATCTGCACTACTCAGCACAGCCACCCGCACTTCTTGCGCACACTAGCTCTCCAACACGCAGCCATATGTGCTCTGGAGCACCCTGTGAAGGTCCCGCATCAGTGCGCTCTCTGTATCTCTCCCTGTGTGCGCTTCAGTCACTCAGAACAACATCGGGTTGTCTCTGCTTGCTCACGCTTCTCAGCACAGCCACGCGCGCACTCCATGCGCACTCCCGCATCTGTTAGCATGCTCTTCAACCCACAGTGCTGCGCATCAGGGTCCTGCTCTCCCCAGGGGTTCCCCAGACTTGTCCGACGTCATCAGGGACAGTATTCGGTGTGTTCCGCTCTGTGTCTCTGCCCTGCTCCTTCCCTCTCCTGTGTGTCACCTTTCCTGGGCTTGCTCCTGTTCCTTGTGCCTCAGGGCATGCGCGCTTTTCCTTATTTGGAAGGATGCCATCACTATCGGTCCATTGTTCGCTCCCTATTCGTTTCTGCGTCTCTCTCTCTTGCTTTACGTTCTAGAAGTGCCAGGGTCCACACTACCGCTCCCCATTTAGCTAGGATCATCGCTTCTGTGCGCTTCTTGCGCGCTTTCCCTTATTTAGCCTTCCCACCACGTACCTACACTCGATTCACTATATAGGCCTTGTCCACACAAAAATAAGAAGCTTTTTCCGCCCCCATCTGAGTCTTAGTGTGTGTCCTGCCGCGTTTCCTGTGTCCTGAGTTTTCTCCCGTGTCCTGACGCTCTTTTCTTGTGTTCTGACGACTTCTGACGACCCCTCCCCTTGCACTCTGGTGGTATCCCGTGGTTGCCGCTACTTCCGCTTCTCCTTGCGTGTGTTTACACGTTCTAGGCAACCCCCAGGCTCTCTAGTTGCGCACTCCCTGCGCATTTGGCTGCGCTTCTCACCCCCTCTCTGCTCTCTCGTCTCCTAGACCCCTCAAGCACGCTCTTGCGCTTTAGACCTCTTAGCTCCCCTAGTCTAGCCAGACCAAGTCTCCTCGGGCGAACACCTTATTTCGCGCCTTCAAGGGACTTACCCCCTACAGCGGTCATCGTGCCTGCCCAGACACTTTGGGCATACTGGTGGGGCTTTGGATCGAAAATGACGGCGCCGTTTCCCGTCACTGCTTCGGCTGCAGCGTGGGGATGCTGATCTCCTTCGTCATGGGGAGTTCGAGCGCCTTCGTTGTGAGCGAGACCTGCGGTAACGGTGGCGAGGGCCTCAGGCTGGGTAGGGAGGTGGAGACGAGGAGCGGGATGGTGGCTGGTATGAGGGGCACGTGTAAGCACAGCCCCGCTCCGGTGGAGCATGTCTATTATGGCGGGCTTGTTCTAACTGTGAATGGCGGCAACGAGCCATTCGTGCCGGGTGACGAAAAGGGATGGGGGGGGGGCCAGTCCCAGCATTATGGCAGCAGCAGCAAATTTAACATGGGGTGCCAATCCCAGCAGCAGGTGGCAGCGGTGTAGTTCAGTGAAAGGTCAGAGAAGGGTGGGGAGG
>Ga0307518_10002859_pt1 | contig 12536 bp, 16 predicted proteins | sample 25_EM_MG_FD_203889 | JGI IMG/M metagenome (GOLD analysis project Ga0307518, IMG submission 203889) | Populus trichocarpa ectomycorrhiza microbial communities from riparian zone in the Pacific Northwest, United States - 25_EM | ecosystem: Host-associated > Plants > Roots > Unclassified | place... | reverse complement strand
AGCGGCGATCCACACACATGCGCCTCGTGCACACGGCCCCCTTTCAAAGTCACCTGGAGATAAAGCACGCTGCCCTTTTGTTTTATGTTCAAAGAGGGGGTTCAAAACTCTTTGAGCTTTATGAGAACGGATGGAATACGCCACAGAGACATCGTTTGTCTGTTCGTCCGATCATATCGACAACAAATTAGTGCCGTTGAATCGATCGTCGATTCGTATCAACATTGCAGAGACAACCCACCGCTGTGTGTATTCACTTGTCGGTCGACGATTGACGAATCGGCGCTCAATGAGCCAGCTTCCCCGAGGGAAGAATAGACCTCATAGGCTGCTTGCCGTTCAGTGAAGTGCTTTTCGAGCATTTCCAAGTGCGTGATATCATCTTTATTCCGTTCTTGTTCGGCTGTGAGCTCCTTCTCGTACTGTTCCTACATGTCCCACAAGTATCAGTCGACAGCCCAAAAATTAACGAAGTATAGTATTGCACCCACAATCTGCACGTCGAGTTTCTTTTCATTCTCGAGACACTTCCATATATACCATTGCCACAGCCGGCTCTTTGTGCGGACGGCGTCATTGTACAGACGCAGATAATCAAGTGCCTCGCGTCTCTGCGCCTCCAGCATATTCTTCTCCCGTTCCACGATGCGCAGACGATTCATTTTCTCTGTCCATTCTTCTGAAAGCGTTTCCATAGCCGCGAGAGCCTCCTCGATTGGGGTTTTTGTACGCCGATGTACCGATGATGTCTTCTAAGTACTCGAGCAGCCCATCTTCGTGTTCATTCTGTGCCTTTGGCTTCATCTGTGCAATTGATTCGACTTCGCCCTGAAGAAGTCAAAGTCAATTCACAGGTGCCGAAGACGAGGTAAGAAGGGAGTATACTTGAAGAATGAGGAATCGCTTGTGGTCAAGGTCAATTCCTCGGCCTTTGAGAAGAGTTTGTAGCTCTGTGAACGAACTTGTCCGCCCATTGATAGAATACTTGCCTGTGTTGTTCTTGAAAGCTGTTCGAGCTACCACAAGTTGTGATCCAGGAATAGCTTTGTATGCATCTGGTCCAGGCTAAGATGTCTGTGAGCTAAAATGTCAGGGAACAGAGACGGGACGTACCAAGTCGATGATGTCACGGAAGTGCACCTCGACGCTGCACTCATCGAGCTCTGGATACCGTGCCGAGTTATGGATCAGCTCTGAGAGTTTACCTTGACGCATCTTCGAGGCACGGTAGCCAAACACGAATAGCAGCGCATCGATCGTATTTGACTTGCCCAAACCCTACAATAGCAGAAAAAGACTGGGTCCCGGGTGAGCGCGGATTATATACGTTCAACGCGGAGACACACCTTGTGGAAGGGTCCAATTTCCTGCCTCCCAGCGTAACTTTTAAAATTGACGAGTGCCATCTTATGAATAACCAAGCGCGACTTTTGAACGTTTGGTTCTTCCGGGAGAGGAAGTGGCAGTTGCGATTGGGGTTTGGGTCTAGGCTGTCTGGGTTCTAGAAGCGAATGTTCCTCTTCGTCCTCGACAATGGGTGCTGCACACTTCGTGGACTGGCTGGGGGAGCTATTCTGCTTAGTATCCCGTCGGTTTGCACGTAATGGTGACCCCTTGAATGACGCGTCAAAGCCATCCAAGCCATCTTCATCATCCCCATCGGGGATAAATTGCGAGGGTATTCTGGCTGGAGTGGTGGGGAAGGGCTTTCGGGGATGATGGGATGATGGGCTATCTTCCTCACCCACAGTAGACTGCTCGGCAACAGGCTCCTCCGGTGGTGCGGGTGCTTGGTCGGACCCTTTATGTGCTTTACCTGGTGCAAGCTCGCGACCTTGGGGTACAGGAAGAGTATCACCCGAAGCACCTGCCTCCTCTTCGACGTCGCTCTCGACTCGCACTGGCTTTCGTCCAGAACGAGTAGATGTTTTGCTCGAAGATTGAGGCTTGGCAGAAGACCGACGTGCTCTAGAAGCTGGTTTGACCGCCTCTTCCTCGTCCCTTATCTCCTCCGCTTCCACTGGTGCACGCGTCCCTCTAAGCGGCAAACGGTGATCGATAATCGCCGAACACAGGATCGTCTGAACAACTCAAAAACAAAGTTGGCTTTCGCTGCCTTGTTCACGGCGGGGTCGTCGACTGTCGAGACCAGAACTTGGCACGATTGTAACGTACAAGATACCAAAGAAGAACAGACTCACCTCAACTTCCACAGTCGCGCGGTAAGGGCGATGCATCTGACAGATACTTGACTAAATGGTACAAGCGTTCTGACCCACTGAGTGAAGTTGGACCTCAATTATCACGTGATTCGATATCTGTTTTCTCTTGTTCCGTCAGCTCATCGCGCTCATATTTGGAGCGAATTCAAGCGTAGTCTTCGTGCAGTCTTTCCCATCTCCTCCTTGTTAGCCATCATTTCATTTCGTTTCGTTTCATTACTGATTACTGAATAACTACACAGTAGAGAAGAAACCGACTGCCATCGATGACCGTCATCCTTGGACCGGGAGACCACGCTGAGGGAGACTCAGCGATTATAGGCGGACGTTCTCTGTGATAAGTCGCCATCCTCGCATCATTCAGACTCAAGCTTTGGCCGATGGAGCGACCATCTCACTCACTGTAGGCTTGAGTAATATTCGGTGGGTCCGTAAGTGATATCTACTTCTCGGTGCACAGTATTTACCACTGGCCAATGCAGATTTGTTTCAAGTAGCAATGAAGTGAGCCTTTTTGTTTCAATCACGTCTCCGAGCACTTGCTACATTTGTCGGGGGTGTTCCGGCGTGCACTACTCAGCTTGCGACCCATTGCCATAGGCAATGCATCCCGTCCACGGACCGCGCTGTGAGGAGATCGCTCTATCCTATTCTGAATTCTGGTACGTCCATACAATATGCTGCATTTTGTCGATGTTTGTGCATCTCAGACTTAGTTCCCGCGGGACAGATGATTGCTATGATAATGGCGCGCCGAAAGTTCGGCCACTGTCCATCCTCCTTCTCGCGACCTAGCATCTTAGGCATTAGAGCTTCGATGCTAGGTCTACTGAGGGTCTGTTCGTCGAAGTTGGTCATGAGGATCCACCGGATGGTCGACTGGTCGACTGGTACTAAATACTGAGACCCCATGCTCACCCCGCGGGACGCAGGCGCACCTCTTGAGCGACTGGGCTTCGTGGGCGACTGTAACTTACACGAGTACGATTCCGATCAAGTGGATGCCCACCTGTGGACACGTTGAGGATTGACACGTGCTGCACTCTCAGCTCGGTGTGGCGGATCCGAATCGACATCGGCATTCTACCTAAATCGTCACCTTCCCCATCAGTGAGGAAAACGGCACGTGTACTCATTTGTCCAGAAGACACAAAGACTTGCAGGAAGTTACACTGATCACGCTTCACGCTTACCACTTCAATACCTCCTCCGTAATATGCCTAGCACGCGAAGTCAAACGCTCTCAGACAACATTCAGGTGAGTATGCAACGCTCGTTCATGTCTGTCTGTTGTCTTACGCGTACTCACCAGAGGGCGCACCGGCAATCCAAAGAAGTATGTGCCTTTGTTCCAGAACTACATCGATGCTGCTGACATTTTTTTTGCAGTCAGTTATTTTTCTCAGTTCAGAAATGAAGATTAGGTTTTTCTTGGGGATCGTCGAACACAATCGTGCGGTGGCCTTGGCAGTGCGATCGCTCCATGTTGTTCTATGCGAACAGCTCAAACAGGTGACACTCTTGCGAGAATGTCTCAAACACCTTCGCTATCTGGAGGACCTTGAACTTGTGCTTCCCCGTTTGACGCCTTCCCGATGGGGCCGCCTGCTGCGCGACCTCCATTTTCACCATCTCGACCTCCTCCGGGCCAATGCTCCTCATACGGTCATTGCGGCGTTTCTTGAAGATCATGTAAACGTAGCTTTTCTGAGTATCGAAGACTGCGGACGCACCAGTAAGCCATGCCCTCTGGATGGTAATGGATTACCGGTCCTTTGTGATGTTTCTGGCCCGTTCGGATGTGTCTCTGCACTTGTCCAGAATAACCCCGTGTCCCGCGTCACTGCACACCAGTCTCCTGCCACTCAACCCATTCCAGCTTTCATTCTCTTCTCTTCTCTCTCGACAAGTACTGCATGTCTTACCGTTTTGGAACTCGAACTCAGTCCCATGGACTTTGATGTTCTGGAGTGTCTCGCTGTGAGCACTCCTGCACTGATAGCCCTCAAGCTCGTGGAGGTGCAAGCACCCACGCTGGTAAGTTTCCATTGGATCTTCAGCATAGCATTTGATAACATAAAATGACAGAGGCGCATCAGCCAAAGGAGGGCTTGGAAAAATGCCAGAGAATGGGGAAGAGCCCTTTCTGGACTTATTTATTTGAAGGATTTTGCGCTCCGCACCCCACTCCCCGTCACCCCTATTCCTGGAAACGATGATCAAGAACATTTTCTCGTCAGTCGATGGGGATGCTGCAAGAAACCCCATCCTACTTTGCGGCGTATCGTGCTATGGTATTTGTATGGAACATTGCAAGACCATCTGGTGGTTTGGGAATGCCACAGATACCGATGGGAGAAGGTGAACAGCTTCGATCATCCGGAATCTTCTTTGTTCGTTTGACGAGGGCGAATCGTCCTCAGGTGGGTGATGTCTGATATCGTGACAGAGTACCAGACTGACCGTGCACGTTGTAGGTAGGTTTAAGTGTGTTCGTCGTACAACTACCTTGCCACTCTATTTTTTTTTTTTTCAGTAGATATATGCTAAGATGCCCTGGCGCACATCTGTATACTAGTCATCATAAGTCGTACCAAATTTTATAATTCTTCCTGTTAACAAGCGTCTTAAATTTGGTGGTCACCGCCAGGTGCATTTGTTCTTGTTGCTGTCCGCCCGCATTATTGTTGGGGTTTGCGTTTCCAGACTCCCAATACTCACGGGTTGCCTGTATCACACAGTCATTGCAAACAGCTAGGAGGCTTTAAGTACATGTGATCTGGATAGCGAGTATGCCCACAACTTCAATCCACGAGCACTCATTCCACCATGCATGCTGACAGTAGCCTCATCGTGTCAAGGCAACACCCAAATTGCGTGCCTATAGTGATGTCAGCAAGAGAAGTGGGGAATCGTTTCGTGCATACAAGTCTGCCAGTGGTCCAATAGACCCATCTATGGGGGACGTGCAGCCACGCCAGATGCACAACCGCCGATGCCGAAGCAGCACACATTACGAGTGCTAACAAAGCCAACCACCTAGATCCGAAGTCGAATGCCTTTTCTCCAAGACTTGTTCCTCGGCTTTCGTCAGATGTTCACGCATAAGCCAAAGATGCAGCATACCGTAATGGAATCAAGCTTCCGAGTTCAACCAATCCACGGCTGGATCCCTGCACAGTAAGAGGGTGAGATCGCACCCCGGTCATGTCTGTGTTGCTGGCCTGCTTTTCATCTGCAGCACTATCGACCACCATGTGGTCGTCTTCATCCTTCTCGAATCCAACCCATCCAGTTGCAACATCATCAGTGTCAATGCGCATCACCCTGTCCTCGTCCACCATCTGGGGACCTGTCCATATCAACTTCCAAGCATGCATCCTGTTCACTCTCACCTTGTCTATCATGTCCGTTTTCCTTGTATCATTCGCTATCCTGTATGTATCACCAGCCATCGAGGGCTACGACACACGAGACACTTGTGAACACCCACCAACAACACAAAAGAGTGTGTCGTACCTGAGAGTGTCGGGGACGCAATCCCATCAGTTTCAACACCCCAGAAAACAAACGTGAGGTCGACGATGTCTGAGTAGGCGAGGGAGCTACGTTGTGTCCCACATGTGTAGCTGCACAGCTGTCCAAACAATTCAGAAAACTCACAAAGAAGGCTGGTCTGCGTGGTATCGAATCCGATACATCTAGGAGCCGTAGACCATGCATCCATTTCATTCGCATCCACGGCATCACCGATCATTGTGCATTCATCCTTTTCAAAGCTGCTGACACCGTTGTCGACGTCGATATCCATGTCCACAGCTTCGTCGTCTCCAGGAAATCCAGCACGACTGTTAGACAATTCAGAAGTGTCGACATCAAGCTCGCCATGTTCGTCGCAGTGACTGGAGCTCTCGGAGTCGCCATCGACAACGTCATCCATTTCCACCTGAATGCGAAATCAGTAAGTCACACACAAGTGAAACTTTGAGATGACAAACATCATAGTCGGTGAACACGACAGTAGGTACCATTGGCGCATCCTTCGTACCAGTGAAGGATTTCTTGCTCCGATATTTCGGTCTCGCGCGCGACCAGGGTTGAGCGCCCCGTGGACCATCTAACTTTCCTTCGTGTTTGGAAGAAAGTCAGCCTGGATTACGGTGTAGTAAATGTGCTTACCTTTCAATTTGGGCACATCCCTTCTCAAGTCAAGGCGGGCTCGCCGACGTTCACTGAGGACCTGCCGAACACGAGACCGAGTTGCTGGAGAGAGGACGAATTCTTTGCTCTGATCCATGTCCATGCAAACGCTTTCAATGAGCCACGCCAGCAAGTAGCGATCTACTTCATCAGGTACGAAAGCGATATATACAATCGAGAAACAAAGAATGAAGTCACAAAGGAATACGTACTAATCCCGAAGCATGGCAGCTCTCGCGGACTTCAAACCAACCGCAGGGCATGTCCGGTAGGTACCCTGTGGCAGCTCAACATCAAACGGATCCAGGTAAACTCACTCGATTTAAGCTTGCCCTCCAGATCGGTAGGTGCTTCCCATCGGTTGCCAGCACAAGACCCGGGTGGTATGCATCTTCGATGCCCAGCCGTGAGGCCAACGCGGCCCATCAGAGCGACGAGGGCCAAAACCAACGTCCACATTGCACAATGGTCACACGAGTCAACGCCGTAGAGACGTCGGATTCGTTAGGGACCATCAACGTCAAGGCGGGAGGGTGATCTCTGGAGAGTAGGGAGTCGAAGCCTTAATAAACTGAAGGTAACAGCGGGTTGTGACTGTCGTGCGCACGCCGAAGCGGAGGGATCAGTATACGGGTCACAAAGGCATGGAAACCAACCATAAATCTGGAGTGAAAACACAGGAACGAGCCTGGGACACGACGAGTAGACCTGGTCTGGCTGAATATTGTACTAAGGAAATGAAATGAAATAACGATATGAAATGAAATAAAGATACGGCAGGATACGGCCGACTACGCTATACAAAGCTCACACTATTAGAGATCCCATACATCACATGACCATATACTGTCAGAGGAAAGGGTAGTCGGTCGTAATATCATTTCTTGGGACTGAGCTTTGCGATGGCGTAGTTGGCCGTAATCTCAGTCCATTTCATCTCTATATGCTATTAGGATGTGGTTACTACATGACCATGCAGGAGGGATATGATTGAAGTATGGTTTGTAGCATATAACATTCAGTTCGAAGGGTGCGCAGCGCCGGTCAGAACTACAGGTCAAAACGTATCGAGATCGAGAGGGTAGAAATACGCCGCCAATGAAATATCCTCCAGTACCTCACGGCTGAAGCCATAATCAGGGTCATGCCGCTCCTCGTCTGGAAGGGATAATAGTCGCGTGACATCTCCCATTCCTTCCACGAGATCTCTGAGCACGAACGCCGTGACCGGCCTTGCTTCGATAAGGCATCTGCACGTGGGACACTTGTATTCGGGAATGCCAATTCCGAGCTCAACCATTCGACAGAGGTGACGGGGAACGGTGTGCGGAGTGATGACTTCCTGAGACCCGGGGGATAAGCTAAATCGCACCATGCGATCGTACACAGCTCGACTGAAGAGCCCTCGGATACAAGAAAAACAAAAGGTATGGCCGCAGTCCCGCAATCTTGACCCCCCAATTTTATCAGACACAGGGAAGCATCATTCTATGGAACAACTCACGTGAACGGCCGATAAAAAACGAGCTTACAACGTTCACAAATCAAGTTATCTTTAAAAAGAGAGGATATCTGTATTTGGATTTAGAGCGTGCATGTAGCGGGCGGGGACGTGCTCACCTTCTCGAGGGTATTGCGAAGCCTTTCATTCATAGTCGCAACCGAAGCATCGGCGGTGTCCTCACAGTCAACCTGGGAAGATGAGGCAGCGTCGAGGCAGATTATGACTAGGTCATCGCTGCTCTCCAACACGGTGATACGCTCATCCAGACTCGTGTCGACATAATCACCTTCACTAGCATGAGCGGGAACAATGCGAAACATGGGTTACTAGGGGCCTGGAACAGTCTGGGTGAGCTTTGCGCTCTGGATTTTAAACGAAAACGGTGGCTACATTCATTTGGGAAGCCCGTCTCGACGTCTGCTTTGTCCATCCAAAGATCGGTCTGAGTGAAAGAGCCAGCCTTTGTCTCGTGTGTCAGGAAGCGGAAACAACCAAGACTGAGGGATCGTCATCGCTTGCCATGTTCGACTGGCTTGTGCAGACCCAGGGCAGGAAGGTTCTTGATGAAAAAAAATGAACATTTTTCAGCCTTTGAACGCATTTCGACAGAGCCCCGTATTGCAAGCGACAATCGAGAAATTCGATTAGTAAACCGACAATCGAGGAATACGAAAAGAAAACGCGCCGCAGACGACAATCACTCCAGCCGTCGTTGTTGAGCTGACAGCTAGCCTTGGGGACGTAGATACTTCTAGTAATAAGACCACAAGCGCTACGGGGCCCAACCGTTTTCCTCACCGTTTTCCTCAGCGGTGTATAAGCCGTGTCCACAGTTGAAAATTATGTAATTTATTTATTCACGCGCTATCATGTGCTCAGTGACTGCTCTCGTCACCATCGTATCTCGCATGTAATCCATCGTACTTACGTTGTTCCACAGGAACTTCTCGTCTGCAGGAAGTAACAATGCGGGTCCATCAAATGCTCCTCTGCACCTGTGGACCTTGCCAAGAGGAGGGCGTCGACTCCTTCAGACCGAGCTGCAGACGGGTGTTTCCTCCTCAAAGTACATGGGCCTGTATGCCGCAGCATACAATTACTGCACCTCATCACCGACGCACGGCGCAGTTGGCTTCCCCCTAAGTTCTGGAAACCGCAGTAATCGCTGCAGGACCGATGACCCACGAGGCTGAGGCTAGTCTGGTGTGCCCCAGGCTGTACAACAAACTTATACCGTATTTTATTGCATATCTGGAGGCCCAAAAGAGGTGCGCCTTCGGATTGGGAGTGGATTGGATCGCTGACCAGCTAAACAGCAGTCAAGCTTCCTAGACGAAACACGACTGCAATACTATGCTGGCGAGTGGGATAGGTACGCACAGGTGCCAACTACATTTATAACCACATTTATTTCATATCTCAACCGGCATCGGGTGAAGCACGAGCGAGTTGAGGCCGGATGGCAATTTATCCAGTGTACACTGTAAGCGGTTTTCGACTTCGGTAGTGTCACTGATCCCAGTTAGCATGTTCAGCTTGCCGTTCTGTGGAAACCTAATTTTCTCTCCCATATGCAAAGCAATCTCACTGGTGCTATTCTCAGACTCGTCAAACGTCAGCGAAACGAAGACGATCGACCAAGCTCTCGTCCAGAAGTCGCTGACTCGTTCATTTGCTCGGGCCTTAACGATGGCGATATAGACACGGCTCCGTTGGACCTTTACAGGGAACACTTGGAAATCCCCTTCTTGCACTTTGATTTGATTTCTTCTCACACATCTAGAACGATTTCGACGGTGTTTCCGCGAGCTCCATTGGCAACGGCCAAATCTGTTGAAACATTGGAAGTCACCATGACATTCATTCCTACTGTGAGTTCAACTTCATCTACACGTCCTGCTTGTTCACGACGATTCATTCCACGACTTGCTTTTGGCTTTGCAGCTACACTGAATTTCTCTTCCAAGGTAAGATGATGCCCTTGAATAGTATCCAAAGCCGGACAACTGATCAGAGAAATGCCGTTGGTTAGACAGCAGGCTTTTTGCAGTCATAGTGCTTCATTTCATCCGGACTGTATGCCTTGGCGTAATCAGAAGCGCATCTCTCCACGGCAACGAAGTAAGTTGATGGAAGGACATGCTTCGTGAGATAAAATAAGTTGACGGAGCATGTTAATATGTTCTTCATTACCGGTTCAATGGCAACCATTTACTGCCACTGCCATCCATGATGACATGACAACAACCATGACCTGGGTGACCTGGATGAATGGATTGATGAGATATTGAGATGTGGTACAAGGATTGCAGGAGGAATAGATGGGCAACCAAGGACTATGGAAGGGAGGTTCTTGGCTTTTTCAATAGGGCAGGGAAAGGAGGATGACACATGAAATGAGGAGACTGAACTACCAATGAATGACGATGCATGAAAAAGGGATCAAGAGCTCTGTCTCTGGACTTAAGAGATTGTCACTGACAATGGAACACTGTTCTTGCTGCCCTTGATTGGCTTGTGCAAATATACCACATCTGTCACATTTGCATCTCAGCATACAACTCTCAAGCCAACAGTGTTGTCAAGCACTCTCACCATGGAATCCACAACTCACTTGTCAAGGCCTGTAACAGTGACATCTCTCAGTGGCCCACTCTTGCTCACCACATTTTCTGGGCCAATCACATCTCCACCATGAAGTCCACTGTGAACCCACATTCATGAGGGCCTGACATCTCAGCATCTTGATACTGCTGATCTCATCACTGTCTGCACTCGGCAGCTTGCTAAACAAGAAGCAGAGCTTTCCATGCTGCATGAACAAGTCCTTAAGAGCTGCCTTGCATCTGTTGCAGACTTTGAATGCTGTTTTGTCAACACTATTCAAGACTTTGACCCATGGTTGTCATCTTGTGCTCTCAAAATGGATCCTATTGACTCACGGAAATTGACAGCACAGTCTCAAAACTCAAGTTCGCCACCTTTTGTCTCATCTTGTACTGGTCACTTGACACCCTTGAAGTCATGCAATTCATCAATCTGGAAGATCTTGCTGGCATCACTCCCATTGAAGATAATTAGATCAACTGAGGATAGTGAACTGCAGGGGTATGAGGTACCCCTGATGGGTCATGGGTAAGGGTACCATGCAGGTTGGGTGTGGGTTGGAATACCTGGTACCCTTGGCTGGTACCCATAGGTACCCATGGAGTATTAGCATTTGTGTTTAGTAATGTTGTAGTGTATTAATTACTTCAGCTTGTGGCCCAATTTATGGTTGACATGACAACAACATATACTGTTCTAATTTCAGAACATGGGATAAGTAGGTATATTATGTTCTGCCACAGAACATTGTATATTGGTATTGATTAGTCATCAACTTGCACTCCACAGGACTTCAGCAAGTTGGTGACAATGACAACAAGCCAACAACATATTGATGCCCTACACTGTCCACTAATACCACCATTGCATCAACCATTTTACATGGTTGCCACAGTCAAGGTATGTGTCCTTGACCTCTAGCACCTGACACATGGGTCTAATGACCACTTTGAAGTAGGTCTGAGTGGCTGTGCAATGCACATGTGCCCAAGGTAAGTTGCACCCTTGGCAGTAGTTTTTTGCCATTCCCATCATGGTATTTAGATATAATTTTTGTGTACCTACCAATGTATCTAATAGATGCCCTCCTCAGTCATCAGCAAAGTTCTTGAGTCACCTGCTGATTAGGTTTGAGTAGTTAGACTCTTATATCCTGCTTCCACACCTGTATAGAAAGGTGGTGGTCTGCACAGGGAAGGTCTAGCCTAAGGAAGGGAGAAGGAGAGCTGTAGTGTAACCTCAGTAGTCTGGCAAGCTACTGTATATTAGTATGTACCTGTAGTGTAACTACAAGGTATCAGTAAGTAGGAAAGTGGTTAGTAGGAAGGTACTCACCCTCAGTAGTCTGGCAAGCTAGTGAGGGAACTATGGTACTAGGAACTCTACTCTAGTGCGATGAAAGCTTATGTAAGTAGATAAACATACCACAACAGTTCTGTTTATCTCCAACACTCCCCCATAAATGAAGTGGTGTGATGGAAAGAAAGGTATAGTAAAATAGTACTTAGCTATATCCAATGAAATGTTGTTCCCAATATATGTGTCCAATTCGAATGGAATTTGAGACTTGTTGATGCGAAGGTTTGTGACTTCCGTGTCGTTACCCGATTTGGTAAGTCGTGTTGCGCTCATATGCCTGCACTGATTGCAGTGCGCACAGGAGCTCATCCGTAGTCTCCGTTGTTGTGCCAAGGCTCCCCTGGCATCCTAGATTTGAAGGTAAGTTTATTTATCCTTTTTATTCGTCTTCCAGGTCTCCATGTCGGCCGCAATGCGTTATCGCATTTAAGGTAGGTGTTTCTGCCGTTTCGTGTCTGACTGACATTTGTAGGTGTGATCTTGATTTGACTGCGTCAACGCCTGGGTCTAATGACTCTCATCAGGAAATTGGGGAGGTGCTGGTATGACCAGACAAATCTGACAAATAGAAGTCAGCATGATATAAATGGATAATTACTTAGAAACCATTATCTTGTGCTGATCAATTGATGTCAGAAAGATGT